>Ga0307508_10004201_pt1 | contig 14159 bp, 13 predicted proteins | sample 9_EM_MG_FD_203089 | JGI IMG/M metagenome (GOLD analysis project Ga0307508, IMG submission 203089) | Populus trichocarpa ectomycorrhiza microbial communities from riparian zone in the Pacific Northwest, United States - 9_EM | ecosystem: Host-associated > Plants > Roots > Unclassified | place... | reverse complement strand
CAGTTTCTTAATATAAAGGTTGGGTGGAATTCGAATTGATATTTGAACCATAAAGTCCCACATTAGTCAGATCTACATTCCAAATGTCCAATTTTGTACCGGAAATGAATTTAAATGGGTGTTACATTGTGAAGCCCCCGATGTTATTTGGCCAGTGTCATTTTCCGGTGTGATATCAATGCAATTCCCGGTGTGTTTTGACGTACTCTCACGGTGTGTTACGTGGGATTTTCAGCCTGCCCCTGCCCCAACAATAGCAAGCACTTACTTGCACACCATTGCTATGCTTTTGGCCGCCAATCTTCTCCAATGCCTCTGGATGTAAGTCATCGACTTATTCAAGCCTGACCTTCGAAAAAGTTCATGATATTGTCGCAAGGACCTAAATCTCATTTTCCATTCCCTAGCACTATCCGAGGCTGGTGGTCACTGTGCGCCCACAGGCAACGTCCATCTTACAGGTTTGCATTGTTATCAATTCTAATAAGCCTGACCTTCATTAATCCCCTGATCAACTCTCAGATATCACCATCGAGATCTTTGCCAATATTGGCTGGCGGATTCCCGCGGATGCTCGCCTTTTTGTGGATATCTTTCTCAGTGATTCCGAAGATCAATCGACAATGCAGACTCTTGGGCCTTTCACTCGTGAGTCCGAGTGGGCTTGGAAGCTAACAGAGAGCCTCGAAATGTGAGAAGGTCGTTACTATAGTCCATCCACCTCCTCACAGCTACACCTAGAAATGCCAACGTGATGTCTGGTATGCTTGTTGGATACATTACTAATGTCCCAGAGCAAGAAACGCTCCAGATCGGTTCTGTGAATCTGGATGACAGCAGAGTTGTTAGTATTAGGTTAGCTCCCAATCAAAGTACGAATGTCATCTTTCTTTATCAAAGGAATGGTGTGCTCACGAATACATCTGCCAGGATGGAGCGACACACTCAGAGATAGTGACGATCAACCTACGTCGAAGATCATGGGAAATATTGTCACTGCTTCTGAAGATTTGGATCCCGACGAACCCAAGCGACGAGACACCCTCGGAAATGCTTTCCGGCATCGATTTGAGCATACCAGGTTGCTCAGTGACATTGATGAGGCGATCATGAACGGACAGCTGGCGGTATTGCTCGCCCCAGATGGACATCCCAACAAAGCAAGGTGGCTTAACGACCTCGGGATTTCCTTCCTGAGTCGATTTTCGCATATGGGGGTCCTCAGCGACATTGAAGAGGCGATCAAGAATGGACGGCGGGCGGTGTCGCTCACCCCAGACGGACACCCTGGCAAGCCAGTGATGCTCAGCAATCTCTGGATTTTCTTTTGCAGCCGGTTTTCGCGTACAGGGGTCTTCAGTGACATTGAGGAGGCTATCAAGAATATGCAGCAGGCGGTGCTGCTCGCCCCAGATGCACACCCTCAAAAGTCGGCAATGCTCAGCAGCCTTGTGGATACCTTCTATCGTCGGTACGAGTGTACAGGGGTCCTCAGTGATGTCGAGGAGGCGATCAAGAATCTACAACAGGCGGCGTTACTCACCTCCGATGAACATCCCCGAAAACTGAAGTTGCTTGTTGACCTGGGGAATTTCTTCTATTTTCAGTATATGACTACGGGGGTACCCAGCCACCTCGAGGAGTCAATAAAGATTCGACAGCAGGCAATATTCCTCATCCCCGATGGAGATTCCAACAAACCAATGGTATTCGGCGGCCTCGGGAAAATCTTCCGGATTTGGTTTGAGCATACGGGGGTGCTCTTCGACCTCGATGAGGCGATCAAGAATGGACAGCAGGCGGTGTTGCTCACCCCAGACGGACGTTCCAACAAACCGACGATTCTCGACGACCTCGGGATTTCCTTCTATCTCCGGTTTCAGTGTACGAGGGTGCCCAGTGACCTCGATGAGGCCATCAGTAATCGACAGCAGGCGGTGTTACTCACCCCAGATGCAGACCCCCGAAAGCCGGCGATGCTCAGCCGCCTCGGGAATTCCTTTCATCATCGGTTCGAATGTACAGGGGTTCTCATTGACGTCGAGGAGGCGATCAAGAATCAACAGCAGGCTGTCTTCCTCACCCCAGATGGACATCCCGAAAAACCGGAGATGCTCAGCAGTCTGGGGAATTCCTTCTATCGTCGGTTTGAGCATACAGGTACGCTCAGTGACCTTGAGGAGGCGATAAAGAATGGACAGCAGGCGGTGTTGCTCACCCCAGATGGAGACCCCAGAAAACCGGGGCGGCTCAGCAACCTCGGGAATCCCTTCCGGGCTCGGTTTGAGTGTACAGAGGTGCTCAGTGACCTTGAGGCGGCGATTGAGAATGTGCGGCAAGCGGTGTCGCTCGCCCCAGATGAACATCCTGACAAAGGGGCAATCCTCAGTCACTTCGGGAGCATCCTCCGGGTTCAGTTTGAGCGTACGGGGGTACCCACCGCCCTCGATGAGGCGATCAAGAATGGACAGCAGGCGGCATTAGTCACCCCTGATGGAGATCCCGAAAAACCGGGGAGGCTTACCAACCTCGGGGGATCCTTCCACAGACGGTTTGAGCGTAAAGGCTTGCTCACCGACCTCGAAGAGGCGATCAAGACTCATCAGCAGGCCGTGTTGCTCGCCCCAGATGGACATCCTGTCAAATCATTGGCACTCGTCAACCTCGGGAATAGCTTCCAGGAGCGGTTTAAGCATATGTCGGTGCTCAGCGACCTCGAGGAATCTATCAAGAATTTCCAGCAGGCGATGTTGCTCACCCCAGATGGACATCCCCAAAAACCACTGATACTCAGCAACCTCGCGGCTAGCTTCCGCATTCGGTTTCAGCATACGGGTGTGCTCGACGACGTGGAGGAGTCGATTAGGAATATTCAACAAGCACTATTACTTACCCCAGATGCATATTCCCAAAATTTGGTGATGCTCTCCCGCCTTGGAATGTCTTTCTTTTGTCGGTTTGAGCGTACGAGGGTGCTCAGCGATCTCCAGGAGGCGATAAAGAATGGACAGCAGGTGGTGTCCCTCACCCCAGATGGACATCCCGACAAACCGGCGCGTCTCAACAACCTCGGGAATTTCTTCTGGAATTCGCATCAATATACGAGGGTACTGAGCGACCTCGACCAGGCGATCGAGCATTTGCAGCAGGCAGTGCTGCTCGCCCCAGATGGACATCCTGACAAACCTGGGATGCTCAGCAACCTTGGGAATTCCTTCCGGAGTCGGTTTAAGTATACAAAGGTGCCCAGCGACATCGAAGAGGCGATCAAGAATGGAGAGCAGGCAGTGTTGCACACCCCAGATGGACATGCTATACAATCATCAATGTGCCTCAGCCTCGGGGCTTCTTTCTTCATTCGGTTTATGCATACCCAATCAACGAGCGACGGCCACCAGGCAATGTCACATTATAGATCAGCTGCGATCTCCAATACTGGCTCACCTTTAGACCGCTTCCATGCATCTCAACACTGGGCTCGTCTAGCAGCTAATCTTGATCCGCCTTCTGCCTCGGTCGCGTACCGTCGGGCTATGGATTTCATTCCACAAATAGCTTGGATCGGAGATCCCATCGGTACACGACATTCACGAATCAACGAACTTGATGGCTTTCCGGGGGAGGCGGCTGCATTCGCCCTTGCTGCTGGGAAACCAGATCTTGCGTTAGAGTGGCTTGAACTAGGACGTTCGGTTGTATGGAATCAGCTACTCAACCTCCGTACTTCCGTCGATGAGCTTCATCAAGCACACCCGGACATCTGCACCGAGTTTACACAAGTCTCAAACGAACTCCAAAGTGCAGCCACCCGAGAGTGGACGACGGAACCATCCACCCATGTCAAGGTCTCCCTCGAGGAAGAAACTCAACGCCACCACCGTCTTGCGGAGAAGTGGGATTCGCTTGCGGAACAGATCAGGCTGCTTCCAGACTTTGGAGACTTCCTTTTGCCAAAAAAAGTCTCTGTTCTGAAGAAAGCCGCAGACTCGGGTTCCGTGGTTGTCATCAATGTCCATTACACCCGTTGCGATGCATTGGTACTCGAACAAGGCAGAAACGAGGTGCACCATATCCCGTTGCACGACCTCTGCTATGACGACGTGGAGAAGATGCAGAAACTCCTGAGAGAAGATCTCGCTGGAGGAGCACACCGTGGCGGCACAGTGGCATGCCCTGTGGGGTGTTCGGGTCTAGAAAGGGTACTCTCGGAACTTTATTCGAAGGTTGTATATCCTATTCTTCAAGGTTTGGGCCTAGTGGTAGGGATCAGCTGCTGTGGTAAATGCACTCACTGACACCTATTCTAGACAGGAAGATCAGACTCTTTGAACCTTCCTCGCATTTGGTGGTGTCCAACCGGCATCCTCACGTTCCTTCCACTGCACGCTGCCGGTCGGGAAATTGCAGGCGGGAGAGATGAGACATCCAACTATGTTGTGTCGTCATACACACCGACAGTCAATGCCTTGTTGGAGGCAAGAGCGGCGAAACAACAGCCTTTTAATCAACTTGTCGGTATTGCCATGGTTAACACACCGCATCTCCCCTCGCTTCCGAATGCGGAAACAGAACTCACGGCGATAGGCAAACTTTTCCCTGCTGACCCTAGGTGGAGGTTTGAACCCCTTCGGAATGAGCAGGCGACTAGAGAACGAGTGCTAACCAAAATGGCGAACTGCAACTGGATGCATCTTGCATGTCACGCTGTCCAGGATGTGCAAGAGCCTGCACGGAGTGGTCTTTGCCTCTATGACCAGCGTTTAACGATTACAGATATCATTCACAAGCCATTTACTAATCCTGACTTTGCCTTTTTGTCAGCTTGTGAAACGGCGAGCGGAGACGAGAAAGTGTCGGACGAGGCGGTGCATATTACTGGTGCGATGCTAGGAGCAGGATATCGGAGTGTTATTGGAACGATGTGGTCAATACCCGATGCGGCCGCTCCGATCGTCGCCGCAAAGGTTTACGAGAACCTCTTTTCCGGAGGGGAACCGGACAGCGAGCAATCAGCACAAGCGTTGCATGAGGGGTTGAAGGAGCTGCGAAAATCGGGTCAGCATTCGTTTTATTCATGGGTGCCTTTTGTACATTACGGCCGATAATGGTGTGTATCATGGCCTCTTGTTCTCTTCTAAGCATTTTTTGACTCTGTCATGAAGGGAGTGCTGGATATTGAGGGTGCAATAAGCCTTTGGATATTTTTTCATTCCTTTTGTATGTTCACTGGCATTCATCGAGCTATCGTCAGATTCTTCCTTCTGTCAAAATTATTCCCTTCCTATACGATAAGTCGCTGCAACAGATAACGAGCATTATTTGTGTGAAATTCTCCACTCTATCTAAAGGGAGACACAGCCTTATGTAACTGTCTGGTCACGTACTGTAAGTAGTAGCAGCCAACTTCGAACGAGCTGAAAATATCTTGTCTTCATCCTAATCCAGACTCTCAGAGAGCCTGTTCAGCAGGTTGAGCAGTTTCGGCATGTATAAACCAAAATAACGCCTACTCATAGGTTGTGCAGATGGCAGCAACACATATCTATGTAACCCAACATTGGAGCTGCGATTGAGCAACAATAAACAGCTGATATCTGAATCAGTAAAACGGTACTCACGCAAAGGTGGGAAAGTTTGCTAGCTGGGCTACTGACGAGCTTCATACAAAGTTCAGGCACACTACTGTTATGCTTTCCAGGAATTATGGTCGACGCTCTGCAAAGTTGAGGAAGGATACCTTTGTCAGATAATTTTTTTGGGATCTGTGAAGAAAAACCCGACTTGGAAATGTGTTTAAGGAACTATTTAAGTCTTTAAAGAGCTTATGTAAAACGAGGGTTCATGACGGTTGAGTTCATAGCACCACATTCTTAAATAATCAAAGGCAGAGTACTAAGTAGAAGATAGTTCGCACGTGGTAATAAAGATAGTCATACGACCAAGAATCAAGGATGAAATTTTCATAAAAGTCGTGACAATACTTACAAAAGACACGTCGTTGCTCATCATGAGTTGTACTTTGTTTGACAAGCTGGGGCTCCTTCAAAAGTTAACGAGGAAAGGGTCAAAGATACGTGTTGATGTCATTGTCTTCGACTTGGCAGTTTTGGGCTTTTCACTGGGCTTCGAGCTGCCGTTCGCCTCGAAAGGTTGACTATTGCCACAATTTGTCGTGCAAAGGAACGAAAGCCTCTAGATTGCTCACCAGCCCGAAGTTTCATGTGGAGCCTATCATTAGCAGGTTGAGCTGGCCAGTGTCAGAGACGGGTGCCGTCCGTGATGCGTCAGCTCCTGAACTAGAGAAACTGAGCCTCGATGTTGGAGGTGGACCGTAGGATGCCAAGAGCAAGGTACTTTTTGTCATCGCGTCATCTGACACGGAATCAAGTTTCTATAAACAGAGACGCCAAATCCTGGAACTCTGGTCGGATTTATGCAAAATTGCGATGGTATTGCGATGGTAGGAAACAAGGACAAGCTGCAAACTATGACACATCGAGATTCGATACAAGCAGAGGATGGGAGATAAGTCCAGGACTAGAGGCAGGAGACTCCGGGCCGTTTTGCTAAGAGTGGTCCAGAGTCAGATGTACTATCAGAGCCTCGTTTTCGGTAACTCGGATTAGAAGGAAACTAATCCCTCACAAGCACCCTGAATGTATATTTCCCACTGAATGCCTTGGGACTCCAAGATCATATCACACCCAAGGTTCAGTGGCAGGTCCATAGTACAGGAAGGTCCAATGAAAGTGGGGACGCAAACTAATAGGTCATATACTTATACTTATCAACATACAAAGCACTGGCGCGCAGTTTAAATTGATTTCGGCAGCCTCCGCAACCTCCGCAACTATATGACCACGTTCCTTGGTTCAGAATTCCCATTTCCTTCTGTACACGCTTCTTATCCTCGGACGGCTATAAAGCCGTAAGATCGACCTGATAAGGACCTTGAACTGCACCACGCTATGCCGCTTGCCACTAGGTTTGAATTTGGAAGTATTATTCATATTTCGGTTTTCCAGTCAAATGATCAAAACATAGAAATCACCTCTATGTTGAGGAATTAGTACGACGCTTATGCATCGCAAATGGCATCTGAGTTTCTGTGATCCCCAAGATGTGGGGCCTCACTGATATATCCCGTATTGTATATCAATACACGAGTCTCGCGCCAGAGCTTAACATTCACATCCGAACCCACGTGTGTGCTTCATGTTTCTTTCATACAGCCCTATATCCTTGAGATGTCCTTTAATGTGCAGTACGTATAGTCCTAAGCATCTCCCTTTCCCCATCCCGTCCTTTTATCCCTCCCGGACAAGAAATCTCCTATAACCAGTGGCATCGCGACATAGAAAGTCCCTCAGCTTGGAACAAACTCAACTGCGGCAACAGCATTGGCATTGTACCCCTCCGGGACCGACCTCAATGGTCAATCTTTACATTTTCACTCCCACGAACAAGCTGCGGTCCTTGTCTGCGCTGCTTCATAGAGCATCAAAGCGCATTCCGACTCGCAAGAACACAGGATCTACTAGTAGTAGGTCTCAGCCGACAGGTCGTCTGGACCGGATTGCTGCCAAGATTCACGACATAGATACTGAGCAGTCGCGGCCAAAATTCAACCTGAAAGTCTTTGATCTCGTTGATACAAATCTTCGCCATATTCCCCAGGGAGGATTATTTCGTGATGTTGAATATTACAAGGATGAACAGGAAGCTGGTTTGTGTGTTTTCCTGGTGGAGAACACGCTCTTCAAGGTAAGTCTGCCTTTGCTTTTACACTACGTTGAGCTGACATGTGACTATCCTCAAGGTCCACAAGTGTTACCTACTTCGAGAACCATGCGTGTTTGCAGATATGTTCTGCCTACCTTTTGTGAAAGGAAGCGACGGAATTCACCCCGATGGCCGTGCACGTGCTATTCCTCTTTCCGATACAGCGGAGCAATTTCGTGACCTCCTGTGGGCAATATACGCCAGGTAAAATTTCCAAGTATTCATAAATGATGAAGATATTAATACCGTTACAAGTCCTGCCCAACTCTGTGCCGTTCAGGAGGGTGATGCGCCATCGGTGGAGCGCCTACTCAATATCGCCCAATTGGCGAACAAATATTGTATTGCATCATACGAAGCCTGGGCTCTCGAACGAATCCTCCTTTTGGCTCAAAACCCCAACGGTTTCCTTCGTCAAGCACCTCCAGAGACCTGTGCACGAGCCCTCAGTACCGCCTTTTTGTGCAACCATCAGTATCTTGTTGATATAATCACCCATAAATTGGTTACACGCATGTTGTGGTCGGACATGAATCGCCAACCGATCCTTCATGTCGCCACAAAGTTTGGCCTGACAACTTTGCAGGGTGTCGCACGCTACAGGGAACTAGTCGATCTCGAACGATCACATCCAGGCCATCAAAAGCATCCTGGCCTAGCTTTCTTGTCCGGTATTCAGCACGAAGAGCGGCGCTTGACGCTGTTTTCTGCCTATCATTCTATTCTCAGTCTCTGGGACCGCATCCGACTCATACCACCTTCATTCGTTGCTGAAGATCATACATGCACAACGCATTCCGAATGCCTCACTACGTGGTCAAAGCTGTGGGTAACCGCTGCTTCGTCAGAACAGACGTCCAAGCATGGCGTCGTGGATATCCTTGGCCGCCTGAAATCTATGATGATACAGGTAAAGAAGGAGATGATGGAGAGTGGAACCGCGATGAACTTAGGGTGTACACTTTCCGCTCTCGAGTCGATTACGAGTGCGAGGGATGACATAGTCGCTGGACTGATTGGCCACTTCCAGCGGTAGTGGTGTTGACCCAACCGCCGGGCGGATTGGTTCTAAATTATTCAACGAAGCAAAGAATTACAGCGAAAGCCTTGATGTAGAATTACCCAGTATAGCCTTGCTAGCATGGTTATCCTCAATGTGCGACTCAGCTTATAGCATTTGAGGGACCGAATTCGGTTGATGACCAAACCCTCGGACTCAGCATTGTAATTATAGAGATTTTGTTGAATTCTCTCACTGCCACTGGGCATATGTAATACTAAACCTTACGAGCAATCCATTTGCAACCCCTCGAGATCCATCGTAGGTGCATGCGTGATTAATGCGCAGCTACTCTGTCATGCTGTGCTTCTTGTTCCAGCTTCCTATAGGTACTTGGCTTCTATGTGAAGGATGATCCAGAAGGCCTTCTGTCTCTATTTGGTGAAAGGAACGAATCGGACCTGCACGTCGTCACTCTCATAAATACTCTGAAGCTCGTACGTCGTCCACTCGCGGAAAAGGCTCTGAATCCAATGCGCAAGCTGCACGACATTTGATTGATAGCGATCTGCAGTTACCACCCCAATCTAGTCTGCCGTCATTTGGATCTACTTCGGACCGCCAGTAGTGTCCAACGGTCCAATTCTTTTTCCTCTTAATTTTTTGTTGCCAGCAGCAAGCACCACAAGTAGCGTGCTGGGGATCGGGCAAATCGACTGTCGATAAACTGGTAACCCGAATAGGAAAAGATTTCCGAGCTTGGTAATAAAATTTGAAAAATGCATGTCACAAAATTAACGCAGCAAATTCCTTAATATTTGACCAACTCCGAGTTCGAGCTCAATGACTGAGGTCTAGGAGAACCGTTGGGAGTATGTAGCAGGGGGAGGAAATATTCGCACATCCCATCATTCACGATGCGACTCGGGGTAGATGAGAATTTGAAATCGTGAAAGATTCAGAAACGGCTTATATCTGGATACACATCGAACCGGCGTTGTAGTGTAACCGGAATTCCCGCTTGAGTGCTTTGGAATACCTCCGGTTCGTATATGATCTCTTTGCCTTCCCCTGCTTCTACCAAAATGCGTTCCATTGAGTCTACAACCATGGTGAAAACACAGCCTGGTCCTAAAAAAATAAGGTCTTCCAGCTTTCTATGGTTCATTCATCCCACACGAATAACTCAACTTGCAGTTGTTGCTACCGCAATATAGTCTGCGTCGAGCCTGCAAAAAAAATAAACTGTGGGGCCATTTATCAAATGGTCAAGGAGGCCCTAAGAATCTTACTACTAGTAAGAGCTCTATCTCCCTTTTTTGTTGAAATACCAAGTCCAGTAATATTCAAAAACACGTTGCACCTGCGCTCCCTGGAGAGCCTCTCGTCATAAAAAACATATTGGGGTCTTCCGAGTTTCTATGGCTCATTCATCCGGCACGAAATATCACTTCCAATCATAATTTTTATTAACAAACTCAGCTAAGGTTTTCTGAAGGGGTTGATTTTAGGCAACACTCGGAAGTGATCATTAGCCCCTCTCGTTCCCTCTGGTCTTGACTGGTCATGAGAAACGACACCCTTGAACTTGAGCTCGCCCTTTTTCTCCTGAAGGATAACCCTCGCAGGACCCTTTCCCGGGTTGCCACTCTTGTTAGGAAGCGGGAATTCCTTAGCTGTACCCTTCATGAGGGGGAACGTTTTCTTAGCACCTAACGTCTTGGGAACATGATGGTCATTGTTGTTGAATGTCTGGGTTAAATTTCGATCAGGTCTCTGAAAATACTTTCCTGCGATTTGTGCGACTGACCTTGAGAGGAGAGTTCTTCTTCGATCTGTTGCTGACCCCTGGAGCCGCGATCCTCGCTGCCTCTGTCTTAGCGTCACGCACAGCCTGCTTGACCTCTGCTCGGCTGTAAGTCTCTAATAATAATCTTGAGTTAGCGGCGTTCAAATAACAAGACCGCTCTGACTCACGAGCGGGTTTCCCTGGACCAGCGGGGACATGGTATGTAGGTTTAAGGGCGTTGGCCACCGTCTTGAATATATTTGCTCGGACAAAGATATCAGCGTCTGAGCCCACCAGATCTTCTCGGGCCTTCAAACGGGCGGAGAAGGTATTGGCTGGGATGACGAGTCCTGTAGCGAGGGTGACGAGGAAGGAGGCAGCGATGAGGAAGTTGAAGCGCATCTGCAATAGCCAATATGCCGAAGATTAGCGAAATGAGAAAGATCTACAATTTTGGCAAGAGGGTAGTTACATTCGTTAGCAAATTGGATTATATTCGAGTCGTGCACCAGCTGTATCGCGAATCGCATAAACGGTCAGAGTTGGCAACATTTGAGAGCAGGTTACTACGCACGCAGCGAAGTTAGAAGGAAAGACCAGCCTTCGGATGAGTCGCTTGAACCCTTTCTGGGCATGGGACACTTATATGTATACCTCAAACTACATATGTAACGTTGACGTACTATCAGTGGTACGGATCTTGCAAATTACTTGGCGATACAAAGCCTGCGCACTGCTTTCAGGTTGAAGCCCCACTCTGAAGGAAGGGCGCTGAGAAGAGCCTCCATATCTAGTTAGAGGGTTGCTAAGCTCATGGCCGCTCAATACTATCGGACTCCACCAAGTGAATTAATGGCTGTGTTGAGACTTTACATCCGTGCCCCGGCAGGTGCTTTGCAGGTGCTAATACCTTAGTGTTCTTTCACCCATGGCCAAGTTTCTTCGTAGAGATTTACCAACGCGGATTCCAGCTTCGTGGCACTATCTGCTAAACCTATCATGAGTACAACACTAGTAGTAGTACAACTCAGGCTTTACCGCATTTGGGACCAGACGGTGTTGCAATCACAGCCACCGTGGATGATTTCAACTTTGAAACTCCAGTTTCACTTTCAGAAGAATTGTAACCGCCTCCTGAGCAACGTACGAGATCATGTTGAAGGACTCAGTTGCGGGGCGCAGTGGAGATGGAAGCGCCCACACAGCCACATGCTCACATATGTTATCAATCTTCGGTGTATTAAACCAAGCTCTCCATTGTCGTACTACAGCGTACTACTGGCAACTACCATCTAAACAATTTCTTTCTCACTTTTTTCACAACCAAATCATGACTGACGAGGCTTTCCCCAACGTTGATCGCCTTCTCCAGCAAGCATTCGCTGCCGAGGACCCAGCGCCTCTCTTGTTACAACTTCTGAAAGAGTATCCGACGTATCCGGCTGTACGTGACCTTGTAGTCTTCTATACCGAAGCAGTGGAAGAAGATCCTTATCGTGGACAATCCCTCGCATCCGCCCTCGCAAGGGTGGCCAACTCCCCTGACGCACCTACCATCGAGTCGGGGACACTTTCGTCCCTTATCAATCGCGAGCTGGCGGACCAACACTTCAAGGTCATCTATGGCGATAACGAGGTCAAGGAGTATGGTCCTAAAAACACATATCTCCTCGACTCCCTCCTATCAGGCTTATCGCTCAAGCACAAATTGACTTCGACGTCCGACATGTATGCAGCTATTTTTAGCGGCTTGGATGCGCAGCTTGGTGCAACCAAGTCAGAAGTGTTGGTGGTGGGAGCTTGTATACAGCTACTTCATGGTTCCGAGATTGCGACTGGGGCTGCAGGGTCTTACAGAAGGTCGGCGGAAGTGGTTGCCTCAAACCTGAAGGCCCAGAAGGCAGCAGGGACAGTGAAGGATCCACATGCGATTCAAGTCTTGGAGGTATGCAATCTATTTCATGTGAAGCAAGTAAGTGGGCTAATTTAGTGTATCACCCCTGTCAGCTGGCAATTTTGCATGCCGAAACTGGCTTGAAGCCAGAAAATGATCGTGATGATGCTTGGGCCCTCCTCTTTCCATCCATTTCCGAGTCGTGAAGTAGGCTCCTTTGCATCCGCCTCGCTCACCGTGGACGCCACCCCACGATGACTCTTGGTACTTGGATCTCTTCCCAAAAGCACTTGTAAATATAGTTCATAAATCTTCACCTAAACCAAAAAAAGATTGTTTTGAGGGGATCCAGAATCAATCCAGAATGCGATATGACGTAACTTGCAAACCTAAAAATAAATCATTGTGGAACCACACCGTCAGCGGCGGCGGGAACTTCAGGCTACCCTATATAAAGCACTCGGTTTATTTCAAGCCCCGCCCCCTCCACCACACTCCCATCCTATCCGCAGCATTCTTGCGAATAAATAAAATAAATATGCAAAGTCCTACCTCCAAGGCGACGACTGACCAGCCTCAGGCTGCGATAGGAATGAGTGCGTTTCTCTTCCCCCCCCTCTTTCATAGGACCGTCGTTAAAATGGAACCACGAGAGCAGAGGTTATGAATGCAGCTGAGACTACTCAGAACCAGCAATGCAAGCATGAACACAACCAGAAGGCATGGCGCGGACGTGGAGGAGGTGCTGCCAAGGTGTGTGTTGTTGTTAACTCCTCTTTTGGAGGACAAGTCTTGACAGCTTCCTTTTTTTTTTCCAACAGGACTGCTTTTTGGGCGCCCTTGCTTGTTTTGTATGCTTCGGTGAGTTAATCGTACCTTCATTCATCATATTTTGATAGCTAACTGAACATTCTCACAGAATGCTGCGAGGTATGGGCATCTTCATGTATCGTGGATCTATCTCACGTCGTCCTCCTTACTATCAGGGATGCTGTAGTTGCATCGGTGACGTCATTTGTGGGTTGCCCAAAAATCTCGCTATTATTCGTTTTCTGACTTTTGTGGCGTACTTTAAAAGGTTGCCCTTGCGAGATGTGCTGCTGATGAACCAATTTTATTCAAATGCGACTATCGGATCTATACTTGTTTGTGTGCTAGTTATTTCCCTAAATTCGAACGAACTTTACTTTACAACTTGTCTTCCAGCTATTTGCATAATTGTAGACAGGTTTCGATTTTCCGTGGAGTGCGCCTCTGTTTGTAGTAAACATCTGAAAATGGAATAGTGTACATAAGCGATCGTCGGTACATGACATAGTTGCCAACGAAAAACAGGCTAAGTGGAGCCCTTCTTGTTTGTATTTCCAAACAGAGGCGCACTCCAGGGAAAATCGAAAACACACCCGTGTTTCCACTATATAATCGTCATTTATATTTGAATCCAATTGTGTAATCAACACTTAAAATAGAAATTTGATAATAAAGCTCCTTTCTAGTTGAAATATTGGATACGGTTTCCATGAGCATTATATTTTAATTGTTGGTTCTACAATTGGAAACAAATATAAATGGGGTTTAAATAGTGAAACCGTGACCGTGGCTGACTGTGGGGCAGTTTTTCCCCTAATTTTTACCCTAAAAAGGCAGCCACGGTCAGCCACGGTCACGGTTCCACTATTTAAACCCCATTTATA
>Ga0307508_10004200_pt1 | contig 14160 bp, 12 predicted proteins | sample 9_EM_MG_FD_203089 | JGI IMG/M metagenome (GOLD analysis project Ga0307508, IMG submission 203089) | Populus trichocarpa ectomycorrhiza microbial communities from riparian zone in the Pacific Northwest, United States - 9_EM | ecosystem: Host-associated > Plants > Roots > Unclassified | place... | reverse complement strand
GAGGTGACGATAGTGAGTTCCGCGAGTCTCTTCAAGGCGGCGAAGGTCCCTCTCGAAACAGTACTCCGTAATCTGATCGGGAACGCGATCAAACACCACGATCAAAAAAACGGCAAGGTCGGCGTCACTGTTGAGGATGATGATGCGTACTGCCTGTTCACGGTTGCCGACGACGGACCGGGCATCCCGAGCGAAGCGCAGGAACGGGTTTTTCGGATGTTTCAAACTCTCACGGCTTCGGAGCGAGAGGGCTCAGGGATGGGACTCGCGCTGACGAAGCGACTCGTGGAGGCGCATGGCGGTCACGTCACACTTGAGTCGCAGGATGGTCAGCGAGGCGCGAAGTTCCGCGTCTGGTGGCCACGATTCGAAAGGAGAGCGCTCCATGCCTGCCCCCCCGCGTCTTAGCCTACTCTTGGTCGACGACGATGACGTCGCTACCGAGGCGGTAATTCGGAGTCTTCGCAAATATGGGGTCGATTACCCAACGGTGCCCGCGGAAGACGGTCGCGTAGCTCTGAGCATTCTACATGGCACACACCCTCAGCGTAGGATTTGCCGGCCGTTCGTCATTTTGCTGGATCTGAACATGCCGCGGATGAATGGCTTCGAGTTCCTACAGCTGCTGAGATCTGACGACCACCTTCGCGACACCGTCGTCTTTGTGCTGACGACCTCGGGCTCCGATACCGATCGTACGCGCGCGTACCAAGACAACATTGCGGGCTATATGGTCAAGTCGGCGGTTGGTCCGCAGTTCAGCAAGCTGGTCAAGCTTCTGGACGACTATCATGCGGTAGTGCAGCTCCCGTGACAGGCCCTGAAATGCAGGCGATGCGTATCCTGGTAGTGGACGACGACGACGTCGATCGCGACAAGATACGGCGTTTTCTCGACAGTGCCATGCTGTACGCAGAAATCGTCGAGGCCGACTCAGCGCAGAGCGCACTCGACCGCTTGGGGGAAAGCCGGTTCGATTGTGTGCTACTCGACTACCAACTTGGGACGACCGTCGGAACCGACCTCATTCCTCGCATCCACGAGCTTACGTCGAGCACCTGCCCAGTCATCATGATTACTGGTCTGAACAGCGAGCGCGGCGCCGTCGACGCGATGAGGCAAGGGGTGTTTGACTATTTGCCGAAGGCAAAACTTGATCGGATGCAACTTGTTGCGGCGATCGAGGAAAGCCAACGGTGGGCCAAGTTGCGTGCCGACTTGCGCGACAGCGAGTCACGTTTCAAGGATTTGGCGGAGTCCCTTCCGCAGCTCGTTTGGACATGCGACGCCAATGGCCGCTGCGATTATGTTTCCCGGCAGTGGGTGACCTACTCAGGTGTGTGTGTGGAACAGCAAATTGGTTGTAGTTGGATGACACTTGTCCATCCACAAGAGCATTCTACCGTGGCGGAGCGTTGGAAGGACGCGCTGGACGCCGGGGCAGAGTTCCACATGGAACAGCGTATGCGGCGGCATGACGGTGTCTATCGTTGGTTTGACTCGCGGTTGGTGCCGATCCGTGATTCCTCTGATAGGAATTCTAAGTGGGTCGGCTCGAGCACCGACGTAAATGAAAGCCGCGAGATGAGCGAGGCACTGGCACAGCAGGCGGCGTTGATTGATTTGGTGCAGGACCCAATCCTTGTCTGGAGTGAAGACGAGGAGCTAGTCCTTTGGAACCCGGGGAGCGAGCGATTGTATGGGTATTCGAGGGGCGACGCGCTGGGGTCGCGCGTTCATGAGTTGCTGAATACAGTCTTTTCATCTGGACATGCCGCGTACGATGAAGAGCTCAAACGTGAAGGCCAGTGGTCGGGGCCCATAACTCGAACCACCGCAGACGGGCGCAGTGTTGTTGTGTTGAGTCGCCAGCAGCGAGTGGAATTTAGGGGTAGGACGTGCGTTCTCGAGGCGGATCGGGACATCACCGAGCAGGCAGGCGTCGAAGAGAGGCTCCGTGTGTCTCAGAGGATGGAGGCGCTCGGGACGCTGGCTGGTGGCATCGCACACGATTTCAATAACTTGCTTCTTGCGATCAGCGGATTCAACGAATTGGCGGTCACGGAACTGCCGCCTGAGCACCCGATACAGGAATACCTTGGTGAGGTCGCCAAGGCCAGCAAGCGGGCATCCGATCTCGTGCGCCGCATACTAACATTTTCACGTCGGCACGAAACGCAATATCAGCCGGTTGCGGTAGAATCCGTACTGTCTGAAGCGCTTCTTCTGCTGCGCCGTACTCTTCCAGCAACGATTGAGATTCGATGCGAGGTCGCAACAGAGCTGCCCTGTATATCCGGCGATGCTAGTGAGATCCACCAGGTAGTCATGAATTTGATGACCAATGCTGCGCATGCGATTGGCCGGCGCGCCGGTCTGATTGAGCTGACACTCGGGCTGTTTCACGAGGTGAATGGATCCGTCGATCTTAAGAAAGGTCGCTACGTTCGTCTGGAGATTCGTGATGACGGTTGCGGGATGGATTCCGATACGCTTGCACGCATTTTCGATCCATTCTTTACCACCAAGCCGATCGGCGCGGGTACAGGGCTCGGTCTATCCGTGGTGCACGGAATCATGGGCAAGCATGGCGGAGCCGTTCGTGTGGTGAGCGCACGCGGCCGTGGCTCGACATTCTCCGCATTCTTTCCGGTTTTGGATTCAGGGGTTGCGCAAGTGCCCCCAAAATCGCGGCCATGCGGCGTTGCGGCGCCTATGCGCGTGCTGTATGTGGATGATCAGGAAATCCTGGCGCGATTTGTGACGACGGCACTGCGACGGCAAGGATGTCTGATTACTTCCTTTACGGATCCGCGTGCGGCAGTCGAAGCGTTTCGCCAGCAACCCAGTGGATTCGATCTAGTCATTCTCGATCTGTCCATGCCGGGAATGTCTGGGCTGGAACTTGCGCGCGCGCTGCGTGATGTGAGATCCGATCTACCTATTATTCTCACAACGGGTTTCTTAGAACCCGAGGACGAGGAGACGGCGACGCGAATCGGTATCTCCGAGGTGATTGGTAAGCCATACGAGATGGGCACGCTCACCGATGCAATTACCCGGGTGTGTACCCTTGAGCGGCGGATCCCACAGGGGAATCCATAATCCTCGGTTGCAGTGTGGTCCCGGATTGTGCGGCGCGAGTTCGCTGCATGTATTGGCTGCAACGCGGACAGAAAGGACGTTGTGTTGGTGCGGTACACACTGGAGTTGTCCGTCTGATACCTCATTTGAGCTGAAAAAAATGTGACGGACCATTACACTTGACTTCGGTCAAATTGATACCGTGACTTCGGTCAAATTGATACCGTGCGATTCTCAAACGAGGAGTCCCAGTGGGTGATTCAGCCGAAGCGGCTACAACCGTGCAGCGCAACCGACCGCGTTGCCGTCTCCTCATCGTCGACGAAGATGAGCTCATGCGGGGGCAGCTTGCAGTGTTACTAGGGCACGCTGGCTATGATGTACTTACAGCGGGTAGTGGCGAGGATGCCTTGCGCGACCTCAAAAAGAAGTTTTGCCCGATCGTTGTAACGGACGGGGAGATGCCAGATAAGAGTGGGATGGCCCTGTGTCGCAGGCTCCGTGCAAACGAAAGTGAGGGCTACATCTATGTGCTCGTGCTGACTGCGCACGACGGAAAAGGCGATGCCGTATCGGGACTCGCGGCGGGTGCTGACGACTATATAGCACGGGGGTGTCCTACTGAGGAGTTCCTTGCGCGCATCGAGGTGGGTCGGCGGATCGTCGGCCGCGACCAGTCGCAGCGCTCGGAAATCAAATCCGATCGGCGGTTGGCTGTCACCGATTCGCTTACCGGTGCCCGGAACCGTCGTTACTTGATGAAATATCTGCCTCGCGAGCAAGAGCGATGTCACCGCTATGGACACCCGCTGGCTGTACTGGCGTTTGATGTGGATCACTTCAAACATGTCAATGACAGTTACGGACACCAGGCCGGGGACGATGTCTTGCAGATGCTGGTCTCGCGAGCCTCTAGCGTATTGCGGGACAGCTGTGATTGGATCGCGCGGTCCGGGGGCGAGGAATTCGTGGTCGTGTTGCCGGAAACAACGCTCGCCGGTGCCACAATCGTAGGGGATAGAATTCGGCGACTGATCGCAGCCGCACCGATTGTTACGCGCGCAGGTTCCGTTAGCGTGACCGTAAGTGTCGGGGCGACTGCGGTTGAGGATGCCGAGGGAACTGCGAAAGTTGCTACAGAAGATCTGCTCAGCGCTGCCGATCGAGCTCTGTATACCAGCAAAAGGCGAGGGCGGGACCGAACGACAGCCGCTTGTTCGGTTACATGAGAGCATCTCCTCGCGGCTGTACAAGAATATCCGCGTGGCGGCCGGATTCCAGTCGCGTGCGATTAGTGCATCGGTTGGGTCACTAACGATCAGGGCGATTGTCGAGAAACTGGAGTGAGCCTGGTGCGGCTGCTACTTCAGCGGCTTCCAGTTCCGTACCAGCCGTTCGAACTCCTCGGGGGGTAAAGGCTGGCTGACGAGGTAGCCCTGAATCTCATCGCAGTGCTCGACGCGCAGCGCTGCAAGCTGCGACTGGTTCTCGACTCCCTCGGCGATGACTTTAATCGAATAACTCTTTGCGAGGTTGATGATCGCGCGCACCGTGCGCAAAGAACCGGCGCCCTCGTCACTCAGTTCCGCGACGAACGATTGGTCTATCTTTATCTTGTCGATGGGGAAGTGCCGCAGGTAGTTGAGCGAGGAGTAGCCGGTACCGAAATCATCGAGCGACAGCCGGAAGCCGAGCCCGTGCAGCTCGGTCAGCATAGAAGTGGTCGCCGCGATGTCACGGACGGCGACGCCTTCCGTCACCTCGATCTCGATTCTCGAAGGGTCAAACGAGCCCTCTGCGATCGCTTGGGTGATCGACTCCATGAACCCATTGTGGTGAAATTCGCTCGCGCTGACGTTGACCGCGATGCGGATCGGCGTGAGGCCCGCGGCATCCCATACACGCGCTTGGCGCATCGCCTCATGCAGGACCCACTGACCGATCGCCACGATGAGGCCTCGCTCTTCTGCCAGCGGAATGAATTGGCCCGGCATCGCGATTCCGACGCCTGGACGGTTCCAGCGGACGAGAGCCTCCGCGCCTACGACACACCCGGTGCCCAAATCGACTTGGGGTTGATAGTGGAGCAGCAGCTCACGTCGCTCGATGGCTAGCCGCAGCGCAGACTCTGTCTGGAGTCGTGCGAGCGCCCGCTCGTTGAGCTCGTGGGTATAGAAGTTATAGGCATTGCGTCCGCCGCTCTTGGCACGGTGCATGGCCGCGTCGGCGTTACGGATTAACTCAACGGCAGTTGTACCATCGTTCGGGTATGTGCAGACGCCTATGCTTGCCGAAATGCTGAGCTGCTGTTCCTGCAGCATCAGCGGCGCCCGCATCGCATCAAGGAGCTTGTGGGCGATGTTCGCGACTTCTTCTGAGCTGCCTACATGCGGCAACAGAATGATGAATTCATCGCCGCCCACTCTCGCCACCGTGTCCGAGTTTCTCAGTGCTCCGGATATGCGGCTGGCGATGGTCTTCAGCAGCAGATCTCCCGTGTCGAGTCCGAGGGAATCGTTAACCTCCTTGAATCTGTCCAGGTCGATGAACATCACTGCAGCCCGGGATGCGTCGCGGCACGAGGTCTTGATCAGTTGCTCGAGTCGGTCTATCAGGAGCGATCGATTGGGAAGACTCGTCAAAACATCGTAATGGGCCACGCGCCGGACGCGATCCTCGGCGGCGTTGCGCTCAGTCATGTCCGAGAAGATTCCAACATAATGGCTTACCGTCCCCAGTTCATCGCGGACGGTGCTCAGAGCCAACCACTCGGGGTAGATCTCACCGCTTTTGCGCCGATTCCAGATTTCCCCGCTCCATTGTCCCGTCGTTGTGAGCTTGGTCCACAGCGCTGCATAGAACTCTTTGTCCTGGCGGCCCGAGTGAAGTATTGCGGGTGTCTGGCCGATCGCTTCCTCCGACACGAACCCCGTCAGCCGCTCGAAGGCCGCATTGACGAGCAGAATGCGCCGCTGCGGATCGCAGATCATGATGCCCTCGCCGCTTTGTTCGAGCACTGAGGTCCACAGTCGTCGTCGTTCGTCGGCCAACTGCCGCTCCGTCACGTCCTGGACAGTGGAAATGACATGTGAGGGGATTCCGTGCGCATCCCGCACGGTCGCGCAGCACCATTCGGTCGAGATCAATCGGCCGTCCTTCGTGCGGTTGCGGCTGAGAGATGTAACGCTCCCCGGAGCCCGAATAATGTTGTCGATAGCACTGCGCACGTAATTATGCAGTTCCGGAGGAACGATCGAATCATATGGCGAAGTACCCAGCATCTCCTCGCGGCTGTAGCCGAATATCCGCGTCGCCGCCGCATTCCAGTCGCGCGTGATCAGTGCATCGGTTGGGTCACTTACGAGCAGGGCGATCGGCAGGAGTTCACTTCGCAAACCGAGCTCGGCACGCAAGCCGTCACGATCTGCCACCATGTCCCGGTGTTTACCCTCGGCGCGCAGTGCTTCGCCGACGTCTGTCAGGATCGTGATCGATCCGCGCGCGCCCAGTGTCGTCCGCAGCTCCACGGTGCGTTCGGTACCGTCCTTGCACTTGACCCGTGCGACGATCGGTTCGGGTTGCATACCGCTCGTTACAAAGCGCTTTGTGCCATCGAGCCGCTGTTGAGTGAGGCGTGCCCGATAAGTCTCGTCGGGAACCAGTTTGCGCATTCGCGTCTCGCGATCAGGAATCTCCTCAATGCGATAGCCGAAGGTATTGATGAACGCGCGATTGATCGCTCTCGCGTTTCCAGCTTCGTCGGCAATGACTATCGGCTGCGGCGCTGTGTCGAACACAAAGGAATCTGTGTCACGGATCAGCTGTGCATCCCGCTGTAACAGATCGCGATCGGTGATGTCGGATACGAAGCCGTCAGCGACGCTGCATCGGTCCGGCGTCGCTCGTACACGAGCGTTGACCTCGAACCAGTGCACGCCGTTCCCGAGCCGTAGGCGAAATTGCTCGCGCCAGTGACCGGCGCAGATGAATGCGTTACGCATACTGGCCCGCACACGCCCTGCGTCTTCTAACTCGATGCGATCAAAGAACCCCGCGCTGTTCAGAACGAGTTCCGCGGGATCCGCTTCGAGTATGACGTGAGCCTGCTCGCTCACGCTCGTGAATAACGGTAACGCGTCGGCGTCCGTGCTGATCAGGCGGAAAATAACGCATGGGAGTTCAACAATGACCGGGTCATGCACACACTCGGACAGGGCGCCGGGAGGCTCTGTGAGTACATCTTCGCCGGCAACCGTCGTCTTCGCTTCACATGAAGGGGTTGCCGAGCCGCGCATCGTCCTTATTCCAGGCAGGCGCGGAAGCGTTCCGCGAGCGATATGTTGACGAGACGGGCAACTGACAACCGAAGGGCACGATGGGTACCGCTGTCGCTGTCGGTGTTTGAAAGTAACCCACCGAGACATTCGCGATAGACGCGTTGGGGCATTGCCAGCGCAGCGCGCAATCCGGCACGTTCGGTCACACACTCACTCACATAATTTCCGGTTGGGCATCGGTCGTACCCGCTTTGGCTGATCTGGCCGTGTTCATGTCGTGGTCTTCGCTGTGATCCTGTGAATTGCAGCTTACTATCCACCCCGGCGCCGTTCCACGTCGGCGTTCACGATCACGAAAATGCCGACGCCTGTGGTGCGTCCTGTTGAGTCGGTATGTGCAGTGCGGTCGGTCACTTCGTATCCTGCGGAGCGCACCGCCGGTTGGTCGGTGTGGTAAATCAGCCGGTCGTCAACGAGAACATACTGCACCGCAGCTTCTGCAGAGTTTGTGCACATACCGGACTTGGTCTGTCGCAAAGTGCATCACTACGTCGGGGTATCGTCGGCGTACCTCGATGCCGGCCGGATGGGCTTCTCGATTCTTCGCGCCGTGACATGCGGGAGCTTAAACAAACACCACGAGGTGACATGAGGACACTGCGAGGCTCGAGGCGATCCTGCAGCCCTCGGCTGTGGCGAGGTTGTTGGTCTCCTTTATATTGAGCGTCAGCGACTTGCCGACGTGCTCTCGAAAGCTGCGTGACCAAAACGAGTTGTCCCACGCCCTGCGACGTATTGTGGCCCGGGCGGAGAAAGAGGAGCGGGTATGGAGCTGTTGGACTGATGGTCACCACATCTGGCTCTTCACCGCCGAGATGTCGCTGCCGTTGTCGCGCGAGCGCGGAGTACCGGTTCTGCACGCCAACTGGTACGGCGAGTACGGTGAAGCGACGAAGTCGGGATCTTGGGCCTGTAATCGCGAAGGGAAGTGGCTGCTTTGTTCCAACTGAGTTCGATGAACATCGCGCAACTTAAAAGGCTCAATTGTCAACTGGCGCTTAGTGCAGCGCCATGCGGCCTCAAGGCGAGTGCCAAGGCGTTTGAGGGGGACGACCAACAATGGTTCGAGCTGACGGCCGAGATATGGGTCAATGGCCAACGGGTGGAATTTACCGAGAACATACTCGTCTGCGAACTCCAAAGCATGTCCGCAAGAACGATCGCAAAACGATTTGTCGAACTGGCCTCCCGAATACTGCCTGCGCCTGCGCCTCGAATACGGACCGCTGTGACTCCATAATTCGGGAACTGGGCGGCTCTGAGGTCGGGCCGACTCGGGGTGATGCTTGGATCGGGGAAGTCCGCTGCGATTGTTTATGCGCTCATTTGTGCTTAAAACTCCGGCTTGGGTTCGGTGAGGCGGGTCGGCGTTTAAGATCACGACAGCGGTAAGTACCAATGGCGCGCTGCGACATCATGACGATCAGCGCACCGTCGGATGCTCATCGACACCTTCTAATGCTAGTGGCGATACCTCTCCAGACGGGGCCGGATCGGATAGCCGGATGCGCAGTGCCAGGTCGGTGTGCGAGTCGGCGAAGCGAAGCGCGTCCTGCAGGCTGAGGCGCCCGGCCTTGTAAAGATCAAACAGGGATTGATCGAATGTATGCATGCCAAGTTCGTTTCCTTTGCTCATCGCATCCTTGATATCGTCCACGTGACCTTTCTGAATCAAGTCGGATACAAACGATGTGAGCAGCAGCACTTCGGAGGCCAATACCAGCGTACCGCTGGTGGATGGCAGCAAGCGCTGGGAGATGACTCCCTTGAGATTCAAAGACAGATCCAGAAGAAGTTGCTTGCGGGCCTCATCAGGAAAGAAGTTGGTAAAGCGTTCGATGGACTGGTTGGCATTGTTGGCATGCATGGTGGAAATACAAAGATGGCCGGTTTCGGCGTAGGCAATGGCATGCTTCGCGGTCTCCACGTCACGTATTTCACCGATCATGATGACGTCAGGTGCCTCGCGCATTGCGTTGCGCAATGCATCGCCGAAGGTCCGCGTGTCGATGCTCACTTCGCGCTGATCTACAATGGATGAGCGATGAGGAAATAGAAACTCGATCGGGTCCTCGATGGTAAGAATATGTCCGTCGGCATGCTCTGAGCGATGACGGATCATGGCGGCGAGCGTGGTGCTTTTGCCGGATCCCGCTGCGCCCACGACCAGTACGAGGCCGCGCTTGAGCATTGCCAGCCTGACACAGGCGGGAGGTGCGCCCAGCTGCTCGAACGTCGGGATATTTGATTTGATCAGTCTTACTACCAACGCCACCTCTCCGCGCTGGTAGTAGACGTTGACGCGGTAACGTCCGAGGCCTTCAACCGAAAGCGACAGGTTGCTCTCCATCGTGTCCTCAAACGCGGCTGTCTGTCGGTCGGTCATGATGGAGTAGGCCATTTGCTTGACTTCCCCCGGCTTGAGGGGCGCCGCATGAACTGTGTGAGTGACGCCATCAATCTTGATATGTGCCGGGGTACCGCACGTCAGGAAGAGGTCAGATGCCTGCTTATCAACCATTAACTTCAGAAGTGCATGAATGTCGGTCACGTTGACTGCCCTCGCTACTGTTGCGCAAGCGTCATGCGTTGCAACATGGCGCATGGCGTTGTGCGCCGCAGGGGAAGCGAGCATGACGACGTGTGAGTCATGATCGGCGCAATAGATTAAATCCGCCAGCCCGCTGAAACGGTCAGCTACAGTACCATGGCATAAAGATCGCGGCGGTCCGCGTTGGTGTCAATTTGGAAGATGGAACACGACAAATTGTCTCGAATTCCGCGAACGCTGAATTCAGCTGGCCGGCTCCTCCTTTCTTTCGCGTGACTTCGTCACTCACTGAGAACGACAACCGGGCATGTAGAGTGGAGCTGCTCAACGGCCAGGCAATTCTCGGAGAGTTACAACGCTTCGAGCCCCGAGAGGGTTCGATCGCCATAGCGACGCGCAGTCCGGACGGAACGCACAGCATCAAATTGGAAAACGTGCGGGCTCTTCGACTCACCGCGCCCGTGACCATGAGTTGTGACGCTGACGCTATCAACAGAGCAGGTATCGACGCTACGCATGCGGCGGAAGACAGGACGTGCATCGTACAGTTCCGCGACGGCAGCGCTCTGTCCGGTACTACACGTGGATTTGTCAAAGAAGACAATGGCCTGTTTTTATACCTGCTGGACGGCGATCCACCTCGAGCTGTGCGCTGCTTCGTTCCCGCGCAACACGTGCGGGACCTGCAGATCGGCCCATTGCTCGGAGAGTCCCTCCTACAAAGAAATTGTGTAAGTGCAAAGACCCTGGGTTTGGCGCTCGACAAACAAGCAAGACTGCGTGAGGAGAAATTGGGCCAGCATCTGGTGGCACGCGCCGTAGTCTCTCCGAAAGAGCTGCAGGTCGCACTGCAATCGCAAAAGACTCGACCTACCCTCAAGCTCGGTGAAGCGCTGTTGGAGATGGAGCTCATCACTGCCGTGCAGTTGGCTGAAGCCCTCAGGATCCAGGCAGCAAACCGGCGTCGGCATCTGGGGGAAATCCTTGTCGATATGGGGGTGGTGACGGTGCGCCAGGTGCACCTCGCCCTGGCGGAGAAGCTCGGGATCCCCTATGTAAACGTGCGCGAGTTTCGTGTCGATCCTCTGGCGCTGGAATTGCTGAGCGACGAGGCCGCAACGCGGTATCGGGCGCTTCCCCTGATGCAGATGGGCGATTCACTGGTGGTTGCAGTCGAGAGTCTGCTTGCCATGGACTTCATCCAGGAACTTCGCGTGCTCACCGGTAAGGACATCATTCCGGTGATTGCCAACCCGGCCGACTTGCGCCGGAGAATCGCGAAGGAGTACTCCAGTCTCGAGCTAGCCGGCGCCGCCGCTTACAGCGAATCCAACATGTTGTCCGCCACAGTCAGCGGCGGCACTGGAAGCCGTGACGTAAGTCATGTCCACGTGGAGGATCTGGCGAGCGCCCTGGCGCGGACGACAGCAGCGCCGGAGGAGGTCAAGGTCGATGAGGCCGATGCGCGGGTAACGGACAACGCGCTGGTACGGTTGGTAAACAAGATCATTATTGACGCACACGCGCAGGGTGCGTCTGATATCCACGTTGAGAACAACTTTGGCAAGGCCAGTACCCGCATACGCTTCCGCAGGGACGGCGATCTGGAGGAATATCTGGAACTGCCGCCGGCCTACTGCAACGCGCTGGTTTCGCGCATCAAGATCATGGCGAACCTGGACATTTCTGAACATAGGCATGCTCAGGACGGCAAGATCGCCTTCGAAACACCGGGCTTCATGCCGATTGATCTGCGGGTCTCCGTGGTGCCGACATCGAACAACCGCGAGGATGTGGTGCTACGGATCCTGGGCGGTGTCGAGCCAATGCCGTTGGAAGATCTGGGCCTGCGCGGATCGGATCTGAGCCGGATCAAAGACATGGTAGCGCGCACTTACGGCCTTATCCTCGTGTGCGGCCCGACCGGCTCCGGCAAGACCACGACGCTTCATTCCATCCTTCATCATATCAATCAGCCCGACATCAAGATCTGGACGGCAGAAGACCCCGTGGAGATTGCTCAGGCGGGCTTGCGACAGGTGCAAATCAATACGCGTATCGGGTGGACATTCGCCGCCGCGATGCGCGCATTCCTACGTTCCGACCCTGACGTCATCATGGTGGGGGAGATGCGCGATGCGGAAACTGCCAAAATCGCCATTGAGGCTTCGTTGACCGGGCACCTCGTGTTCTCCACGCTGCATACGAACAGCGCGGCTGAGAGCGTCGTGAGGTTGCTCGATCTGGGGATGGATCCGTTCAACTTCGCCGATGCACTGATCGGGATCTTGTCGCAGCGACTGGCGCGGAAGTTATGCCCGAAATGCAAACGGTCCCACCCCTGCACCGAAGCCGAGACAGCCGAACTGCTCGAGGAGTATTGCGCTTATACCGACTTGGATGAGGCAGACGTGCTGCAACGGTGGAAACAGGAATATGGACATGACGGTGTGCTGCTCCTGAACGAAGCGACTGGCTGCGGCACCTGCCGTGGAGGTTACAAAGGCCGCATGGGAATCTACGAACTGCTGAGCGGCACGCCGGATGTCAAGCAGCTGGTTCGCTCGCGCGCTCCCGTTCCAACGATTGTCACCGCGGCGCGTACTGGCGGCATGCGACTGCTACGGCAGGACGCCATCGAACAAGTGTTGCGCGGCAACCTAGATCGCGTCTCTGCGCGAGCAGTGTTGAACTAACGTAGGTCTCTCCCCGCGAGGCTGTTGCTCTCGGGCAGGTTTCGATAAGCGCACGACTCTCGGTGGCCCCTTACCGAAGGAGTACGATATGTCTGGTGAGTTGATTCTGGTGGTTGACGACAACCCCTCCAATCTGAAGCTGATGGAGGTGCTCCTGACCGCCAGCGCCTATGTTGTGCGTATGGCGGCAAACGCTGAGGAAACACTGTCAATCCTGCGCGACTGTCAGCCGCGCCTGATATTGATGGACATCCAGCTGCCCGGAATGGATGGGCTGGCACTCACCCGGCGGCTCAAGGCCGACCCCGGCACCCGGGAAGTACCAATAGTGATTCTGACTGCTTGTGCAACGAGTGATGTTTGGGAGGAAGCATTAGCGAGCGGTTGCGCCGGGTACATGACGAAACCCATTAATTCGCGCTCGCTCGCGTCCGACATCGAACGCTATCTGCATTCGCTATGAGCTTCATCGGGCGGTTCCCAGCGTGAAGCGAGTCCTGTTCGTGGACGACGATGTACCCGTGCTCGAAGGGTTGCGCGTGGCATTGCGACACAGGGCGCCTGAGTGGACTATGACCTTCGTGGACAGTGGGGCGCGAGCGCTCACTGAGTTTCAGACTCAGCCTTATGACGTAATCGTGAGCGACCTACTTCATCCCGCGATGCACGGAACGCGATTGCTGCGCACAATAGGTGACCGCTGGCCGGAGGCAGCGCGGATTGCGCTTTCCGGCGTAGATGATCCGGAGCAAGTGACGCATCTCGCGGCAATCGCGCACCAGTTCCTCGGCAAACCGTGTGAATCGTCGAAACTCGAGCAGGTTATTGCCAGAAGCCTCGGATTACAGGAACTGTTGCCCGAGCGTGCATTGCGAGCCATGGTCGGGCGCATTGGGCGACTGCCGCCGATGCGCCGAGTGCTCGCAACGCTCCGAGGGGCCGGTGTCGAGTGACACGCTTGCGACGCACGAGGTTGCACGGATCGTCGCGAGCGACACGGTGGTGGCCGCCAAGGTCTTGCAAATGGTGAACTCCGGATGGTTTTGCCCCGGCCGACATACCACTAATATCGAGCAGGCAGTCGCTCACCTGGGATTCGCTGCCCTGCGGAGTCTCGTGACGTCGGCGGAGGTGTTCGCCGAGTGGCCGCACAACCCGTCGGCCTCTATTCCCGATTTCGAGCACCTTCAACAGCATACGCAGGAGGTCACACATGTTGCATGTGCATTGACCGCGGATACTTCGCTTGCCGACGACGCTCTTCTGGCTGCGCATCTCCACGACATTGGGTATTGGATTCTCGCCCATGAGTGCCCGCGGGAGCTCGATCGCGCTTTTCAGTGGGCTCTTCAAAAGGGCGTGCCGATGCACAAGGCAGAACGCGAGACGATCGGCAGCTCGCATGCTGAGATTGGTGGTTACTTGCTGGGTATTTGGGGTCTGCCTGAGGCCATCGTTACGGCGGTGGCGCACCACCACGCGCCTGAGAAAA
>Ga0307508_10004199_pt1 | contig 14162 bp, 15 predicted proteins | sample 9_EM_MG_FD_203089 | JGI IMG/M metagenome (GOLD analysis project Ga0307508, IMG submission 203089) | Populus trichocarpa ectomycorrhiza microbial communities from riparian zone in the Pacific Northwest, United States - 9_EM | ecosystem: Host-associated > Plants > Roots > Unclassified | place... | reverse complement strand
GACTACGTTCGGCGGCGTGGGCCTGTCCGTGCGCTGCGGGGTGTCAAGCGTTCGTCTGTGCGCCTCGCCTTCGAACCTTCCTTTGACGCGTTGAGATAACCGGTCGTCTCGTGGCGTCATGAGCGCTGGCATGTGATTCGGCCGACGTCGGAGCCCGGCGCGGGCATCTTGACGAGGTAAAGACGACCGGTCATATTATGATACGGCGTCTGGGTGGCGGCAGGTCGGAAGCGTTGGCGCGGCCGGGGTCACCATCACGAAGGAGTCATGCGTCATGAGTCCGCTAACCCTGCCCGTCGACCACTCCGACTTCCTGCAGGCGGTCGGCAGGTGCGGCCTGAGGGGGTGACCAAGTCCAGGGGCATTAGGACTTCACGGCAAACCCCTGACGGCCTTCGTCGGCAGCGCCATTTCCGTTCACGACCCAACCATTGGAGAGCACCATGTCTACCTACCACGCCGTGTCAGTAACTGGCATCCGGCAGTTTGAACTGGTCGAGCGCGAGTTGCGCGAGCCGCGGCCGGGTGAGGTTCGGCTGAGGGTCGAAGCCTGTGGTGTCTGCCATTCCGACGTGCTGGCCGTCGACGGTCTGCGCGTGGATCCGACCCAGCCGATCGTGCCAGGCCACGAGATCGTCGGCGTCATTGACGCGGTCGGTGCGGGTGTGACCGCATGGCAGGTGGGCCAACCGCCTCGGTTACCGCGTCGTGGCCATCGCCCGGGGGACCGACAAGGCGGAGCTCGCCATGCAATTGGGCGCGGCCCACTACATCGACAGTACGGCCAAGGACCCGGGTGTCGCGTTGCAGGAACTCGGTGGGGCGGCGGCGATCATCGCGACCGCGGCCAGTGGCGCCTCGATGTCACCGCTGGTCGCCGGGCTCGAGCCACGGGGTCATCTGGTGATTGTCGGTGCCGGGCCCGATCCGATCTCGGTGCGCACCGCCGAGATGATCTTCGGCGGCCGTACGGTCACCGGGAGCCTCACCGGCCGGCCGATCGAGAACGAGGACAACCTCATCTTCAGCGCCCGCGAGGGTATCCGCCCGACGATTGAGACGATGTCGTTTCAGGACGCGCCCAAGGCCTACGAGCGGATGATGTCCGGCGAGGCCCGCTTCCGTGTCGTCCTCGACATCGCGGCATAGGGCGGAGGAGTCCGTCGTGCGCGCCGTCAGCTCAGAAGACACGATGAGGGCAACCGTCTACCGCCACACAGGTCCGACCGGATCCACGCGCCGGCTCGTCGAGCGCCCCGCACCGCAACCAGGGTCCGAAGTAGTCCGAGTCAAGATCGCGTGACTGATTCGAAACGTCGTACTCGATCACCTCAACTGCCCGACCTTCGTCACGACCACGGCAGCGAGGTCCCCTCGAAGAGTCCCCGATCCGGCCCGTGATCGAGTCAACGACGACAGTCAGAAATAGTCACTGAGCTGGGAAAACCCCAACCCTGGTCGGGCGGGCCGCGACGCCCAACAGGCGTTGGTAGCCCGCGCTCGGTGCCGGCACGCGCCGTCGAGCCGTCTCGATCTTGTCAAGCACCAAGTCGTGTGACGTCAGCGACTGCCCAGAACAAGCGGAGAGCCTTGACTCAAGCAAGACGACCGGTCGTATTATTGAAGTCATATTGGAGATATCCGCATTCGTCGTTGGGAGTACCGCGTCAATGAGTCAACTCGTCCGGGACAACACGCTGGTCGCCGTCGACGTTGTACCGATCAATGCAAACAGTCTTTTGTGCTCTAGCGGCTGGACCGGCGTACCGGCTTTGGCCGCCCCTATTAACGCACAGCAAAGGGATTGACATGTTCAGAAGAGGATTTACGGTTGCCGGCCTCGTTGCTGCGGCGCTGTTCGGTTCGGCGATTCCGGCATCGGCGTCGGCCACGCCGAGTGCGGTGTCTTGTCCGCGGATCGTCGCGCATTTCGACGTGGCTAAGTGGTCCGCGCCGGAAGTCCTTCGGGGGTTATGCGGCCACGGCGAGTGCGGCAGGCTGGTGATCGCAGTCGGGAGGCTGTTGGGGGTTCTGCTCTTTCTGTTCGTGTCGCTCGATCCGGGCCATCAGGTCCTCGAGGTCGGCCGGGGTGAACCTCCATCTGAACGGCCGGGCGGTCGCGTTATAGCGCCGCTCGAAGGCGACGAGGCGGTCTTCGACCTGGTCAAGGCTGGTGAAATCGTTAGGTGTGAGGACTTTGCGCTGAATGATCGAGAAGTAACGGAGACCTGATTCAACCAGGAGGCGTGCACGGGGGTGTGGACCATGACCGCGTTCGGAAACCGTTTCGCGAGCCGGTCGATCGCAGCCTGACCACGGTGCGACGAGCCGTTGTCGACCACCCAGAAGACGCGTTTGGCCGACGCGTACGGTTCTTGGGTCATGACCTGCTCGGCCAGGGTCATGAACGGCACGATCCCGGTCTTGGGTGAGCAGTGGGAGAACACCCGGGCCTGGTGCACGTCGTAGGCGGCCAGATAGGCCAGGGCGCCACCGCGATCGTATTCGTGGTTGACCCGCATGGTGCGGGCGACACCGGGTGCCAAGGTGGGGTGGCAGCGGCAGCGGGCCTGGATGCTGGTCTTCTCATCACTGGAGATCACGTACTCGTCCGGGCCGAGGGGGACGCCCTGGTAGGTGCGGGCGTACAGGTCGAGGACCCGGGTGGCCTTGGCGGCGAAGTCGGGGTCGCGGATGAAGATCCAGGACTGGTGTTGCCAGGGTTTGAGAGCGTCGGCGGTCAGGATCCGGCGGACGGTGGACGGCGAGATCGCCCAGGCGATACCCCGGGCGATGATCTCATCGGCCAGTTCGGGGCCGCTCCAGCGCGATAGCGGCAGTCCGGTCTCGGCGGGCAGTTGGCAGGCGAGGGCTTTGACTTCGGCGACCTGCACCGCGGTGAACACCGGTGGCCGGCCCGGCCGGGGCCGATCGGCCAGGCCAGGCATGCCTTCGTCGGCGTAGCGGCCCCGCCAGCGGCGCACGGTGTCGACGGTCACCTGCTGCCGGCCGGCGATCTTCGCGTTGGAATAGCCGCGGGCGGCGTCGCGCACGATCCGGGCCCGGATGACCTGCTGGTAGCCGGCGGTATGGGAGTAGGCCAACGCTTTGAGCCGGTGCCGTTCGGCGGCGGTCAAGGTGATCTGGCGGGCGCGGCAGGCAGGCACAGGACTCGCTATCGGTCGATGATCCACACAGGACCGTCGAGGCTGCCGGATCCCCGGCCGGCAGCAGGTGCACGACACGCCGGCGCTCAGGAGAGAATGAGCGCTATGCCCGCGATCCCCGAGTCGACCAAGACCTCTCTCGCGCAGCGGCTGCGCGCGCACGCGAAACAGAAATGGCCGCAGCTGGCCGCCGTGCACGTGCGCTACCGAGGCCAGTTCGCCTACGTCGAAGCCGAACTCGCCGATGGCGACCGGCTGCCGCTGATGCGGCTGCGCTACGGCGGATCCGCCCACCGCTGGGGCACCGCCATCTACACCGACAGCACCGGCAAGTACGAGGACCAGATCTGGTTCACCGCGAGCACCGAAGAGACCTTCGACCTGGTCTGCGACCTCCGCGTGGCACCCATCGCCCCCTGATCACGAACAAGCGCACAACCTCCCACCCGTCAACCCCCGAAGGACTTACGGCGTAGAGCACTAAGGGTCAGCAGCCCGAGAACATTCTGGTCGAGCCTGGCGGCGTCGACCTCGTGTTCTCCCGCAGCCTCCAGGTGGTAAGGATCGAGAAGGACAGTCGACTGCGTGTGCTGGCAACCCTGCCCACACCAGCCGATGGCGGGGTGAACACTCCGGGGCTCGGTTTCCCGATCGCTACCGGGATTGCCCGTGGCGCCGACGGCAGCCTCTACGTAGGTTTCGCCGCGGGCAGCGACGACCTTACCGGCGTGTGGCGCATCCGTGCTGGCAAGAAGCCGCAGCGGGTGATCCCGCTGACGGCCCTCAGCTTCCCCAACGGGATCGACATCGACCGGCGCACCGGCGATGTCTACGTGGCCGACTCATCGCGCGGGATAATCTGGCGGGCTCCGTCAGGCGGCGGCGGACCCGTCGCGTGGTCGTCCGCGCAGGAGCTTGCGCGGACGAGCTTCTTCGGCGCCAACGGTCTCAAGGTGCATGACGGCGCCGTCTGGACGTCCAATCTGGACCGCGGCACATTGCTTCGGATCCAGCTCGGGCGGCGCGGCGGCCGCGTAGAGACGCGGTTCACCGGAAAGTCCGGCATCGACGACTTCGCGTTCGTCGGCCATTCGGTGCTCGCCGCGAACAACCCCAACAACGAAGTCGTGCTGATAAGGCCCGACGGCACCTCCAAAACGGTGCTGACCGCAGCCAACGGACTTCAGCAGCCGACAGCCGTCGGGATTCGGGGGAACACCGTCTATGTGACCAGTGCCGCGTACTTCTCGGGCGTGGATCCGAACCTTCTGGTCGGACATCTGAGCAGCGAGCACTGACCGCTCCAAAGACGGCCGGCTCCGGTTGCCGGCCTCCCTTGTTCAAAGGAGAATCGGGTTCGTCGAGGGTGATGAAGGAAAGGTGCGCCTGACCTGCAAGGACTTGAGCGTCTCGATCAAGTCCGCAGCGGAGCCGGGTGCACCTTTCCGGTGAGTTAAGAGTGGCGGGTCGGATCAGCGGCTGCGGTCGCGACCGGCTGCCGGGGCGAGCAGAACTGCGAAGGTGATGTCGAAGAAGGCGTCGAAGGCGTCTCCGCTGCGGGCGACCCGGCCACTGATCAGCGCGCCCTCCCAGGCGCCGACGATGAACTGGGCGGTCTTGACCGGGTCGAGATCGGCCGCTATGGCACCCGCCTTGCGGGCCTCAGCCAGCGTTGCCGCGATCGCCTGCGTCCATTGCTGTAAGGCATGCTCCACGGTGGCGCGCATAGTGTCACTGTGGTCGGCGACCTCGGCGCCGAAGTTGCCGAACATGCATCCGCGGGCATACTCGCGGCTCTCGGCCTCGTTACGGAGGAACTCGAAGTGGGTACGCAGTCGGTCTATGGGTGGCACGGACGTGTCGGTGATGTCGGCCAGGCGCCGGCTCTCTCCATAGCGCTGAAGAGCGACGGCCGCCAGGGACTCCTTGCTGTCGAAGTGGTTGTAGAACGACCCCTTCGGCACTCCGGCCGCATCGGTGATGTCCTTGACGCCGGTCCCGTTGAAGCCGTGGGTGTGGAACTTCTCCAGCGCCGCCTCGACGATCGCCTCACGCATGCTCTTCCGCGCCACCATGACCTCCTGATAGAAATTTGACCGGTCGTCTTGACTCTGTCAAGCGCTTGGCAATGTGACACCGTCGACGACGGGACCTATGGGGAGGATGGACAGCGCAAGGCGACCGGCCATATTGCAGAGCGGCGCGCCTAGTGGGACGACGAGCAGGTCGTGCCTCGGTGACCACTGGTTCACCGCGGACCTGCTCGCGCGGGTCACCTGATGGCCTCAACGCCTGAGTGGTTCGAGCAGGCGGTACGGGCGTGGCCCCCGGCCCGAGTGTCGACGCGATCGGACTCGATGTCGACCTGCCGTGGTTGCCGGACGACGTCGCGGGCGGCGGGGACGATCAGGCAGTGGGCGCAGAGGCCTGTGTCATCAAGGGTCGAGCCGCACTGGTGGTGGGCGAGGATCTGGCGCGCCTCGGGCTTCACGTAGTGCTCGTTGCCCCACTGCGCCAGGCCGGAGAGTACCGGCCACAGCTTCTCGCCCTTGGGCGTCAGTTCGTACTCGTCATACGCCCCGATACCGGGTACATGGGCCACGACTCCTTCCTCCACCAGCCCATTCAGGCGACCGCGGGCGAGACCCCGATGCGCTTGCGGATATCGGAGTAACGGCGCAGACCGTAGAAAAGGTTACCGGCCCGTCCGGACGATCGCGCTCAAGGTTCAGCCGTTCTTCACACTTTCGGTGATCAACAGGGCGGCGACTAGGTCGAACGCGATTCTGGAACCTACGAGATCACTCAGCCGAATCGCTTACCACTAACGGGTCAACTTCTTTTAAACCGCCAGAAATGCGGTTTGTCCGCGGTTGCGTGGTCCAAACTCCGTGACAGCGGTGATCTTGCACCGCAATAGTTTGAAATCCGAAAGGAAAATCGCATGCGACGTACCCTCCTTTACACCGGCGGCCTGCTGTTCGCCGCGGCCGCGAGCCTGGCGCTGGCGGGTCCCGCGTCCGCCGCCACGAAGGCCCCGGCGCCGTCGTGGTCGCCCCAGTACCTGAGCCAGTCGGCGTGGAACACCCAGGTGACGCTGAACGACATCGGCAACACGCAGCTTGGCTACGTCAACTACAACGACCACAACAGCGCCAACTCGCTCAGCTACATCGGGCAGTCCGGTACTAACTGGCACTACTGATCAGTCGAATAGGGCCGGCCAGGCTTCGGCCTGGCCGGTCGCACCCGGGCGGCGCCGAGGGCAGGCGGCGGCCGACTCGGGAAACGATCGAGTTTCGTGAGCTTTCCCCGCAATAAGCGCCTTTAGTTCGTCCATTCCCCCCGAATCGCGCCGGCGGTGCCTTTGCACTTCGCTGGTCCGAAAGGAACTTCGCATGCGTCGTACCCTCCTTTACACGGCCGGCCTGACGATCGCCGCCGGCGCGAGTCTTGCGCTGGCGGGTCCAGCGTCCGCCGCCCCCCAGGTCCCAGCATCCAACGCCGTCGCGAAGTTCTGCTGCCACGGCCAGGGTTCAGGGTCCGGTGAACGTCGCGGTTTCAGCCAGGGTTCGCGGTTCGGCCAGAGTTCTGGATTCGGCCAGGGCTCGCGGTTCAACCAGGGTTCAGGGTTCAACCAGGCGTCGCGGTTCCCGACGCGACAGTCCGGGCCGCGAGGTCTGGGCGGCTCCTTGGGCACGATTACCGTGATCAACCAGATCGTGCTGAACGACATCGGCAACACGCAGATCGGTAACAGCAACTACAACGGCGGCAACACTGCCAGCGCGACCAGCTTCACCTCGCAGTTCAGTTCCGTTTTCGGCCGCTGATAGGCCAATCAAGACCGGCCAGGCGTTGCCTGGCCGGTCTTGGCCGTCGGTACCTGCCCTGGACGACACGCAGATCGAACGGCAGATCGGCTACGAGGTCTCCCTTGGTGGCCGGTGCAGGTGAGCGATCCGGAGTCGCGGTCTTTTGACCGTGCTGCGGATCGCGAGGGCGGCTGACCAGGGCCGGCCCTCTGCTGGGGTGGCGAACTGGCCGTGGAAGGCCGGCGCGCATCGCCGCATAGGTGAGACCTACACCACATACCATGTGGTTGGTTTTGACATACCGGGCGGTCGGTTTAAAGTTGGCGCATGACAACGCAACCCAAGGCTCCGGCCACCGCGAAGGGCGAGGCCACCCGGGCCTTTCTCCTCCGCACGGCCGCCCAGGTGTTTGCCGAGCGCGGCTATTCGGGGACGGCTCTGACCGATCTGATCGCCGCCAGCGGGCTGACCAAGGGCGCCTTCTACTTCTACTTCCAGTCCAAGTCGGCGCTGGCCCTCGCGGTGCTGCGCGACCAGCAGGGGCGGTGGCTCGGCCAGGTCGGCGAGCGGGTTCGCTCGGCGGGCACGGCCGTCGAGCAGTTTCGGGCGTTGACGCCCGTCATGCTCGAGTTGCTCGCCGCCGAGCCGGGCGCCTGGAGCATGACCCGGCTGACCAAGGATCTGTCGGTCGATCCGGCCACGGCCGACGAGGTGAGCAAGCCGATGGGCGCCTGGGTCGAGTTCGTCGCCGACATCGTGCGGCGCGGGCAGGCCGACGGCGACCTTCGCCCGGGGCTCGACCCGCATGACGTCGCCGTCGCGCTCGTGGGCGCGTTCGACGGGCTCAAGTCCCTGACCGACGTGCTCGATCCGGGCGCGCAGGCCGCGGGGGCGTTCTCCCGTCGTGCCGAGGCGTTGCTGGCCATGGTCGAGCACGGTCTGCTGGTCGATTCCGCAAGCTGAACCTGCCCTTTCGGTCGCAGACGGATGCGGCTGCGACCGAAACAAACCTACCGGTCGGTTAAAAAGGAGAGAGTCATGGAATTCCGAGGACAGACCGCATTGATCACTGGCGCATCGACCGGCATCGGGGCGGTGTTCGCCCACGAGATGGCGGCGCGCGGCGCCCACCTGATCCTGGTGGCCCGCGGGGAGGAGAAGCTGCGGGCGCTCGCCGCCGAGATCACGGCGGCACACGGCGTACGCGTCGATGTCCTGCCCGCCGACCTGGCCAGGTCCGGAGCCGGCGCGGATCTCGCGGGCCGGGTGGCGGCCTTGGGCCGCACCGTCGACCTGCTGATCAACAATGCCGGTTTCGCCACCCACGGCGACGTCGAGGAGGCCGACCCGGTTCGGCTGCTGGAGCAGGTCCAGCTCAACTGCGCCGCCGTGGTCGAGTTGACCGCCCGCTTCCTGCCCGCGATGACCGCCCGGGGCGCCGGCGCGATCATCAACGTGGCCAGCACCGCCGCGTTCCAGCCGGTCGCGCACATGGCTGTCTACTCGGCGAGCAAGGCGTTCGTGCTCTCCTTCACCGAGGCGCTGTGGGGCGAGGTCAAGGCGACCGGAGTCAAGGTCCTCGCCGTCTCTCCCGGCGCCACCGAGACCCCGTTCTTCGATGTCGCCGGCGAAGACGCTTCGTTCGGCAAGCGGCGAACTCCCGAGCAGGTGGTCGCCACCGCCCTGCGCGGCCTGGCGCAAGGCCGCCCGTCCGTTGTGGACGGGTGTGCGAACGCGCTGGCCGCCAACCTTCAGCGGTTTCTGCCGCACCGCGCGGTTCTGGGCATCGCCGAGCGCTCGGTGCGCCCGCGCGGTTCGGCCGCGTAAGGCGCGGCGAGCCGGTGGTCGTCCGCTGAGCGGGAAGGGTACGACAGGCCCACCGCTCGGCGGACGACCCGGGGCGTCGCCTCGGAACTTCGTCTCGCCGTATCCGACGGTGGACTTGACCCCGGTCGGTGGTTTTGTCGGAAAGATGAGCCTCGCTACTTTTGCGTGATATCTCTAAGTAAGCCTCGGAGGTGACTCATGCAAGCTTCCCTGCCCGACAACGAGATCGACAGGCTCGCTGCTCTTTATTCGCTCGACATCCTTGACAGCCCGATGGACCAGGATTTCGACGACATCGTCGCGCTCGCCGCTAACGTCTGCGGCGTACCCATGTCGCTCGTGACCCTGATCGACTCGGATCGTCAGTGGTTTAAGGCCCGGATCGGCACCGATCTGACCGAAACCCCGCGTGACCTGTCGTTCTGCGCGCACGCCATTCTCGGCCGCGACCTGCTCGTCGTGCAGGATGCGACCAAGGACGCCCGGTTCGCCGACAACCCGACGGTCCGCGGCGCCAGCGGCTTCCGGTTCTACGCGGGCGCGCCGCTGGTCACGACCGACGGGTACGCGCTCGGCACGCTCTGCGTGTACGACCACGAGCCGCGAAAGCTCGACGCCGAGCAACTGCAGACGCTGCGGGCGCTGGCCCGGCAGGTCACTTCGCAGCTTGAGCTGCGGCGGTACGCGTTCGCGCTGGCCAACACGACGGCCCGGCTGCAGCAACTCGAGCGCCGCAAGGACGATCTGGCCGGCCTGGTCGGCGGGGAGTTGCGGGCGCCGCTGCGGCTGATGTCGTCGTACCTGGACAAGCTGGGCACGACCGGCTTCCAGGACGCCGAGATGGCCGATCTGGTCGGCCGGGCCACCGCCGGACACATTCGCGGCTTCCTCGACCTCATGCACCACCTCACGACGATGGCCGAGGCCGGGTCCGGCAGCGAGAGCCTGCACATGCGCCAGATCGACCTGACCCGGATCACCCAGCGGGCGGTCGAGGCGGTTCGCCCGATCGCCGCCTCGAAGCACATCTGGATGCTGAACCAGGCAGGCGGTCCGGCGCTGCCGATCATCGCCGATCCGGTACGCCTCGAACAGGTCCTGACCCACCTGCTCTTCGCGGCCGTGAAGTACACGCCGTCCGGCGGCCGGGTCCGGGTCGGCACCGAGATCGAGTCGGGTCCGACGGTGCGTCTGGACGACATGGACCTGCCCGACGGCCTGCGCCCCGAGTTGTTCGCGCACCTGTACTACGGGGCCATCGCTCACCCGTCGGACATTCCCGGCCCCGACCGCGGCCTGGCCGTCGCCAAGAAGATCCTCGACGCCCACCACGCCACGGTCGCCCTGTCCGACCGACCGGGCGACGGCACCTCCCTGCACGTGGTCTTCCCGTTTGTCAGCCTCAACCCTGCCGACCTGGTCGTCGACCTGGCCGCCGTCTGAAGGGCGTCGGCCGCGCTGGGCCCGGGAAAGACGCCGGCCCGCACCCGCCCGGCTGCAGTTCGGGCGGGTGCGGACCGTGTCCTACCGGCGCCGCCGGGACTTTCCGGGCTTTCGCCCGGCGCGGCGCCGGCCTTTCACCCGGTGTAGACCGAGCCGGAGCCGCCGGCCGGGGGCGAGCCGGCCGGCGGGAGGTCTTGTGAGTCGTCGATCGCGAGCGGTTGGGAGGGCACGGCCGGCCGGGCGACGGCACGCCCGGCCGCGGGGTGCCGGACCCGGGCTCGCATCTCGGGCAGCGTCGGCGGCCAGGTGTCGATCTCCGGGGCGAAACCTTGCGCCGGCACCGGTCGCGCCGGCAGGGCGGGCGGCACGGCGACCATGTTCGGATTGAGGCCGGCCCGCTGCAGCTTGTGCCACCGCAGCCGCCCACCGGTCATGGCCGTGGTCGCCGACTGGATCAGCACCAGATACATCAACTGCCGGTAGGCGAACTGTTGCAGCGGCAGCCGCCACAGCGGTTTGAACGACTCCCGGTCGAAACGGAACGCCACCGCCGCCGTGAACAGTTGCAGGGCCAGCATCCCGAACCACGCTGTGACCGTCTCGCGCAGATCCCAGAAGACCAGGCCGTACACGAGCATGATGTCGACGACCGGCGCGAGCAGCGGCAACGCGACTCCGAAGAGCGCGAGGAACGGCAGCCCGACCCGCCCGAACCTGCCGGACGCGCCCCGGTCGAGCAGCGCACGGCGGTGCTTCCACATCGCCTGCATGGTCCCGTAGCTCCACCGGTACCGTTGCCGGTACAACTGCTCCAGGGTGGCCGGCGCTTCGGTCCAGGCCTTGGCGTGCTCCTCGTACACCACTCGCCAGCCCGCCCGGCACAGCGCCATCGTGACGTCGGTGTCCTCGGCGAGCGTGTCGTCGCTGACGCCGCCGACCTGGGCGAGCGCCTGCCGGCGGAACGCGCCGATCGCGCCGGGCACGGTCGGCATGCAGCCGAGGATCTCGTAGAGCCGACGGTCCAGGTTGAAGCCGATCACGTACTCGATGTGCTGCCAGGCCGCGACCATGCGCTCGCGGTTGCCGACCTTGACGTTGCCGGCGACCGCGCCGACCGTCGGGTCGGCGAACGGCTGCACCAGCATCCGGATCGAGTCCTTCTCGAAGATCGTGTCGCCGTCCACCGTGACGATCAGGTCGTGCTTGGCCAGCGCGATGCCGGTGTTCAGCGCGTTCGCCTTGCCGCCGTTGGGCACCCGGATGACCCGCACGCCGGGCAGCCCCATCCGCTCCACCAGGGCAGCCGTGCCGTCGGTCGAACCGTCGTCGACCACCACGACCTCGACTTCGGGGTGGTCGCCGCCGGCCAGTGAGCGGACGGCCGCCTCGATGCCTTCCTTCTCGTTGTAGGCGGGCACGATCACCGAGACCGGCTCGGTGATGGGCGGACCCCAGGACCAGGTCTTCTTGCGGCGCTGCCGGGCGTGCCGGGAAGCGAGGAACAACAACAGCCCGGTACGCGCGATCGTCAGGCCGCCGACGACCAGGAACAGACCGGCGATCGCCCAGACGAGCCATTCGGCCACGCGTACGGTCCAGATGACCGCCGTGCCCCGCCAGATGTCGCCCTTGGCCGCCGGCGGGTTCTGCGGCAGCGGCGGCACCGGGGCCGTCTTGGTTTTCGCCGCGGCCAAGTTGCGCTGCGCGATGCTCGCGTCGAGACCCTCGGTGATCGTCGTGAACCGGTAACCGCGGGCCGTCATCATCGGGATGTACTGGCGGAGCGCGGCCACCGTCTGCGACCGGTCGCCGCCGGCGTCGTGGAAGAGCACGACCGCTGAGGTGCCACCGGCCGGCATGGCGTTGCGGGCGATCTGGGAGGCGCCCGGCCGCTGCCAGTCCTCGCTGTCGAGATCGTTGACGACGACCAGGTAGCCCTGCTTGCCGACATCCTTGATGATGCTCCAGTTCGTCTCGTCGATCGCGGCGGCCTTCGACGAGTACGGGAAACGTACGAGGTTGGTGTGCACGCCGGTGGCCCGGGCGATGACGTTCTGCGTCTGGGAAAGTTCGAGCGTGCGCCGCCAGGGTGCGATGCGCTGCAGGTTGGGGTGGGTGAACGTGTGCAGCCCCAACTCGTTGCCGTGGTCGGTGATCTGCCTGGCCAACTCCGGTTGGCGGGCGACCTCGGACCCGACGACGAAGAACGTGCCGTGCGCGCCGTACTCCTCGAGCACCTTGAGGACCTGCGGCGTCCAGGTCGGATCGGGTCCGTCGTCGAAGGTGAGCGCGATCGTGTTGTCCGGCATCCGGCTGCTGCTCTGCTGGCCGCCGGTGGTGTTGATGACCGGCCCGCCGCCGCGGATCGACAGCGGCACCCCGTTCTGGTCGCTCACCTCGACGTCGAGGTGATCGCCGGTGAACTCCGAGTTGATGTACGCCTGCACCAGCAGGACCCCGATGAATATGCTCAGCAGCAGGACCCCCAGCACCACGCGGGGGCGGGGGATCAGGCTGCGCCTCGGTGTCTGGGGACCGGCGGGTCTGCGGGGCTTGCAGGCGGTCATGCTGCGCCGTCCGGGACGTCGCCCATGCTCGAACCGCCGCCCTGACCTCCGGTGCCCGTTCCGCCGGTGCCCGTTGCCCCGGTCGGCGGAATCGGCGGGGTCGTCGGGCCCGTGGTCGGCGTGGTGGCCGGCGGTGTGGTGGGAGGCGTGGTCGCCGGCGAGGTGGTCGTCGACTCCACCGGGTGGCTCGTCGAGGCGCTCGGCTTGATCGTCTTCGAGGGAGTCGGCTTGGCGGAGGCTGACTTCGACGGCACGTGGGTGGACTCGAGCCGGGATGCCGGAGAGGTGCGCCGCGGCGGTAGCGCATCGATCGCGGTGAGTGACTTCGTTGAGTGGTCGGCGTTCGGTTCCGGGATCGGGCCGGGTCGGGCCGGCGGAACGTCGTCGTCCTTGTCGGCTTCCAGTCCGGGCAGGGGTAGGACGGCGCTGGAGCGCACCGGGCCGCCGGCCAGGCTGACACTGATCAGGCCGCCGTAAAGCATGACCAGCACGCCGAACGCGTACGCGAGCCGCCGCAACAGCCGGCTGCGCCGTCCGGTGCTGTCCACGAAGACCGGTGCTGGCGCCGCGACGGCGATCACTTCGGTGTCGGGGTTGTCGGGCTCGGCGGAATGCGGGTTTTCTGGCTCCTGCGATGTCACGCGGCCGAGCTTAAAAACATCTATCGCGATCTTGTTATTACTCACTCCTTGGGATGACGGATGATCGCTGTCAAGAAAGCAGCCGAAATGATGAGGTCCAACGTTTGACCAGATGGTCGTGGGTGTGTGCCGGATAAACGGTGATCGCGCTGAGCAGCACGGCAATGGTGCGCAGGGAGAGGTTACGCCAATTGGCGACCCTATTTATTGTCGCATTCCCGACCGGCTCCACTCGATTACGTGAGGCCATTTCATGTCGCGAAAGGAGTCATTAATGATCAATCGGGTGGTATGTCCATTATGCACCGGTCTGCATGATCGAAAAGACAAACTGGGTAAGGTCACCCGTTGTGTACGTCATCGGAGGTCGTTAAGCTTCATCTTGCGCGCCCCTATCGCCCGCTTCCCCCGTGGCAGGCGATCGGGGCGCGCCCTATATATGCGCTGGTCGACAGCGATCTGATCCTCTTGCGGGTCCACCTGCCGACCATGTCTCGCCCGCACCGGCCCAGTGGCGGCCAGACCTCCGGCAAAGGATTCCTCCGCCCGACGGCGAAACAAGCCTGGGCCCGTCCCCGAGCCTCAGCTGGCCGTCCGAGTTGTACCCCGGCGCAGGCCGCCCGATCACCCTGAACCCATTCCGTGGGGCTGCCGTGCTTCCGTCGCGGAAGCGCCGCCACGACGCTGAACCGCGGGCCGCTG
>Ga0307508_10004198_pt1 | contig 14165 bp, 20 predicted proteins | sample 9_EM_MG_FD_203089 | JGI IMG/M metagenome (GOLD analysis project Ga0307508, IMG submission 203089) | Populus trichocarpa ectomycorrhiza microbial communities from riparian zone in the Pacific Northwest, United States - 9_EM | ecosystem: Host-associated > Plants > Roots > Unclassified | place... | reverse complement strand
GGGGTTCGCCAGGCTGCGGGGGTGGGTACATACGACACTCGCGGCTGGTTGCCTCTCGACCTCGGGATCAGGACGTCGAGTGTGTGCTGGTGACTGGAACAGCGTGCGAAGCGGCACGAATAGGGCCATCAGGAAGACGGCGAAAACACAGAGAGGCCGGTGCAAGCCTCACGAGATGCAGGTGGGCAACACCGACTTCGTCAGGAGCGGCAAAGACCGGTGGTTCCCGTGTACGAAGTGCATCTCTCTTTCTCTTCTTCCCTTCTCTCTTCGTAGTGGACTCTGCCGTACCGATGGGATCGGAGGTAGAGGAACCTAAGCCAAAGGTTAGCGACCGGCAGGGCAGTGGCGTCAGCGGTGACATGAGGTAGAGAGCTCAAACCAGTTGATTTGCGGCTGAGATGCCGTTCGAGAGGCGGTTATGTACGTGAAGGGTAACAAGGAAAGCCGCTGACGGGGTTTGCTGTCGAACAAACCGGAAACTAACCGAACACCGGTAACTGGACACCAGAGTGAGAGACCGGTCGAACAGTGTAGCAAGCAAAAACAAGAAGTAGGTGCACGAACCAGAGGTGCGCAGCCAGCCCACTGGACACCCGAGCTGAAAGTCAGCCGTTCCGTGACGATAACGGCATAGTTATGTACCACTTAACCCGCTCCCCACCAAACCCCCCCACAAGTGACGTCGGAGCCCGATGCGAGCGAACACGAGGGGGCGGACGGGGCATGATTGAGGCCGCGGCGTGCGCGCAGCCGGGGGGGACGGGAGTGTGTAACAATTGGCCGCCGTAGCGACCCTCCTAACCGAACCAGCGCGGAATCCTTTCCCGCCCTCGCACGATTCACCGAGTGATAGGCATGCAGGTAACACAACGCGGGGAACAGGACCGTGACTGGCAGATGGGTGGTGGTCCTAGATAGAGCACTCACATCGGGATGGTCCCGTCTTATCGCGGAGCAGCGGGAGCACTGGATCTCGCAGGCGTAGGGCATCGCAAGACATTGTGACACACATTAGGTACATGTATGTATGTGATGGCCATGTTTGACATGTACCTCCAATCAACGACAAGTCCCGGAGACAGCGCTAACACATATATCGAAAGAAAAAGAAAGAAAAAAAAAAGGCCGAACCAACTCGTCCCGAATTGTGTCGTGTCGAACTCTCCGTATGTATGCAGAAGAAGAAAGAAAGAAAAAAAGGTGGGGGGTGTATCTATGTAACCGACGCTTGTCAACCGCGTCCCACCGGCTGCCGCCCTTTTTTTCGCATGTAGATAACACAACACCCCGGCTATCATCCCCTGTACATCATCCCCCCTGCGTGAAACATATACTATACATATTGGGGGTCTGGTTTAGGGGTATAACATCTCATTCGCATCGCCCGTGACTTGAGAAGGTCTTGGGTTCGATTCCCAAGTCCTCCATGTATTTTTTTTGTTCCCCCCCCCCCCCGGCCGCCGGCACCGCTCTCGCCCCACCACCGACGTAAGTGGGCTGCTCGAGGACGGACAAGCAGGACCGCTCCAAATCCGGGGCTGATAATCCTTTCGCGCGGTAGGATCACCGTTAGCACGCTCCTCGCCCGCCTTCCACTGCGCTCTCCGGCCTTGTCGCGAGAGATCTGCAAAGCGCCCCCAAAAGGGAAACAGACGAAAAAGGAAAGAAAGGACAAACGAAAGCCGTCTCCCCTTAGGTATGTGGTTACTCCTCTGTCCACTCGCGCGACCTGGTCCTGATGGCGAGTGATAGGCCGTGATCCGGCCATCTACCTCCAACCCGAGATGCGGAATCTCCCAGTCCGCTCGCTCCGGTGCGCCGCTGCGGTCTCGCGCGCCGAGCGGGACGGATAGCGCGCGCGCTCCGACCCCACCGGTATCTATCGACCGGGGAGCAGCCGCGGGGAGGGAGGGAGTGGTCGCGGTCCTACGTCGCCGCCAAACGGGTGGGCGGGTTGCATTTTTTTTTTTCGCCAGGTAACGTGCTGCTGCCGCCTTGTTCTCTCACCTCCTTCCTCCGCCCCGGACAAGTACTTGCTCGACTTCACGGACGGATGGAGGGTTCTTACATAAGCACGACTTTCCTTCCTTCGTTTTTCCCGCATTCATGCGTCCCCCGCTGCTGCTGCTGTAACAGCTTGGCACAGCGAAAGGGGGGAAAGGAGAAAAGAAGAAAAGAAGGAGAAGAAAAAGAAAAAAAAGGAACCCCCCCCCCCCCGGGGGGGGGGGGAAGAAATGAAGGGGAACGACAAAAGTCTGGTTTGAAACCTGTCCTTGGCCCGGACCCCCGGTGCAGCGGAGCTAACTAGCGGCTGCATACCCACCCACTGAGGCCGACTGGCTGACTGACCGAGTAACTCCTCCTATGCATCCTATGCATGCATGGCTCGTCACGAGTGACATTCGCGAGGTGGTAAATCACCAATTGTCACTCGCTGCAGCTCAGCCGCGAGCGTCGGCTCGACGGGGCTCGCCATAGTCCGGCCAGGCTGTATGCGAGATAAACAGATGTTCCCTCTCCCTCTCTCAGCTCGACGGGATGGTTCTGTGGACGGGTTCCCACGCTGCACGGAGAGATCCGAAAGGAGTGGGGGTGGTGGCAGAGAGACATGGATTAGAAGGCGGAGAAGGAAAGGACGGGGGAGGAGGGGGGAAGGGGCGCCATGCACTCGGGCTATATATGCTGCTCGAACACACGGAAAGCGAGCGGAAATGAGCACGGCTCTGGCTCAATTGCTGCAGTGCAGAAACGCAGCACGTACACAAGTCCCAGCCATGGACGGCGGCCCTTGCCACACAAAACGTCTGCACAGCCAGCCTAGCCAGCCTAGCCTGCCTGCCTGCCTGCCTGCCTGCCCAGAGCTCCGCCCAGCCATCCTCGCCATCGCCGGGCAGTGCAGCGTGGTGGTAGGCGAAGTACGCATAATGCACATATCATGCGGACGATCGGCTCAGACGGCTATCTATCTGGCTAGCTATCAGCTTGTGTGACTGATACGTGCGAGAGAGCCTGTCGTCCAATAGCCACACACCATCCCGGACCACGGCTCGCGGGAGTCCAAGCCTTTTTCCTTTGGGCGCGGAGGTTGCATCCGTCCGCCCCTCTCCACCCCACCGAGCACGGCCAGCCGACGGCACCGGCCCCGGGGTCGCCATTCGAGCACGAGCTGTGCCCCATGGTGGTAGTGGTCGGCTGGATAGACTGCTGGCGGGAGCACGGGCGCACGCTAGAATCTGCGCCGTTGGAGGGGGAAAGCGTGTGTAGCATGGCAAGTGCGTGCGGGGTGGCGGAACCGAAACGGGGCCCCCACCCAGCGGTTATCAGCGTTTGGCAGGGACGGGGTCTGCATGCGTGCGAGGCTGGCTGAGGGTGGTGCGTTGGGAGGAACGAAAGGGCTGCGCTGTATATGCACGCGCGGCCGCAGCAGGTCTGGCAGGCCCGTTATGCTACCACACTGTTACTGCGAGAAGAGATGTGGAGAATCCTCTTCCTTGCGTGCGCTGACACGACTGGGCCGCCCCGAGCGCGGCGTTGTGGGGGGGGACAAGCAGAAGCGATCATCAGATACCAGATACGTGCAGATACGCATCTCCGCAGTCCTCGCCAGGGGGGGGAGGGGCATTCCGAGAGATCCAAGAGCGCGCGTTCCGTGTTTCGCGCCGACAGCGAGAGAGCCGCAGCACAGTCCCTAGCGAACGGTAGCGGTGTACATACATAGATAGCCCGCTTCTTACCGCCATGTGGTGCTTCTCCGCCGCCGTGGAACCGCCCCAGTTGGCAGCGAGCCCGTGCATCGCACACTTCGGTTTCCGCCGGTTCGGCGTGGGGAAGTAGTTCTGTGCTCAGGATGTGCTCAGTCCGGTTCTTTCTCGCTCGCCGGGCCGTTTCGACACGGGGCCAACCGACTGCATGCCAATCCAATAGCAGCTATTTTCTCTTCTGAAAAATAATCAAAAAATCATGCTTCTTGATGCAGCCATGCAGCCACGCATGACATGTGGATAGCGGGAGACAGCCGACAATGCTCGGCCCCACGCTTCGAATGACAGCACCGACAAGCACACGCAGGCCACTCCTTATTCAGCTAGCTAGCTGGCGGCGGGGGGCGCATCTGATCGCTGCGAAGTGGAGATCGCTCACTCGGACGGCCGTCGGAAGTGGGCGCACAATCCTGCCATGCTTATCGCGGAGGACAGACAGCGGAGGGGTGGTTGCTGTGGTGATGGTAGCGGTAGTGGTTATGGTAGTGGTGTTCGTAGTGGTAGTGGTGTTCGTAGTGGTGGTGTTCGTAGTGGTGGTGTTCATAGTGGTGGTGGTGGTGATAGCGGTGGCCAAGGCCGATCCAGCCGCAGTCGAATGGAGGAGGAGGTGCTTCTGGACGGCGGAGGCCAATTGCGTGGCCATGTCCCTTGGCCATCGCGAGCATGTGGGGCGCACGGCAGCGCACGCGGATGCCGAGAAGTCCACACGTAGATACCGACATACAGACAACCATGCGTGCATATGTGCTATCGACAGGGCACGGTGGAGAGCGGACTGGCCGGGCATTCCCTGCGGTCGGTCGAGTCGGGGCTCCCGCCCGGCCACCGCGGGGCCATCATGTGTGTAGGCCCTTTGGGCTGCTGCTGCTGCTGCTTGCGGTTCGGACTGGATGGATGGACCGATGGATGGACCGATGGAAACCGCGGCTACTTTAATCGCTCACTGGCGTCGTCGGCGTCGGCGTCAACGCTGTTGTCGGTTGGCATTATGCTGCCCCGTTGTGAGCTCGCCCGACCTGCGAGGCCACCAGACGTCCTCGCGGACGACGCTATGGCGGCAGGAAATCGCTGGCTCTGTCTCTGCCATCTCCGAGCGCCATGCAAGTCGATGCGGAGCTATAACAACAGACAAGCATATGATATAGGTCGCAACGGGGCCCCAAGCAGCCTAGCGGATGGGGGGGAGGACCAGGAATCCAAATCTACCGTGGACAGTTAGCTAGAGTACATGCTCGGATACGTAGGGTTGGAAGCGCCCCACCCACCCCGCGGATTGTCTGGGGGGCCTGCACGACCCAACGTGCGTTTCCCACCGGGGATGTTGCGATCCAAGACGATCTGGCGCCAGCCCATGGCCGCAGCCGAGTGCTCGACCGCCATCGATATGCCCCAGCGGTGGCGAACTCCCAGTCAGCACCGCCCAAGCGCCCCCATGTATCGGCGCCGTCCAGTACTGTAGTGGTTAGTAGCTGCTGCTGCTGCCGCCGCCGCGGCACGGACTGCAGTCCTACCGGTTCCCGCCACGCCCCCGTATGCAGACAGGCAGTTGAGCCAACAACAACAACAGCAACAACAACAATAATAATAATAACGTGGATGCGAGTCACCGAGCGAGTTTGAAACCGCAGCGGTTCCATGTGTGCGTATCGTGTCGGAAGAGCCGCCTTTCCTTACTGTAGCATGCGTGAATGTATCCCGGCATAAGTATATGACAGCTGGCTATGCACGGGACCGGTCTGCGCCGACGGCCGCCGTCCTGGTATCATATCCGCCCCCAGTCGCCACGCACAGCAGAATCCCCCTTTTTTCAGCCTCAGATCCCTCTTTCGGACGCGCTGTCACGTGTGTCCGTCCGTGCCCTAGACATAACTACAGCGTGCAGTCGCGTTGGGGTCTCCCCCCTTCCTTGTCGCTGCCCGGCGCCTCCGCGAACGCATTCAGTACATGGACAGCGCCCCTTTTCGGATCCGCGGGGAGCGGACTCGGGGCGACGGGACCCCCCAACCATTCTCGCCCGGTTTGCAAGGCGGATGAGTCGGTCTGGCCAGCCAGCTATGTATGTAACCAGCCAGCCCGAACTCGACGGAGACGCAACGGCACAGGGTGGGGGTGGGGGTTCCCCGGAGCGGGGAAAGTGGGGTCGGAATGATCCCGCCAATTTCTGCCTCGTCTGGAGGGGGCCGTTCCCCCTGGTCTGCATGTTCCGCTCCAACACGGTCGGTGTCCACTCCCATATAGATATAGTTATGTAGCGTAAGCGCGCCGGATCAGCAGATCATTGCCCCATCTGTGTTCCTGGCGCAAGGTGGCCGGGAGGTGGCCGTCTCCATCTCCATCACTAGCGCTGTCGAAGGACGATGGGACATGGCAAATCTACTCTTGTCCCGAGCATGGCTGTCAGCACGACGGACGGACGGACCCCACGGATGATCGAGCGATAAGATCCCGCGGCCTCGGCCTCAGCCTCAACCCCCCCCCAACACGGTATATATGTAGAGTACTCCTGGTTAGTTGGCTGCGGAGTTGACCGTCTGAAACGACGTTTTTTCCTTTCTTTTCCCCCCCGCGGCCGGTTGTTGGCTCGACTGCTGCCGTCGAATCTGGCTGCGATGGGTGTGAGACGGAGACTGCACGATCCGATCGGTTCGATACGTACGTACGTACGGACTGGACGGGGCCGGGGGAATAGAAGCGGATGTCGATGTCGATGTCGGTGATGCGAGCGTACTCGGGCCGGCCCGGCATCGCAGCTCGTCCGGACCGAGGCCGGTGCGCCCGGCAGTTGCAGTTAATTGGTTGCACACTCGCCCCATATGCCGTTGTATGTATTTATGTGGTTATGGCGGGCCCGGTGCCGGTCGTCCGGAAGGCTGTCCGCGCTCCTCCTTTTCGTAGTGTGAAGGAAGGTGTGTATGAGGTATGTATGTATTCTCCGGTGGTGCTCGAGGGTGAGTGAGTACCTAGTGAGTTGATGTGAGTGATCGAGCCAGGCCAGTCCGGTCCAGTCCCGGTCCGGTCTAGTCTCTGGGGTTACATAAGCACGTCCGTCTGGCCCAGAGCGGTTAACGCCGTCAACATGTAGTTTAGCGCGGATCTGCAAGTCGCACGCATGGGGACTGGGGAGTCTGTTTCAAAAGTAAGCACTCTACTCCACCGACATACTCTGCCGACAACGGGTCATCCGAAATGCAACCTCCCATCGGGCCATCACATCACGCCCACCGGGAACATTTGCAGTGTGTCTGTCCCGGCCGGGGGGGCAGCAGTCCATGGTTTTTGTGCGTGCGGAGAAGCCACGCAGTGGATCCAAGCACCTATGAGCAGCCATCTCGCCGACAACAATGGTCGGCCGCACCGGGGCGTTGCTCTGCTCTGCTTTGCTCTGCGCCGAAGCCAAACCCTGACAGGCGGACTGGATCCCCAACATCCGCGCAATATTACGTTATGCACCCAACACCGTGCCCGGACGACGGCTGTCGCCACCCGCGGCCGCCGGAACAACGAACAATGAATACTTACCGGACTCCCACGCGACAGCGCGCGATCGAGGCCGCCGCGCTGACTGGGTGCATGCGTCGCTGGCCGTGCATGGATCGCAGCAAGGACATCCGCGTTGTTCGGGGAGCTACATACGTACAGTGCCGTACGTATGTTACATACATTCCACGCCAGATCTGGGAGGGCAGGGGAGCGACTCCTTGTATCGTACGGCGGCGAAGCCCTCCGCATGCCGCACTTCGGCATCGAGACACCGGGCGGGGCAGGTATGTGCAGTCCGCACGCGAAACGGACTGCGGACGGAGATATCATATGTGCGGCCCTGAAGAGGAGAGTGGTCGTGTAAAACACGGGAGCGACGGAGCGATGAGACGTGGGTGCTCGACTGTCCATCCGGCACGCATCGCGCTGGGTGGTGGCATCAAGATGGGAGGTGGCACGAGCCGCAACGGGACTGGTCGGATGTGGAGATGCGTCGGTGGATGGCGTATCCCCAATTCCCACCCCGATTCCCACCATCTGTTGCCCACGGGGGCTCCACTCTGCACAGAGAGTCTGCACTGCACAATCGGAGCCATAGCGGCGGCGGCGATACATTGCGCCCACCTTGCATACCGGCTAAAAAAGAAAAAAGGAAAAAAGGAAAAAAAAGAAAGGAAGAAGAAAAGAGAGTGAGGCAGGGGGAGGGAAGGAGGGGGAGGAGGAAGAAGGAAGGAGGAGAGGAGGAAAAAAAGAAACGAAGAAAAAAAAGAAAAAACCCATTTTCCCGCCCACCGCTGGCTTACGTAATCGCAGGCCAGACGGACTGTGGGTGGCGTTTCACTCCGTGTTTCCGATTCCGATCCCACGTTTTTGCCTCTTCACTTCCCGTGCGGCGGAGTGCAGTATGTGAAACCTCACGTCCAGACATGCTTCTTGGCTGACCACGCTAGGCACCGCCATCACCGCTACAGCACGGCAGCAGAGACAGCAGAGACACCGCTAGGTGGACAGCCTGCTTCGAACTGCAGCTAGACACTGTCAACCGCATGTATGTATGTATGTACATATATGTTCAGGAAGGAGCGGAGGAGCCTCGCCGATAGCCGAAGCGAATGCGCGAGAACGGGGAAGACGGACGAACAACGTGGTGGTGGGTGTCATCGAGACACACGCGTTTACGTAAGTGCACGATCGGCTGCTGCTTTCTTTCTTTTTTCTTTTTTTTTTCCCGCCGTTCTCGATGGTTGAGCAGATAGCGTTCAACGGAAGCTACGGCTGGGCCTGCGGTTGGATAGAGATCGAAGCGAATGCGAGATGCGCAGATGGGCAGTTGCGTTGCGATTGCTGTCCGGAGAGAGCAAAGTAGACGGATGGGCTCGATGACGATATCGGAACTCGCGAACGATGGTGTACGACTCCTGCCTCGGCGGTCTGGCCGGTCAGAAGAAGGAGAAGAAGGAGAGGAAGGAGAAGACGGAGGAGAAGGAGAAGACGGAGGAGAAGGAGAAGACGGAGAAGGCGGAGAAGGCGGAGAAGAAAGAGAAGGCACGTTCCGCCTCCCGTCGTGGCCTCCTTGCGGCGGGCGCTCCGCTGCGGGCGCAGGCGTACGGTGCAGCACGGTCGCTGCAGGCACGGTGCGGGGAATCGGTTCTCGACCGCCGGGAAGCACTGCGTTGCGCCGGCCGAGTGGGCCGGCTATATGGCATCGCCGGATGGGATGGACGTGGAGCTGCCATGCTCGTGGCCGCGGGCGCCCCCGCCAAACGGTCCCACCGCACACCGAGGCGGCCAACGCTCACACTCGCCCACGCCGATTCGCCGTCCGCTCGTCTGTCGTCCCTTCGGTCCCACACAGATACTCTCCTGCTGTCCGCCAGTCCGTCCGCCCGCTGGCTGCCCTCACCACCGCCGCCCCCACGCGGAAAGCTGGCAGCTGCTGCGTAACGGCAGTAGCGCCAGAACCCGGGAATATGTACCACACCATGCCATGCCATCCCCGATGGAGCCTGGACGTTGGCGTCGGACGGCGCTCGAGCTGGCTGTGGAGAGGCTGGTGGTGGGGCCGTTGGGAACACGCCCGTTGCTGGGCTGCCCGTGCCGTTGATTTTCTTTATTTTGTTTTTTTCTTTCTTCCTTCTTCCTTTGTTCGGTTCATCTTCATCCATCCATCCATCCATCCATCCATCCATCCCTCGACTGTGACGACGTGCACAAGACCAATCCCCCTCCGACCGGTCCGCTCCCGCGGGGGTTTCGATCGGAGGCTGGCTCTTCTTTCCTTTCCTTTTTTTTGGTTCTTCTTTCCGCATTTTGTCTTTGGTGTAGATATTGTTTTTTTCTTTCCTTTTTTCACGTTTGAATTAAAAAAAAATCGTGTATATTGTTTCCCTTTTCGGCTATTTGTTTTTGTTTGTTTTTTTCGTGTCAGAGTTGATTCTTCCGATCTCCCGAGCTCATCCGAGCGCCACAACAGCCGACCCCCGGGACCCGAGCGGGGTCTCTTCCCCGTCCTCCCCCCCCAATCCATATCGTCATCCTGTCCGGCCGTATCTCCGTCGGCAAGCCAGACGGAGATCCTTCTGAGACTTCGAGTCTGCATCCAACAAAAACATAACAAATACACAACAAAAGCAGCAGCAACAACAGCAATAACAACAACAACCACAGCTTGCATCAGATGCTGCAAGAAAACTGCAGCTGCAGCAGTGCAGCGGGAAAGGCGTGTGTCTTTTTTTAGTGCTGGCAGCCAGGATTTGGCAAGCACAGCTCCGCTTGCATATACGCACCCCGCAGTCCCGGTCTCAAGGGAGCTTGAGACACGCACTCGAGGGAGCTTGAGACACGCACACGCGTGCGAAGTGATCGGTATATGGCGCTCTCCTTGGCCTGCGATCCGGACCGGGAAGGATGGGGAAGAAAAGGAAAGAAAAGGAAAGAAAAAAAAAGGGCAATGGGCAAAATGGGCAGAAGAGCAGCGAGCGCTCTCGCCGTCGGTGGGCGGACAGGGAGCGATGCAGCAGCCATGGTGCCGGACTGGCCCGGAATTGCTGGACGCACTCACCCATGGAGTCACGGCTACGCCCATGGCTGGACGTCGAGCTGCCTGCGCGAGCGTCGTCGCCGCCAGGAGAGCCCCAGCCTCCCATCCGGGCGGACACGACGAGCTCGCAACAGGCTGCCGGCTCTGCTTCGTGCGATCCACTCATCTGCCGGCTCGGCCATCCTGACTAACCGTCGCCGCCTTGCGCCCCGTACTGCGCTTGCCTCCCAACGGGATCGCAGGAAACGGCCCCGGGCTAGCTGCGGCCGCTGCTGCAACGGCGTGCTAGTCCAGCTTCCCATGGGATCTGCGGTTCTGCTCGCAATCCTCTCCTCCTCGCCACCCCCTCCTCTCCTCCTCCTCCTCCTCCTCCAATCCCCTCCCCTCCCCTCCAACCACCCTCCTCTCCTCCCGGCCCGCAAACGCAGACTTCGATCCTCTTCCCATCGCCGCCTGTCCGACGCTTGTACGACTGCCATACCCTCCTGATTAGTACCGGCCAAGGGTGTAGGGTTCTGGATCTTCCGGATTGAAATCAGGATTGTCAGCCCCGCTCCTGCAATCCCGCCTCCCGCTTTCTCCCATGGCCTCTCCTCCCTTCGCATCCAAAAATAATCGCCAATGCTTCGATACCGCCACCATAGGTTGCGCGGGCGCGGCGTCGATCGTCACAACGGCTGAGGATTCCGTGGCTCGAGCTTCGTGCTCGCCCCCCGTGCATACGTTCGCCATGCTGGCGTCTTGCTCTTCGCGTTCCGTCTCTCCTGCTGCTGCTGCTGCTACTGCTGCTGCTGCTGCTACTGCCTCCAGCGCTGGTCTCTCACCACTTCCCGCTCCCGCTGCCTCGCCCTCCCCTTCACCGGCGAGTGCTGCAGGTCATCTTCCGCCAAACCTTGCCGGAGATCCTGATGCACGGTCTCGGAGCGAATCGCCTGCGCGCCCTCACCCACAGGCAGCCGCCACTAAAACGTCGACGTCTTCGGCGTGCATGGGTTCCGTCGGACAGATGCAAGAACGCTATAAGGACTGTCCGTCGGACCAGCAAATTTTCGCCGACGAGTATCAGCAGCCCCTAGGTACAGAGTGCCCAATTCGAACTCCCAAGAGATTCAGCCAGTCGCACGCCCTGCCGCCCGCTGAACGTCTCCGTGGATTCTACGCTAGTCCCACTGAACCTGGGGCTTCGGACGCACGACACCACCAACTGCACCACCACCCCCGCCACCACCAGCAGCAGCAGCAGGAGCAGCAGCACCGCCCCCACCACCACTCCCACCAGCAGCACATCCGGATCTGCTACCAGCAGTCGATCAGCGATAGCAACGGCTGCGACAATTTGTCCTTCCCACTGCCGCTACCAACCTTCATTCCTTCGTCCACTCGTGCCCCCACTTCTCGCTCCAGCACCCCCTCGGACATTCCACCATCGCCCACAGCGGACTCCAGCCTTCAAGCGTCTGCCGTTACCGTCGGTTCGAGCCCGCAGTCGTACCCCTTCCACCAAAATCCCTCAGCCATCGCCGCTCAGAGACGGCCCCGCCGTCGACAGAGCCGGGACCTTTCGTCGGTGCGTCGATCTCTCGTCAACGAGCTGCGGCCGTTCAAAAGCATGGAGGACTGCCACCGCCGAGCGCGCCAGAACCAACTACTCTCGGACTCTTCCTTGACGCCGGGCGAGCTCGACGACATTATTCGCGGAGCCGGACTGACGCAGAATCCGCTTCCCCACATGATCGTCACCACCACCGCCGCCGCCGCCGCCATCGCCGCCATCGCCACCGGACCAGACAGTCCTCGGTATTGCGGCAGTAACGGTGCGGGGTTGCACCACCACAACAGCCAGCACCACTATATGAGCGACGGCTTATCCGCAGACGGCCTGCACACGCAATATGCCTTCGACGCGGGTATTGCCTCGCGTTCGCACAGTATGCCATCGCTGCACAGCACTCCGATCCACGAGACCCCAGACGAGGCAGACGGCTCCGAGCAGTACGCCCTTCGACGCAGCAGCGACCCGGCCGAGACGGCTTTCGTCGAGCAGCCACGACATTCTTCCTTCTCGCATCCCGTCGGTGACGAATATAGCAGCCAGCGTGCGGCGGCGGCATGGCCCCAGGCATTCACTTCTGAACACAGCATTGCCGAAGTGGCCCCTGTGTCGACGGCCGACGCCGTTTCCGTGGACGCAGCAGCGGCGGCGGGTTGGTGGGGCGCCGCCACGGCAGAAGAGGAGCAAAAAGCGAGGGTTGAAGCTAGCACTCAGGAATGGGCCCAGCATGGTGAGTCTTCCACGCACGTCCTTGCATCGCAATATGGCACGACGCCACACACACCGTCAGCTTCGTTCGACCGGGGTGGCTCCGCCGAGCCGTACATTAAAGTCCACACCGCGATGGTCTACGCGTGCCAGCCACCCTCGCCAGGTGAGGAATATGTGCGCACCGTGCGACGCTTCAAGTCGCCTGCAGCCCCCTCGCCTCCGGAATCGCCCGGCTTCCAATTCGACTTTGGGTACAACCAGCAATCGTGGCCGACCTACCCCAACTTCCCCCAGCGCCGGTCCTCAATCCCGCCGACTCCGCCTTCCCGGCCGCCCTCCACGCCCAACAGCAGCGGCCACAGCAACATCAACACGGCCGTGATTGCTGCTGCCGCTGCTGCCCTCGCAGCCACCAAGGCCTCCAAGGCGAAAGCTCAGGCTTCGCGCCCGGCTTCGAGACGGAAGAGCAGCAGCACCTCCATCCGCACCGCGGTGAAGCAGCTGCAGCTCTCTACGGCCGATGCGTCGAGAGAGATGAGTTTCGTCAACTTCACGCCGAAAGACGCGAACCGATTACTGAACGGTGTGGCGCCCAGCGGCAGCAGCAAGACCAAGGCGAGAAGAGAGCGCGAAGCGATGGAGAAGCGGCGGAAGCTGAGCGAGGTCGCGGCCGCGGCGGTGCTGGCGGTGGGCGGTGATGCTAGTGTGCTCGCCAAGGTCGATCTCATGTAACGGCGGGCCGCTGCTACCTGCCTAGCGGCTGCACGCCATGACAGGCTGAAATCACCCCCTGGACCACATCACTGAAGTTATCTATACGTCTATCCACCTTGGATTTTCCGCCGCACGAAGTGAGGGGGGGGAGATGAGGAGGATGGAGCCGAAGCAAGGAGAGCGGAGGACTTCGGATCTCGTTATACTGGTACCGCGTTCATTAGAGGGTTTTGCTCAGGGGAGTAAGGTCTTGGCTGTTTTTGGTTTCGTTTTTTTTTCACCCGACCATTTTTCGATATCTATTTCGGATATACCTACATATTTCGGTGGCTCTCCCTCCCCACGCTCTCTCTTTCTGTCTCCTCTCCACATTAGCTGTTTGCTGAGCGATTATTAATCGGGCCCCGGATTACCCCCGCGTTATTTTTTGATTTTTCTTTCTCTTCCTTCCTTTCTTTCGGTGGCGGTCATCTGTTTTTGGAGCCTTTTGCGTTGCAGCTGCCTTTTTTTTCTTCCGTTTTTTTTTTTTTTTCCCACCCCAGCATCAGCCTTACCAATCTCCGGCTTGTCCAGGGGCTTTCTTTATTTCAGCTCTTTATTTCAGCAGCAGCCGCTCGGGTGGCTTTTTGCAGTTGATCCAATTCACATGAGACATTTTGCTTTTGTTATTATTGGTTTTTTTTTTGTTTGGGTTTTTGGGTTGTAAAGCACGAAAAGCAAAATGTGTTTTTTTATATCTATTTTGGATAAGGGCGGGTGATATCAACACGGACAGGAATTTCAAGGTGGGGGCCCTCGCCGCCGACGAACCGTTGGCCACGCACGCACGTGTCTGGACTTTGATCAGGCGCTGGTTTTTTTTCGTTTTTTCTTTTTTCTTTTCTCTTTTTTTTTTTTTTTTTTT
>Ga0307508_10004197_pt1 | contig 14168 bp, 18 predicted proteins | sample 9_EM_MG_FD_203089 | JGI IMG/M metagenome (GOLD analysis project Ga0307508, IMG submission 203089) | Populus trichocarpa ectomycorrhiza microbial communities from riparian zone in the Pacific Northwest, United States - 9_EM | ecosystem: Host-associated > Plants > Roots > Unclassified | place... | reverse complement strand
GGTCAGGTTCGGCGGTGCAGAAAAACGATAGGCTATGGGTTGAGAAAGCGTCAACCCGGGCTCATAACCTGTCAAAAATATTCGAGTGATAGGGTGTGTAGGAACTCCGTTGCTTGATCCTTTTTCTAAGCGAGACAGAAGGAACGCTCTCACTATATACATGCATATCCAAGCTCGCGCTCCGCCCCCAGTCACCGGTGGGGACTTGACTCATCGCCGGTGGGTGGCAACTTGACTCATCGCTGGTGGCGGCTTGAGTCATGGCCGGTGGCGATTTGCCACCTCCGCCACCCGATGCCTTCCGGACGCATCTGAGTGCAGTGGCCTCGGTCTATACATCTGACAGCGGTGAGCATTTCGAGTAGTGTGGCGAGTATTTCCAAAGCGTGGCGAACATTTCCAAAGTGCGGTGGGCATTTCTCAAGTGCGGCGAGCATTTCCAAAGCACGGCGAGCATTTCCAAAAGCGTGGCGAGCAAAACAGGGCATGCCGAAACAGTGAGCAATGTCAAAGACCACAAAATTCTGGCTTGGGCCAGGTAAGCTACTCGAGTGGATTGGTGAGGCGAACCTCTCGCGCGACGAAAACTCAGTAGTTATAGCTGTTTCAGCTGAAGCGGTCCTGAATACCTATGCTCAATGGTACGAGAGCCACCGGGAAGCCTCTGTAGAGATGGCAGTCTGGAAGTGATGCTGCAATCACCTCTTGGTCATCAGCAAACAAGCCACAAAACTACACGCTGGGACCTTGAGTCAAAACCTGATCATTCAAAAAATTAAACCGCATGAGCCAAAGAGATTTGATGGTTCCCAGGATTTGGAAGTTGTCGCTCAATTTCTTGAAGACATACAGCACTATGTTCGACAGCGTGGTTCAGTATGTCATGGGGCATCCGAAGACAACCAGAAGATCAACACCTCATGGCGTTTTCTCACAGCCAAGGTGTTCTACTGGTTCTAGAACAGCATGAAGAAACAGGGTGTGGACGCTATTCCTCCAGAGGAATACAACTACAAGATCGCATGGGATGCCATGAAGATCCTCTTCAAGCGCCAGTACATTCCAGAATGGGCTATTTCGGTAATCAGCTGTGAAAGGTATGCCTTACAGTTCAGCTGCCAGCAGGTTTTGTCTTTCAACCAGAGAGCGTTGGAACTAATCACCATTCTGGGTAGGTCGCTGACCATTACAAGAGAAACCCCACTCTGGGAGGAATACCTGATCAAGCTGCCAGAAGCGACGCAGAACGATATATCGCAGCAGGCACACCTCATGGACATCCTCGGCAACAGAGACCAGATGACACTATGTGGTATGATGGATATTGTCGACACACGCACCCTTCCGTTTCTGCCGATGCCATCCAATCTGACTAATATCGGGAGCGATGAACTCAACGCTGTGGTCAATGATGAATTCAATGCTGTGGTTGACGAAAAAGTACAGTGTCACCGTTGCCTCGGTTTTGGTCACATCAGGTGCCAGTGCAGTACTCCGAACAATCACGCAGTACCAGTCAGACCTCATGGAGGAGGAAAAGGAGGATGTGTAGCCGGATGTGAGGAGGAATTCCAGAAACAACAATCATTTAACCAGCCGCCACCCCCTCAGCAATCGCTGTACCTCACCAACCAAACTGCCTACTGTGTCAAGCAACCCAAATTGTGCGCCCCACCAGTAGGAGTGACCGAGCATCCTCCTACTAAGGAACGAGAGGCAGCAAGACTTTATTTGACAAACCTTAATGTGGTACAAAAAGACATTAATGATAAAAGTGATTTGTTGTTACACCTGAACGATTATCGAGAGTACATAGCTAGGTAGAAGACGCGTGATGCCGAAGATGACGGAGACACACCCCGAGAGTCTAGGAGGGAGATAAGGTCTGGAGTTGAGCTTACGGCCACAACGGACCTAATTATCGACAGTAGCCTGATTACCTTTGATTCTCTCCACACTCCGGTTACGATACAACTCCAGTGTCACACTATAATCTTGATCTCAAATCACCCTACTTTCATGCCCTACTGAGAGGATCCTCACGACGAATGAATAACCCTTACAGAATTCACTTCCAAGATCACCTCTATCTACGCGAATTATCCAACTTACTGGAACCAAAGTCGCAATATTCCACCGACTACACCTTTCAGTCAATTGACAGCGAACTTGCCAACTACGAAAAGTGGGAAGAAGCGATAGAAAGATCTAAGCCAATTTACAAAACGATCGAGTGCACCCCATACCATTGGTATACCCTGCAGTGGTGGAACGGTGCACTATTATCCCAACCTGCCGATTTCGGCAAAGACGAACTCTTCGACCTGTTCGATTACCACTTCGACTACAACTCGACCATCTACAGTGGAGACTTGCTCGACCTGTATTGAGCAATGATGATATCATTAGACTTCAACATGCTCTGGCTCGAGGCCCCACCCGACTTACTCCAAATTACTGCCAGAACACCAAGACGGGAACAGACGGTGGAAATAGCCAACCCCGCAGTCTGGGTTAGAACCCTGGTGCACCAGCAACAGCAGGCCGAGAACGACTTACAGTGGCTTACCGAGCGGTGCAGCGACACCTACGATAGAACCAACCGACGGACGTACGAAATGGAACAAGCCTATCAAGGCAGAAGGCACTAGGTACGTATACGAACGAGTCAATGCTAACTAGAAAATAGCGGAAGAATGGATACGCAGCTAGCTGTCGAATGCAGCAAACGCCTACCAATCTCGCGCCAGAAACGTCTGGTAGGCCATCATTAAGCGCACCAATGAGGCCAACGAGCGACAAATATGTCAGGCTACCCAGCTGGCCCAGGTAAACGATGCACTGTCCTTCCTGGCAAAAGCTAACACGGCCTGTATTCAACACCTGGCCAACTTTCAGGGAAACATGGAACTGTGGGCAGCTGCACACCAGGCCCAGGTGTCCACCCTGTAAGCCCAACTCCAAGAGGCAAGAATGGAGATCCAACGCATTGCGACCAAGATCCCACTACCCGCAACACCACCAGCGCCAGTAGGACCACCCGCCTGGAGAAGCCCTGTCCAGCAGACCAGCACCAGCGCTCCATCAGCCCACTCACAACCAGCTTTGGGAAGCCCACTACGCCTAAACCCGGGTCCGATGTTCCGACGACAGAGACCCCCGGTAGTACCCACAACGCCAGAAATGAGGCAGAGGCTGGAACAGCTCAGACGCCAAGTGTCCCCGAGGCCACCAGTACCTGAACCCGCAGCGGGTCGGGGAGGAGCTCCCCCCTCAATGCCACCCAGATCATCTATGGGACCCCCTTCGGGCCCACCATCCGGACCACCCCGACCACCTTTCCAGCACCCCCATTCTCCTTCTCCACCAAAAAACCCTGGGCCTACAATCACCACACAGGACTTCGTACGATTGGTGGCGGAAGGAGTAGAACAGGCCCGCCATGACTGACCGGTGCGATTTGAATAGGTCAATATTGTCCAACTAAAAATGAAGAAACCGGAAGCGTTCGACGGTAAAAGTTCAACCGCCTTCAATCAGTGGTGGGAAGCTGTCACCATGTTCCTCGGGTTCTATCCAGAAACAGGGGATCAACAGAAAATTGCCTGGGTCGGAACAATACTTTCAGACACGGCCCTAGTATGGCATCTACAGCGCTTCCGCGAGCTAAAAGGAAACGACACCTGAGTCAATTACGCGGCAGCAATTCAAGTAGAGTATTATAACGAAAGGGAAGCAGCCGATGCCCAACTCAAACTAGGGCAACTAAAATACCAAGGATCAATCCGCACTTACCTCACAGAGTTGCGAGCACTGAATAATTTCGCGAAAGCAACTGGGGAAGGTCTACGAGAAAAAATCGATCTTGCGATGCCAGACAGCATCCTGGACATGCGATTCAACCAGAACCTGGACAAGTCTACGGATGATGAAGGGTTCATGAGCGCCACCTACCGGGCGGGAATCCAGGTGGAAAAGAAAAAGGCCCTCAAGGCCGTAAGGGAAGCGGGCAGAACAATGCAGCCCTCTAAGAACGACGGAAAAAAGGACGGTCATGGGAAGGGGAACACTGACAATGCACGAAGGGGCAAGGAAACCGACAAAATCCTGCAGCAGGACAGATCGGAGCGCTCGGGGGAAAAAACCTAGAACTGGTGGTGAGGAAAAGACCATTGGGGCACAAAGGATGAAGCCCTGAAAGGAGTTCCCGCCAAGGAACAAGAAGAATACGGCCAGAGTCAGGAGGACTGTTGGAGGTACGGACGCCCTGGACACTGGACATTCGAGTGTTTCTCCTTCAACACGAGAAAAGGAACTCTCCTATCCCCTGCGCCATGGAAAACCGCAGCAGTGACAGACAGGAAACGAAAACGGTCTGAAGAAACAGAGGACCAACCTGCTGTGAAACAGCAAAAAATAGCGGCGGTAGAGACCATGGACACCAACGCTGTTGCACCCCTGTGGGAAGATTCCGAATCGGATCTTTAAGAGGTCAGATGACACAGCCGTCCAAGGCCTCGATGATGATATGCGGAATATCCCGGAAAAGAAAAAACGAAGAATCAAGTGCTGAAACCTCTTTTAAGAAACCCTGGAACCCCGCAAGCGGCACCCGACCAATAATCACGATGGTACTATACCACAAAGGAGAAAACCACCAAGTACAAGCCCTGCTGGACACTGGATGCTCGGTAGCACTAATCAATGAACGCACCATAGAATGGCTTGGCCTGGAAAAAAAGGAGCACAAGCAGGAGCACAGCATCGAAAGCTATACAGGAGAACCCGTCCCAGGAGCAGGCAGATTTTATACAAAGCCTATGCTCCTGCAGCACTGAAAGCATTACTCCATGGAGAAATTCGAAGTCTCCCCCATGGACGCAGAAATAGATATCTTCCTCCCATTCGAATGGATAGTCGCGCATCCGCCCCAAGGCACCTGGACGAACCAGGAAATAAGATTCAATAATGCCCAGTGCGTGGCCAGCTGCACCTGGTTTGAGACTGACAAGTTCTCAGTAACATGAGACGACTCAGTAGCCACTGATCCAACCTCACACCTCCTAGGATACACCCATGTGGTATCTGACGAAGACGCACTAAAGTCAGTTCCATCAGAATTCCGCCAATATCTGGGAATCATGGGACAGGAAGCAGCGGGCGCACTCCCCAAGCATCGCCCCTACAATTGCAAGATTGAACTCCAAGAAAACAGCACGGCGCTATGGGGGCCTATATACCCACTTTCGGAGACAGAGCTCCGGACGCTAAGAGAGTGGCTAAAGGAAATGGAACGAATGGGAAAGATCCGACGCTCTACTTTGCCAGCCGGATCACCCATTCTCTTCGTACCAAAACCGTATGGATGGGGACTGTGCCTGTGCGTGGACTATCGAGCCCTGAACCGAATCACAATCCCAAACAGATACCCACTGCCGTTAATGCAGGAACTACAAGAGAGGGTCAGAGGAGCAAAATGGTTCACCAAGATGGACCTAAAAAACAGTTTCCACCTCATCAGGGTCAAGGAAGGGGATGAATGGAAAACCACCTTTCAAACACGCTATGGGTTGTTCGAATTCCAGGTTATGCCTTTTGGGCTAACAAACGCCCCCTCTACCTTCCAAGACATGATGAATCACGTCTTTTCGGACATGCTGGACATCTGGGTGCTAGACTACATGGATGACATACTGGTCTACGCCGATACCAAGAAAAAACACGACGACACGGTTAGAGAAGTCCTCAAACAGCTGCAAACCAATGGCCTAGCAGTTTCCCACGAAAAATGCGTCTGGAAAACCCAAGAGGTGGAATTCTTGGGCTACCTTATCGGACGAGACAGCATCAAAATGTCAACAGAAAAAGTCAACGCCATACTGGAATGGAGAATCCCCCAGAACCTGATGGAGGTCCCATCGTTCCTCGAATTGGCCAACTTCTACAAGCGATTCATCAAAGACTACACACGAGTAGCAAAGCCGCTCACAGAATTGACGAAAAAATCAGGAAAAGAATGGACATGGGGCCAAGAAGCGGAACAAGCCTTCCAGGAGTTAAAAAAATGATTTACCATGGCCCTGATCCTGGCGCACTTCGACCCAGCCAGAGCAGTCATCATCAAAACTGACACCTCAGACTTTGCGATAGGGGCAGTCCTCTCGCAGCGCGATGATGAAAAACGGTTGCACCGAGTAGCGTTCCACTCCAGAAAATTCCTGCCCATGGAAATCAACTACGAAATCCACGAAAAGGAACTCCTGGTAGTAGTAGACGCTTTCAAATACTGGAGACGATATTGCGAAGGAGCGGCCCACCAAGTAGAAGTCTGGACGGACCACCAAAACCTCGAGTTCTTTACCACAACCAAAGTACTAAACCGGCGACAAACGTACTGGGTACAGGAGCTAGCCAGTATTAACTTCAGAATCTACTACCGACCAGGCAGTCAAAACGGGAAGCCAGATGCGTTGTCAAGGCGTTTGGAGTATCGCCCTGAAAAGGGGGGGGTAGAAAATCAGCCGATAATGACGGTTTTGGGAGAAAACCATTTCGAAGAACGACCAGGACGTTCCTTCATTTGCTCATTGGCCAGAATGATGATGCTCCCCGCGAGAAGGTGGGCAGAGGAATTTCTGACAGACATCAGGAAGGAAAGAAAGGAGGATGAAGCCTACAAACAGGCCAAGAAACAGGAAGAGGTGACGGATGAACTGCCGTTGAAAGACCGAAAGGTCAAGGAACTAGGAAATGAAAACCGGATGCTATACTGAAAAAATCTACTCTGGGTTCCGAAAGGGCTGGTACAAAGGATTCTGGAATCAGAGCACAACACAAAGGTGGCAGGACACATGGGCCAGGACAAAACCATCGAGCTAATCCGGTGAAACTTCTGGAGGACAAAAATGAACGAACGAATCATCGACTTTGTCAGAAGTTGCCCCGTGTGCCAGCGAAACAAAGCATCCCAACACCAACCATATGGACTATCCTCCCCGCTGGAATTGCCTTACGCCCCATGGCAGTCCATAGCAATGGACTTCATCACGGAACTCCCGACCTCGGACGACTGTGACCAGCTATAGGTGGTCATCGACTGATTCACCAAAATGGTGCACTTCCTCCCTCTGAGAATGGAGGGGAAGACAGCGGCAGAACTGGCCGTCATTTTCGCCCGAGAAATATGGAAGTATCATGGCCTCCCCACTGACATTGTGTCAGACCGTGATTCCAGGTTTACATCGGAAACTTGGAAGGAATTCTTGTGGCTCTTGGTGATTCGACCACATATGTTAACAGCATTTCACCCGCAGACGGATGGGCAAATGGAGCGGCTCAACCAAAAGATCGAGGCCTACCTCCAAGCATTCGTTGGCAAGGAACAAGATGACTGGGTACTCCTGTTATTTATGGCCGAGTTCGCTTACAACAACTCAGTCACAGTGGGAAATGGTATGACTCCGTTCTACGCTAACTATGGCTTTCACCCCATGGCCATAGACCCGGCGTCAACAGAGCCCCTCAATCCGGCCAGCAAGGTATACGCCCACTGGATGCACACCGTGCACAACGAATCCAGAAAAGGACTCAAAGAGGCACAGGAGCGAATGCGCTGATATACCGACCCGACCCGAAAAGAACCCCCAGCATATCAGGTGGGTGACCTTGCGATGCTCAGCGGCCGCAACATCAAAACGCGCCAACCTTCAAGGAAGCTGGATCACAAGAATCATGGCCCCTTCCAGATCGAAAAAATCATTTCCCCCCTGGCTGTCTGCCTCACATTACCGTGAAAATGGAAAATCCACAACGTCTTCCATGTCTCGCTACTCGAACCCTATCGAACGAACGAACACCGAGCACCTCCTGACCCTTCGAAGGTGCTGTGCGAGGCAGACGACATTGAACAATCGGAGGAATACGATGTCGAGGAAGTTATGTCCTCGGTCGAGCATGGCTGGGGAAATAACAAACGAATCCTCTACCTCGTCAAATAGCTCGACTATCCGGAACGAAGAGACTGGATGGAAGAACCATTCGACAACTTTTCGGTTGGCAGTCTGGGGAAGCTCTGGGAGTTTCACCAACGAAACCCAGACGCGCCGAGAGACTACCGGCTCACCGACGCCTTGGCAGGATGTCCATGAAAGGGCCTGGCGAAGCAGGAGATGGTAGTAGGGATGAAGGGGCTGGATGACTTCTCCCACGATCACGAACGAAAAGACCAGCTACTCGGGCACATGGAAAATAATGGAAGCCGTTGACCGGACGCCCGCCGAGTCAGACGAACCGGCAGATGGCAGAGGTTAGGAAAAGCGTGACAACAGGTGTTTAGCAGCTTGGATCAGGGTTTGGACCGGAGGAAATAGCGCAGACAGAGACATAGGTGGTGATGTGGGTCCCTGATAGCGCGGTCACTGCCTAGCATGCTTGCCTCCTCCGGATGATTGGAGATGGCCTCTACCGGCATACCGGTTTCCAGCACAAAGGACACCATACCTCTCCCGTCTCTCTGCCTCTCGCTGCGACCCCGGAACCCCACCAACTCCACCTTGTTGCGACGCAGTACTAAAGTATGACCTTTGCCACGATAAGTAAGACTACGCACCAGCTTAGTCTGAGAGCCCAGTTGTTCTGATAGACTAAAGATATTCTGACGGAAGAAATCTTGTCCAACAACTGGAAGGGCTGCAGGGGCGGAGGACTGCAGTCAGCGACATATACCCCATTGCAACGACACACGAACCACTTCAGAAAGAGGAGGGCAACTTAGGTAATAAGATAAAGCTAGAGCTCAGGACGAGGCTAGAGGGGAGGGGAGGTAGTGTTACACCTGAATGATTATCGAGAGTATATAGCTAGGTAGAAGACGTGTGATACCGAAGATGATGGAGGCACACTCAGAGAGTCTAGGAGGGAGATAAGGTCAGGAGTTGAGCTTATGGCCGCAATGGACCTAAGACGTATAAACTCCGGAGATGAGGGGAAGATTGCAAATGGAGAGATGCTTGGGCTAGGACCTCTCCCCCGAAAGGAGAGGATGCCACGACGCCTGCTGATGGCGCGCAGACTGCTGGACTTGTGCTAGGACCCCTCTCCCATAAGAAGGGGATCCTATGTCGCCTGCTGATGGCGCACGGAAAAGAGTCCAGTAGGAGGAGCACCCTGCCCACTCGCATGAAACCTCATCTCCCCTTATCTACACCCTGCCAGGACCAATGGGTCGCCCACAAGGCCCATGCACCTCGGGGGAATCCAAATCCGAGTCACCATCTCTCATGCTGGCATTTACTCAGATAAAAGGAAGGGGTTTCTCGTTCTGACAAAAAAGAAAACCCAGCACCAACACCCTCACCAACAACACCGAAACTCACACACAAGATCTAAGATTATTCCGTTGTGAATTATCAAAAGTAGCCTGATTACCTTTGATTCTCTCCACACTCCGGTTACGATACAACCCCAGTGTCACATTTGTTACGTTTTTACGCCAAAGTCCAAACCTCTCATTCCAAAACTCGCGCAGCCTACACCCTAATGCATCTGGGTACTTCACACTGTTATATCGATACTGCATTCGCAAAACAGCTTGGTTTACCCTTTCGACATGCTGGGCACATGTCAATTGTCACAGCCGGAACCAAACACCCTCCCGAGTTCAGATACCAGGTCTGGCTTAACGGACATATACAGGGCGTCACCAGGAACTACGCACATGTTAGAGGCTGGTACACTGGGTTTGATCTTAAAGGTGCCTACGACATTATTATTGGAACGAATTGGCACTCGAAGACATGCTATTTGGTGGATTCGGACAACATCTTACACCTGTTGGATGCCGATTGGTCATTGCTGATGGATGGACGACCGGCGTTTGTACCCAGGCTTTCCTTAAAAGGACTTCGACCGCACCATGGCCGCTACTGGGAAGTTCACAACCACTGCAAAGCTGGAGCTCAAGCAGCATCCATCAACCTGATATCCGCAAACGAGACGCGACAGGCAATGGCAAAATCCAGTGGTGACAGGATATTCGTGATCGACATCCGGGAGCGATGGGTGGGCGAGGAATTCGGTGACAATGAATCTGTTTTGGCAGACCTGGGGAAGTGGAGAGTTCAAATCCGTTGGGATTTTGACGACCTTGTTCAGCCACCGAGCGGCGTACCACCACCAGGAGATCATGATTTCCGCATCCATACCGATCTGACAGCAAAAATTCCACACTGACAGCCATACCGGATGACACAGTGCGAAAGGATGGAATTCGAGGTACAGATCAAGAAGTTACTCGCAAATGGATGGGTGACGGACTCACTTTCACGTTACGCAGCACCGATAATCTTTGTGAAAAAGCCAGACGCCACACTCCGAATGTGTGTTGATTACTGTGGGTTGAACTCAATAATGACCAAAGATCGGTACCCTTTGCCGTATATCGAGGACTTGTTGCGTAAGCTCCATGGGGCATGCGTGTTTACCAAGTTGGACTTGGCGAGTGGATACCACCAGGTGCGAGTGCATTCAGACGACTGCCACAAGACCGCAATCATAGCGCCAGACGGATTCTACAGGTATAAAGTTATTCCGTTCGGACTTGCAAATGCACCAGCTGCGTTTATGCGTGTGATGCACAGAATATTACATCCACATTGGCAAAATGCAATCGTGTATCTGGACGATGTCCTCATCTTTTCAAGAACGTTGGCAGAACACAAGTCACATGTTGAAGGTGTGCTTCAGGCGTTACCGAACGCGCAGTTACGTCTGAGTGAGGCCAAATGCGTGTTTGGTAATCTGGAAACGTCGTTCATTGGTTTCAGAGTAAATAGACACGGCATTCAGACTGAGGAAAAGAAGGTCAGGGCAGTATGGGAATGGCCAACACCCAAACACCAACGGAACTTCGTGGATTTCTCGGTTTAGCCGGCTACTACAGGAAGTTTGTCCCAAAATTCACCCATCGAGCTTGTCTGCTACATGACCTCGTGGCGGAACCCAAGAATGACTACATCTGGACTAGCAGGCATTGGAATCAGTTTGAGGATCTCAAGAAGGCTTTGATATCCGCACCGGTCTTGGCAACCCTGGATCCAGAGGCCAATTTCATCTTGCGAAATGACACCTCGGATACTGCAATTGGAGGTGTTCTGGTGCAAAAGCAGCTGTATGAAGGAAGGTTGGTGGAGAGGCCACTGGAATACTTTCCGAGGAAGCTCCACATGGTCGACGTGAGGTATCCAGCATACGACCGAGAGCTCCTTGCAATCAGCACAAATCTGGAACATTTGGCCTGCTATGTTCATGGGTGGAAATGTACCACTATCTATACAGATCATGCATCATTGCCGCATATCCTTGGACAAAATAAGCTGACGAGCCATCAGTGACGTCACCTTGACAGACTCCAACAGCACGACCACGAGGTCAAATACTTTCCTGGAGCAGCGAATGTTGTGGTAGAGGCACTCAGCCGGATTGCCTAGATGCAGGAAGAGCAGACAAAGATCGATCCGCAGCACGTCAATGTCATCGTAATGTGGGTATCAGCCTCAACCGAGTGGCTGAACAATGTTCGAAAAGGCTATGGGGAGGACACAATTTTCAGTCCAGTTCTAGAATATTTGAGCAATAGCAATGAAAATGAGGACAAAAAGACAAGTTCGAAGCAGTCTTGCCATGTTAAGGAACGAGCAAAGTCGTACATACTTGAAGAAGGCCTGCTGTACCATAAGCCATCAGGCGGAAGGTTATGTATCCCAAAATTCTTGAGAATGGACGTGATTCGAGAAGCACACGATGCTATTCTACGCGGTGGACATAGCAGCATTGCAAAGACAGCAGCAGCGGTTGGGTCTCGGTACTACTGGCCAAAGTTGACAGTTTCGGTTGCAGAATGGATTGCCAGATGTGACATATGCCACCGAATCAAGCACAAGAATACCAGGCCGTATGGACTCCTGCAGGCACTACCGATTCCACTCGATCGAGCGGAACGGGTGAATATTGATTTCGTCACCAAGTTACCGACGTCGGAAGCCGGTGACAATGCTGTAGTGACAATTATCGATCCCCTGACGAAGCGAGCACATTGGATTCCTGTTAAGGAAGCTGAGCTCACCACAGAAAAGTTCGCAACGGTGTTCATTGACAGTTACGTTCCATCACGGGGGCTACCTGTATCGATCGTATCTGACTGGGACACCCGATTTACCTGCAGTTTCTGGCAATCATTGTGCTCACAACTCAGGATTAAGCTTCGGATGTCTACAGCATACCACCCGCAGTCGGACGGTCAAGCGGAAAAAGCGAATGCCACTCTGGAAACGTTTTTGAAGGCATATAGTATATCGCAACTCAAATCCCCCGAGCAGTGGAGGCAGTTGTTACCGTTGGCAGAGTTCACTTACAACGCGGCTAAGCACAAGGCTATAGGAATGTCGCCATTCGAGGCTCCCACTCGATTTACTGGCACCAGGTCCGCGGAAGCCAAATTCGAGACCCGGAACGGAATACGCAGAACGTCTCGTCAAGATCCTACAGATACTTCGAGAGCGAATGGAAGAGGCCCAATTGACAATGGTGACGGAAGCAAAGGAGCATCGTCAGCCACACCCGTTTCGGATAGGTGATTCGGTATTCCTGGACACCCATTTGCTGCCAGTCGGCTATGCCAATGCCAATTCCACTGCCAATGACAGTGCCAATTCGCGAAAGTTTCAACATCCGTATGCCAGTCCGTTTATAATCCTAAAGTCAGCCAGCGAGAATACTTTCGTTCTCGACATCCCAGCGTACTGGCACTTACACCCAGTTTTCAACGTCGCATGCCTCAAGTTATCAAGAGTCAACAGAACCCGTGAACACCTGCCCCCACCGCCACTACGCTCCACCACTACCGTCGAGTACAAGGTTGAGTCGATCTGTGAGCACAGAGGTACCACAGTTCGAGATATTGAATATTTGGTCAAATGGGTCGGTTAGGTTAACCCTACGTGGAAACCACTGGCGAACCTGAGGGGCAGCAGCAACGAGCTGCTGGGTGAATACCACGCTGTGAATGGCTTGCGAGTCTACTGGTGGATGGAACAGGAGTGACAGGGAGTGTCAGCTGAGCATTGTGGGAGGGGTTATTGTTATAAGTTGGGTTTGTCGTTGTTTTTTTTACAGGCGGCGCTTGTTTTATTGAGATAGAAGTGGTTGTAGGAGGAGGATTCCGGGCGTCGCGGACGCCAAGCGTAGAGTGGCTAGCATGGTCACTAGCGTGGCTTCTAGAGTTTGTGGGACTTCGCACAATGGCTGCCTTAAGGGCTTCTGTAGATAGACAGTCACACACTAGTGCTAGCACAGGGACACTCGTAGAAGTCTCCGGTGCTCCCCTCTTTGGAATGGACATGTTTCTCGCTACCCCTCAGTTTCTGGGTTTCATTAAGTATTTTGTTCAGTGCTCTTTCTCTTTCTTTCAACATGGAAGAAATCTTTCAGCTATATATACCCTAGGGGCATCACATGATTCCGCTGGAGAATAGCTCAATCTCTTACTTTTCCTTAGAGGAGCTATGGCTAGTCATGGCTCTGGTCCCCACAGACCCTGTCTCCACATCTTCATTGGTTCTGGTCAGTCTAATAATAAGCCGAACAAATACCTACACTGTGTAAATCCCTCAAGCCATGCTGGTGAGTGATTTTACTAGCCTATCCGGGATAACCAAGTTTATAGGCCTAGTGGCCTCACCTTGTATCCCATATCTAGTTGCGTTTCTTGTTCTCATCTGGAGATTAGTTCCATATTACCATTTACGGCTGTAAGGTCTAACTCTAGGGCTATCTCCCACCTAGACTCTCTGAAGCTGACTTGCTCATTATGTCCTCTCTAAGTGATTGCATACTAGTGCTCATGACTAACTGGACTAGCTCATTGCGTTTTTCTCTACGTGTTCCCACTGAGGTGTACATCAGGAAAAAATTAAGAAATTATCCCTGCATGTCGGTAAGAACGACCTGTGTCGGTAGCTTTGCTAGCATTGCTAGCTTCACTAGGATCTGTAGCTCCGGTAAGGATAGTGAATCTTACCGAAGCAACCACCCACTTACGGAAGCTAGGAAAGCTAGCAAAGCTAGCAAAGCTACGGACGCACCACCAATCTTACCGACGCAACCACCAACCT
>Ga0307508_10004196_pt1 | contig 14173 bp, 18 predicted proteins | sample 9_EM_MG_FD_203089 | JGI IMG/M metagenome (GOLD analysis project Ga0307508, IMG submission 203089) | Populus trichocarpa ectomycorrhiza microbial communities from riparian zone in the Pacific Northwest, United States - 9_EM | ecosystem: Host-associated > Plants > Roots > Unclassified | place... | reverse complement strand
TTGCGTAAGCTCATCGCATCGTTCCACTTTCCATCCATCCAATCCGAACACGCGATTTTTTGTCCCTAACTGGGCTTGCTATTCTGATATGGATATGGAAATGCTCTTCTTTTCTTGTTGGCAGCTTCATTGTCATGGCCGCGACGAACAGGTATGCAAGGAAGATCTTGAATAGCCCAACGTATGCGGAGCCGTGTCTTGTACATTCCGCTAAAGCAGTTCTCGAACCTGATAACTGGGTGTTCCTCACTGGCAAAGTGCACTCTGATTATCGTCGTGTCTTGAACTCGCTATTCACGAGGAAGGCCCTTGGGTGCGTATTTCTGCAACTTGTAGGGAATCCAGGTGTAGCTGACTCGGCTGTTGGTGTACTTGTTTGTGCATGTAGGATATACCTTGAGATCCAAGACCGCATCACTCGCACGACATATGCCGAATGGCTAGCTGATTCCAAAGGGCGCGGCCATCAGTCTATCATGATCCCCGTACGCGATTTCAACATGGAAGTGTCGCTCAAAGTGTTCTGTGGTCCACACATCCCGCAGCATGCCGTAAAGGAAATCAGCCGTAAATACTGGCAAATCACAAAGTCTCTGGAGCTGGTCAATTTCCCCTTGGCGCTTCCGGGGACGAAGATTTACGGAGCGATTCAGGCTCGTAAATATGCTATGAAGTACCTCGTCGAAGCGGCCGAAAAGAGTAAAGCTGCTATGGCTGCGGGAGCCCAAGTCGAATGTCTCATTGATGAATGGGCCCAAGGAATCATGGCGATGCAACAAGAGGACGGCGGCGCAACAAGCAACAACAACAGCAAGACGAAACGCGATTTCTCGGCACATGAAATAGCACAAGTCGTATTGAGCTTTTTGTTCGCTAGTCAGGACGCGATGAGCAGTGGAATTGTTTACATGTTCCAGCACTTCGCCGATCACCCGGATGTTCTTGCGAAGGTTCGTGAGGAACAAATACGTGTGAGGGAGGGAGATTTGGATAGGCCTATGTCCTTGGAGATGTTGGATGACATGCCCTACTTGCGTGCTTGTGTTCGCGAAAGCCTTCGCGTTAAGCCTCCCGTCACTATGGTATGTCTCGCTCGTTCATTTTCATCGGATTATGACTAGAATAGTGTGTTGAGCCGTTATTTATCGCTTACTCCCCTTTGTTATAGGTACCTTACAAGACGATTAAAGCCTTCCCCATCTCAGATGACTACACAGTCCCAAGTAACAGCATGGTCATTCCCTCGATCTATCCTTCTTTACTCGATGGATCCGTTTACGAAGATCCCCATTCATTCAAGCCAGAAAGATGGTTGGATCCTAACAGCGTTGCGAACAAGAGCACGACGAATTGGCTTGTATTCGGTGCTGGTCCGCACAAATGCATTGGACAAGATTACACGTTGATGAATATGGCTGTGGCCATGGGTACTGCTGCCATATTGATGGATTGGGATCACCTTCGAACGCCGGAAAGTGAGAAAGTTCAGATCATCGCTACGTAAGTCCTACATTTCATCTCGAGACCTCTACTGTGTTTCTGGTTTTATGCATTGCCTTGCCTGCTGAGCTGAACTTTTTTGGTTGGGCTTGTGTTGGTTAGGATATTCCCCAAGGACGGGTGCTTGATGAAGTTCACGCCACGCGAGACGACGAGCACCGGCTGAACGAACGAGGGAATTGTGTGTTTTTCGCATATTACCTCCATAGCAAACAAACCCCCTCGCACATTAATTTTCTCTTGATGCATGACTGTGCTCAATTATACACATCTTAGAAGTCACTTTTACATTTTGCAATCTGCGACGTCTCCCGATGTTCAAGGCTTGTCTAGGATTCTCCGAATTTGGAAATGCTTGGTCCCAATTAGGTCACTATGACGTCGAGCTACATCCACACCACCCACTGGAGTATAAAAGGGCGGTCCGACAATGATTTTTTTTACTAAGCTGCTGACCCTACCAACCACGTCCCAACCTACACATTCCACTGAAATATCGATAAAAAAAATGTCCTTCGTCTCGCGTTCTGCTGTCGTCAGCGTTCGGCCTGCCGTCTTCGTCCTGAGCAGGAATAATCATAATAATATGGTGCTGGCGAGACTCATTTCCTCGTCTGCGATGCGGTCTAAGACGGTGGCGGAGTCGACTAAGGATACCTTGGATTCGGTGAGTGTTCGCGTCCGCGTCCCTTGTACCCGTCCTTTGGCCTCGGTTCTAATACTGTATTAAGATGAATAAGGGACTTGGAAAAAGTCTTGCATCCGCTATTGAAACTGGAGAGGCTGCTGGTCAGAAAGTAAAAGAGGCTGTCGGTACGTCCTCGTTGCCCGCATTGTTCCCTTCTCCTCTACTCTCCTATCCTTTCATTTTGGGGTCTCTTCTTATCTCGTGGATTTCGTCGCTAATGGTGTCATTTTCTAATTGGACAGCCGGGAAGAGCAAAGAGGCGAAAGCAAAGACGGAACAAGCGACATCCAGCGCTGCTGAAAAAGGAAAAAAGGCTGCTGCTGATGCGCGCGAGAAAAAGGATGAGATGCTCGAGGATCACTTGGTTCCTTGACTGATAGTGCCGCATCCCCTCGCTGCCTCTTTTTCCATTCTGTTTGAACGTTCCCTTTTACTTCCCCGTCGATATCATTCCATTCTCCCGTTACTTGCACGGGACCGAAGCAATCGTCTCATTTGGGTAGCCTTTCCGAGGTTTATATCAGTAGCATGAATTCTTGTTGCAGGTGTAGTGCAACGACGAGCAGTACAAATCTTGTGCCCTTCTCTGTCGTCCACTATCTTAGCGAATGATTTTATTACCTCTCCGAAATCAATATGGTGTCTTACTTCCTTCAAGATGGCAACAGAGGCTGAGGTATCATCCCTGAGATGATGTTTGTACCATTCTGCTGACTGGTTTTTGTGGTATTGTCGATTTGCATCGTAAAGGTGGATGTGCATAAATAAATGAAAACAATGTCCTTGTCAGACTACGGGGTTTAGGGTGCCCGGTAGCGCCAGGCAAGGGAAATGTTCAAGGCAGAATTTCCTCAAAGTGATCTTGCCGTTCTCTACAGCGGCGGATGCGTGGTGAACAAATAAATACCATCATTTCGATGTGAAAGAGGTTGATTTCAAAGAAAATGTTTGTTACATTCCCTTGTTTTTCCGTTATCATGGACGTAATGGCCCTGTGTAAGTGTGTTGGAAACTCACATCACGTAATTACATATTGAGTGAGGAGCTGTAAGGCTGCACTGCACCTCACACTGTTCATGCTTTCACTGTTACTCAACCTGATGAAAAAGGAGCGTGTGTATCACCACGGAACAAGCAGGTTGTTCCGTATGTTGTACGGCTTCCGACCGAATGGTCTAAGTGAGCGCCAAGCAAGGACACGGGGAAACACGTGACTCAACAACGGAAATAGATTGGCCAACTTCCAGGACATGCTAAAAGACCAGATTAGGAAGCACAGATACCTCCGCAGCGACGCCAAATTTGGCAGGAATCTCAGCGCGTTCTGAACTGTTCAGAACAGAGGGGCCACTACCACGACAAGCACAACATAAGCACAACATGGCACCTAGGTCCTAGGAACATAGGTTCTACGACGCACACCACACATGACGGGACTCTTAACAAGCCTTCATGCTAGGTCTTGGTCAAATGATGGGACTATGATCTAGGCTCCCAGCCCTAGCTATCTCAAATGACGGGACAAATATCTATGTTTGGGCTGATTTGACCCATTTTACGACCGGATTGTGATATCGGTTCTAACCTGAATGTCACAAGTCCTCTGCCTCCTTCCCCAGCAAGCCCGTCGAAGGTCGTTAGTAGAGCTTCCGGCAATGAACGACTCCACGGGTGCTATGCGCCAATATTCCCTAACCAGTGCGTCCACACCCTCGCTCGTGGTGTTGATGCTGCGGTGGTATACTCATTCTGCAAGCAGTCGTCGGCGCTTCAGGTCTTAATAATATGCCACGAGGTTCAGCACTCTACGTTACCCTCGCAGTACAGAAGAAGAGAGTGTGCAAAACTACGACAATATCCAGCACGACGCCAACTTGGGATCACAGTTGTCCTTTGTCAGTTCCTCTCTCACGATGTTCGGATATCTCATCCTTATGCTTGTCGTTATTACCTCCACTTGCAAGAACCGCCCAACCGTCCTTCGTCCTCTCTCTTCAGGTCAAACGTTTACGTGGAAGATTCGTTCCTGACAAGGTAATTGGCTCCGTGAGTATCACGACGGCCGAATTACTAGATAAGTGTAACAATGGGCAGCGTGAGTCGTTCGCCTCGTGATTTCAGACATTCGCCTAATGTCAACATGTGTTCCAATAGAAACGACCCTTATGCCCTTTCAGAATCGACGTCAACCGGGCTTCCTATTTGTGCGACTGCAGGAGGCTGCGCGCGGTGTGACTACAGCTGCTGGCCCTGCTGGCTCTGCTGCCCAACATCCCTTATCCGGGCCAGATAAGCCCCTCGTTGAATCTCCTGAACAAGATGTGGACTTCGACATCGTCGAATCGATCCAATACGTGGTTGACAAGATACACATCATGGTGGATGAGGTCGCTGAAACGGCCAAGGTGCGCGTTGCACTTGCATCTATAGCTTCAGTAGCACATTCCGAGCTTACACTAACATCCTGTTACAGCTCCGCCCTTACGCAAACATTGCATGGCAAGTCATGAGTTCAGTGCACAAAGTATGGAATGATAATTCTCATCTAGCACCTCCTTTGCTGACGGATATGGTAGGCCGCGCTGGGGAATATTGCCAGGGCGGAGGTGTTCCACGATCTCTTCACGTCCATGTTCAGCCTTTATTCGATTGTCAATAAGGGCGGCGATTTGAAATATATAATTGGGAATCTCGAGGATGTCTTCATCCGAATTGCTGTGCAGACGACCGAGTGCGGCATTTTCATTCAGCAATACATATTCAACACAGGTGGGTTGTTTAATATTTCATCCAGTAAAGTTTGTTCTCTCAACGTTTGATGATCAATCATCGACACCAACTAGTATTACAGGCAATCTCGGAGACGAAAAGCATCATAGCGGAGCTCGAGAACGCCCTAAAACTACTCAAGGAAGAACTTGGACATAACACGAAGCCACCGACCCCATTTGTATCAGCGCAAATATCCCCGGATATCAACATGCAAGGTATGAGGCCCCCTGCGCACCTAGACTCGACAGCGCTCAGCTTCGTGAATTGCAGATGAGATTGCAACTTTGGAAGCCAAGCTGAAACCCGCGAATATGAATGCAGATTGTCGCGAAACATGTCTACCTGAGACACGGCTGCACATCTTACAAGACCTTTTCACTTCTCTCATACATCCCAATCCCAGTCACAACGTCATCTGGCTTCGCGGAGTGGCTGGGTCTGGGAAGAGCACTATACTCAACACTATCGCCCAGTATGCCTCCAAGCTGCGTCGATGCGGCGCGTTCCTATTCTGGGACCGAAACGATACCGTTAACAGCGACCCTCGCCAGGTAATCCGCACACTCGCGTGCCAGCTGGCCCGATCCAATCCTGTTTTTGCGAAGGAGCTTGCATCACGGATCAAATCATCTCACAATATTTTGGAGTCCTCGCTTGATGAGCAATTCCAGTGCCTCCTACAGGACCCCCTGGCTACCCTGGCTGCAGGCCATGATTTTGGTCCTATCATTGTCATTCTCGACGCCCTCGACGAGTGTGGCACCCCAGAAACGAGAAAGCGACTCATCTGTACGCTCTCTGCCAATCTTGCAAAGCTTCCCAAAATGTTTCGAGTATTGATAGCTAGCCGGGATGAGCCTAACATCTGCAATTTTATATCTCGCCTCGGCATTGATGTGCGAGATGTCCCTATCGATGCCGAATCAACAAAAGCCGACATCTCGCGTTACTTTCAACGCCACCTTGCTAGTAATGCGCCCGACTTGGCACACTATGAACTGCCATCTGATTGGCTAGGCGACGGTGTGATTCGGCGGCTAGCCGATCTCGCTGACGGACTTTTCATTTGGGCATCTACATCCATTCGATTCATCGAATCTGGCTTTCCAGCAGAAAGGTTAGACAAAGTTCTAGATGCATCAGCCCGTGGCGAGCCGCACCGTAGACTAGACGATCTATACCGGTTCGCTCTCGACCATCCATTTCACTCACCTAATCAAAGCGAGCTCGATGCCGTGCATTCCATTCTAGGAGCCATGGTTGTCGCTCGTGAGCCACTCACCGATGAGGAGCTCGGTCAGCTTTTGGGGTTGAAATTGGGCACGGTGCGAGGCATTCTTTCAGAATTGAAGCCCCTGTTACGGTGGAGTCGAGGGAACCCTGTTCTACCCCTACACGCGTCCTTCAGCGATTTTCTTTGTGATCCTGATTGGTCCGGACAATGGTACACCGGCGCATCCACTCATCACAATCTCGCATCCTGCTGTCTCCTACTCATGCAACGAGAGCTCAGGTTTAATATCTGTGGGATTGAGACATCACATTGTCGGCACCTGGAAATCGAGGGGATCCAAAATCGCATTGACACAGCAATTCCACATGCACTCGAGTACGCCAGTCGATATTGGGCGGACCATCTTGAATTAGGAACATCATTGGAGTCAGGTTCACATCTTGTGGATCAAGTGGTGGATTTTATGAAGAATAGGCTCTTGTACTGGATCGAGGTGTTTAGTTTGAAAGATGAAATGTTTGCGACATCAATTGTCTTACGGAAAGCAACCAATTGGGCTCACGTAAGCTACCTTTGTTCGACCTCGCGCGACCATGATTATTGACTTCATCCGATGTACTCAGAGGCACAATTGTGAACTTGAAGGCCTGATTTCCGAAGCGACCAAATTCGTGAATGCGTTCGGGTATCCAATGGGTCACAGCCTCCCACACATCTATCTTTCCGCTTTGCCGTTTTCCCCTTCGGAATCTATTGTTCTTGGAAGAATGCACGGTTTAATTGCAAACACTCTATCAGTGGAAGCGGGAAGATCCAAACAATGGCCTGTCATGCGTCAGATCCTCACGGGACACTCTTCCACCGTCTCGTCCGTTGCATTCTGTCCCGACGGCACACGAGTTGTTTCAGGTTCGGAGGACGGTACAGTCCGAATGTGGGATGTCGTGTCAGGTAGACAAATTGGCGAGCCTTTGCAAGGGCACTCGGGTCGGGTGCGGTCGGTTTCATTCTCTCCCGACGGTACCTGTGTTGTCACAGGCTCCGATGATGCGACAATCCGATTATGGGATGCCGTGTCAAAGAGACCACTCGGCAAGCCTCTCCGTGGACACTCCTCCCATATATATTCTGTTGCATTCTCTCCCGATAGTGCCCGCATTATCTCGGGTTCCAATGACAAAACAATTCGAATATGGAATGCCGCGTCCGGCGCATTGATCGGCGCGCCTCTGTGCGGGCACTCTGACTCCGTCAATTCGGTTGCATTTTCTCCCGATGGCACCCTCATTGTCTCGGCCTCTAGAGATGGGACGATTCAAATATGGGATGCCGTGTCAGGCACACCGATTTCCGCGCCCATGCGACAGCCTTCTCGATCGGTCGAATCCGTGGCATTCTCACCAAATGGCACTCTTATCGTCCCAGGCTCCGGTGATCGCACTGTTCAACTATGGGATGCTGTATCATGTACACCACTCGGCGAACCTCTGCGAGGTCGCTCCAACTGGGTGACCCCTCTTGCATTCTCTTCCGACGGTACCCACATCGTTTCAGGCTCTTATGACGGCACAATTCGGATATGTGATGCTTTGTCAACCGAGCCAATTGGCCCTCCTCTGCAAGCGCATAGTGCAGTCACATCGGTTGCACTTTCTTCCGATGGCACCCGCATTGCCTCCGACCACCATAATCAAACAGTTCAAATATGGGATGCATCATCATGCACACCGATCGTGTGGTCGGCCGCATTCTCTCCCGACGGCACCCTCATCGCCACAGGTTCTGCAGACAAAACAATACAGGTGTGGGATACTGTGTCCGGTATGCCAGTCGGGGAGCCTTTGCACGGACACTCCGGCGAAGTCAATTCGGTTGCATTCTCTCCTGACGGCACTCACATTATCTCGGGCTCTGACGACTATACAATTCGAATATGGGATGCCGCGTCGCGTGCATTGACCAGCGAGCCTCTGCAAGGGCATTCCAACTGTATATTGTCTGTTGCATATTCGCCTGACGGCACCAGGATTGTCTCAGGGTCCCGTGACACCACAATTCGCAGATGGGATGCTGTTTCGGGTGCACCCATTGGCGAGCCTCTGCAAGGGCATTCTGACTTAGTCATCTCCGTTGCATACTCTCCTGACGGAACTCGCATTGTCTCTGGCTCCGGTGACAGGACAGTTCGAATATGGAATGCTGTATCCGGCACACCAGTCATTGAGCCTCTGTGCGGGCACACTGCCGAAGTCACGTCGGTTTCGTTCGCGCCTGATGGCGCCTGCATCGTCTCAGGTTCTGACGACAACACAATTCGAATATGGGATGCTGTATCGGGCACATTGGTACACGGGCCTTTACAAGGTCATTCTGCCTCGGTGTACTCGGTCGCATACTCTCGCGACGGCGCTCGTATCGTCTCGGGCTCCTGCGACCGGACAATTCGAGTATGGGATGCTAAATCGGGTGCACCTATCGGTGACCCTTTGCGGGGGCATGCCGATCACGTCATTTCTGTTACATTCTCCGGCGATGATATGCGCATCGTCTCAGCATCTCGCGACCACATAATTCGAACATGGGATGCTTCACCCGCATCGGTCACTACAATGTCTCAACCGCATAATTCTTCTGTTGTTTCAGCCATTGATTTGCCTAACGGGTGCGTTAGTTATAGAGCGCCTTACTTTTCGAATGGTTCCTTCATTAGTGAGGATGGCTGGATAACTACAGCAGACGGACAACTTCTTTTCTGGGTTCCAGCGGAGTATCGATCTCGCCTATTCTGGCCTGGAACACTAGATATTTTAGGAGCTCAGATAGTTCAAATTGACTTTGACCATTTTGTTCATGGTCCGCAATGGACAAGGTGTCGTGCCAGTACTCATTGATCTTGTAACTAGTGTATCATAAATTCAAGAGTATCACCGATGCACCATGCCTTGTTTATCTCAAGCGCAGTATCCATTTCATTCACTAGACGAGTCTGTTCCCAATTAACACAATATGCAGAGTGTTGTCGCCTAGTATCACAAAACAATATACAGTCTGGGATTAGATATTTGTTATGGACTATACGCAAGCACACAGTCGGATTTGCGAAAGCAAAGACGGAACAAATGACATCCAGTGTTGCTGAAAAAGGGAAAAAGGCTGCTGCTGGTGCGCGCGAGAGAAAGGGTGAGATGCTCGACGATCACTTGGTTCCTTGACTGAAAGTGCCGCATCCCCTCCGAGTCGCTGCCACTTTTTCCATTCTTTTTGAACGTTACCTTTTGCAGCCCCATCGATATCATTCTATCGTCCTTGCATAGGAACCGAAGCAATCACCTCATCTTTCCGAGGCTATATCAGTAGCATGAATTCTTGTTGCAGTTGCAGTGTGAGACGAGCAATACAAATGTTTCAAGCTTATCGGAGCAACAACAACCTGCTTGTTCGTGATGACATTAACACACAGGCTGCTTTCCCATCAGGTCAAGTAAGAATGAAAGCATTGAACGGTTCTGACAATGAACCCAAATCGTGTGACTGAGATGCGGTGCAGCCTTGCACAGCCACAGCTTCTCGCTCCCACTGTTGCGCCGTGACGTCTTAAACTTTCGATGTCGGGTCCTTAGAGTTCGAACGGCCAGCGAATCGTCGACCCTGGGATCAGCGGCTTACTACATAGTCTGTCTGGAACTTCCAAGTCCCGCACGCCCGGAACTTTGGGACGTCTGCCGCGGTGTTCTCTCGTTCTTTCCCGCAACATGTCTCCCGGGCAGAAAATACAAATGCGGGCGTTCATGCGTGCATCAGGCCGGTTTGCTCGCGACGTCTTTGAGAAAATAGTGTATGGAGCGACATGTGTAGCGGTCGTGGTTCCTTACATCTACGTATGTTTGATACTATTCTGCATTTTTCGCATAACTGTTGACACGCATTCTTCTTCTCTATGAAAACTCATCTACCTTTCCCGGTGCTGACATCTCTAGGTTGTAGGATTCCTATTTGACAAGGTCACTTTACCTTCGAATTCTCGATTCGAACTACCGGTACTATTGAAGATAATATACCTTTCCATGGCCATGGGAGCTATAACGGTCGTCACTGGAGTCGTTTACATCATAATTCTTTACGTCGCGCTCCATGGTCTACGGCGCATAAGGGATACCATCTCGAGGACTTCTGTTGTTACGCATTGGCTATTGGCGGGGCGCGACACTAGCGGCAGTGCGGTTACGGAGTCAGAGAATCAGCTATGAAGAAAAGGATATCACCCTTGTTGATCATGAAGCGGACAAAGGTTCTTGTGCACTGCCTGGTAGTGGTGGACCCTCGACATCGACTCGGAAAACATTCGACGTATAGGGCGTGATTTTTTGTACTCGCCCCCGCCCCCGATATGCTTTTTTCCTCATAGAGGCTTCACACTCAATTTAACTTTCTTAACCTTTTGACATCATCTTCTTCAAGTTAACTGAGGCCGTGGGAGTTGAGGCGGCCTCCGCACGTGACGGAAGTCTCACTTCCTCCTTCCTTTTCTTTCATGCAGCCTAAGCGGAAGGTTGCCGACGATATCGTCGCAAGCGACAGTGACCAGACGTCTTCCTCCCAACCTGCCCCGAAGAAAACAAAAGGTAGCAGCGTCTGGACAATCCAATGGGACGAAACCCCTCGCTGGACTGTTCGGCTCTTCGCGCTGCTTCTCGACGAAAAGCGTGCCCCCCTTCGCCACGTACTGATTAGCGAGGTCTCGGGTCAGGCAGACCCCACCAGCGTCAATAGTAGGGTCAAACACATCCGAGAGCTTGCTAGGCTGATTTTCGACGACGACAATGAACTGGCTGATGTTCGAGCCCATTATCGGAAATCTCCTGGTACCCACGCCGTCTCGGTACACCATCAGATCCTTAGGCATGTCTCTCCTTTCTGTAGTGCTTCTTCAATCTCTTCATGTGTCTGTTTCTAGATGCCAAAACTTGTATATAGATGCCAAAGCTCGCCTTGCTCAGGCTGCAAAGGGACGTGTTCCAGGCCAGACAGCGGAAAACCTTTTAGGTATGTGTATGCAAGCGTGTATTCTTTTTCAAGCTATGTTCAACCATTAACCATTACACCCCTGCCGTTAGCACAGATCAAGGAGTCGCAACCATGGTGGGACAACATTGATCAGTTGATGAGCTCCAGCCCACGATCTGCGCCACCAATAGCTCCCAAGACTATCGGCGGAGCACGCAACGTGTCTAGCGTCATTGGCATCACGATCCCTGGATCGACTCTCGAACCAATGCAACAGGTGGGTGCCGCCATCACTCCGAGGCAAGTAGCTGGGGGCGGGATCGCTCACATTTACGTCAGGCCAGCGTTGCACTGACAAAGTTGCCCGTCCCTACTCACCAGCTACCTATCCAACAATCACCCCATCTGGGTATCAGCAACGGCGTCCCATCTGTGCCGTCTGTCCAATCTCGTCCGACTCCTCCGACTGCTCCTACTCCTGCTGCCCAACCTACAAATTCCATTCCTATCACGACGCCTCGTCGACGTACTAACTGGAACGATGTAATGATCTCAAATAATGAACTAAGCAAGCTGCGGGAGCACCATAGGCATACAGAGCGACTCGAACTGTTCAAGGTCATGGCCATTGATAATGAGAATGCACGACGCCACGAAGTCGAGCTGGCAGTGTTAAAAAATCAGGAGCTTCAGCTTCGGCTCAACATCTTGCGATGCCGACGCCAGGGGGGTGGTTTGAACGCACCCGCACCCGCACCCGCACCCGCATCCCAATAATCCATTTCATCACTGTCATTCTTCTGAAGTTACGCGAGGACATTTGCTTGCCTTCTCTCGTTTCCTTAAATTTTTGACCCTCCCCTCTCGTTCAACGTCTTAGTTAAATGTCCTCGTAATCTAGGGCTTATCTGTTCGTATTCTTTAACACGGTGGTTGGTTCTTGGGCTAATTAAGTTTTCCCGGCCGTTTGACAATATCGCCGTGCCCTGTTTATCTCAAGCGCAGTATCAGACAAATTTGTCCCCAATTAGCACAATGTGCGGAGTATCTCGCCTAGTATCACAAAACAATAACCACGCAAGCACAGTCGGATTTACGGCTCGGCGACGTCATCTGAAGGGCAGTCATACGGTTGCTGCACAGTGCACAATTGCTACGCGATACCGAAGACCGAAGGTGAGCGATGATGTAGTCGTTACAACCTGATATGTGTAACTGCTTGTACGGGGGATATTATGCGGCCTCAATGGTGTGCCTACTTGTCACTTGCGTGTCATGACGTCATCAGCCAAGTGCACTTGATATCCTACGACTCCGACTCAGGCGGAGGCAGGAAAACTAGGAAAATTCTGCACGTCTTTCATGGGCATGATGAAGGGGTCCAGTCTGTTGCGCATGCCTTCCCCGACGGCACACGCATTGTCTCGGGCTCTAGGGACAACACTATTCCATCGGACTGCGACACCAGAGCCTCATCCGTTGCATGTTTGATACCATTCTGCATTTTTCGCATAACTGTTGACACGCATTCTTCTTGTCCTCAGCGCCTCTATGAAAACTCATCTACACTTCCCGGTGGTGCTGACATGTCTAGGCTCTAGGATTCCTCAGCCTATTTGACAAGGTCACTTTACCTTCGGTACTATTGAAGATAATATTCATTTCCATGGCCATGGGAGCTGTAGCGATAGTCACTGGAGTCGTGTACATAATCCTTTACGCCGCCCTCCGTGGTCTACGGCGCGCAAGGGGTACCACCTCGAGGACATCTGTTATTGCGCATTGGCTATTGGTGGGTAATTTTTGTACTCCTCACCCCCGCCCCTCCGATATGCTTTTTTTCCACATCCAATTTAACTTTCTCAACTCGCTGACTTCGAGACCGTGGGAGTTGAGGCAGCCTCCGCACGTGATGGAACTCTCACTTCTCCCTTTCTTTTTCCTTCATGCAGCCTAAGCGGAAGGTTGCCGACGATATCGCCGCAAGCGACAGCGACCAGGCGTCTGCCTCCCAACATGCCCCGAAGAAAACAAAGGTTATCAGCGTCTGGGCAACATGGGACGAAACCCCTCGCTGGACTGTGCGGCTCTTCGCGCTGCTTCTTGACGAAAAGCGTGCCCCCCTTCGCCACGCACTGATTGGCGGGATCTCGGGTCAGGCAGACTCCACCAACGTCAATACTAGGAACAATCACATTCGAGAGCTTGCTCGGCTGATTTTCGACGACGACAACGAACCGCCCGATGTTCGAGCGTATTATCGAACATCTCCTGGTATCCATGGCGTTTCGGTATACAATCAGATCCTTAGGCATGTCTCTCCTTTCTGTAGTGTCTCTTCAGTCTCTTCACGTGTCTGTTTCTAGATGCAAAAGCTTGTATACTGATGCCAAAGCTCGCCTTGCTCAGGCTGCAAGGGGGCGCATTCCAGGGCAGATAGCGGAAAACCTTTTATGTATGTGTATGCAATCGTGTATTCCTTTTCAAGCTATGTTCAACCATTACACCCCGGCTGTTAGCACAGATTAAAGAGTCGCAGCCATGGTGGGACAATATTGATCAGCTCATGAGCTCCAGCCCACCACTTGCGCCACGACTAGCTCCCAACATTATCGGCGGAGCACGCAACGCGTCTAGCATCATTGGCATCACGATTCCTGAATCGCCTGTCAAACCAGTGCAACAGGTGGGTGCCGTCATCACTCCGAGGCAAGCAGTTGAAGGCGGGATCGCTCACATCTACGTCAGGCCAGCGTTGCAACGACGAATTTGCCCGCCCCTCCTCACCAGCTGTCTATCCAACAGCCACCCCATCTGGGCACCAGCAGCGGCGTCCTATCTGTGCCGTCCGTCCAATCTCCTCCGGCTCCTCCGGCTGCTCCTACCCTAGCTACCCAGCCTCCAAACACCATTTCTATCACCACGCCTCGTCGACGCACTAACTGGAACGATGTAATGATCTCAAATAATGAACT
>Ga0307508_10004195_pt1 | contig 14174 bp, 9 predicted proteins | sample 9_EM_MG_FD_203089 | JGI IMG/M metagenome (GOLD analysis project Ga0307508, IMG submission 203089) | Populus trichocarpa ectomycorrhiza microbial communities from riparian zone in the Pacific Northwest, United States - 9_EM | ecosystem: Host-associated > Plants > Roots > Unclassified | place... | reverse complement strand
GAAACGCCGGAGAAGCACGGCGCCGTCCGCGTTGTCGTCGAAGACCGCGTCGAACCCGGCAGCGGCCAACTCCGCCACGATCTGCGGGTCGGCTCCGCCGATGCCGAGTTTGCCGCCGATCACGATCGGCAGGTCGCGCAGTTCGCCGACCGCGCGCAGCCTGCGGATCAGCCGAAGGCCGTCCTGGCCTCCGTGCCCGTTGACACTGCTGAGCACGACGAAGGCCGGCCGGAGCCGGATACAGGCCGCGAGCAGCAACTCCTCGGGCACGCAGGGCCCAAGGTTCACGACCCGATATCCGAGCTCCTCGACAAGCAGTTGTAGGTAGATGAGGTTCCAGGTGTGGGCGTCGGAGACAGTGCCGCTGACGACCACGGGGCGGGCGTACGGCGCCGGTCGCCGACCCTTCTCGACCACGACGTTCACCGCTGACCGGCCTCGACGAGAGTGCGGCGCGGCTCGAGCCGGGTAGCCGAAACGACCTCGCCACCATGCAGAGTCACCTCGACCGGGGCGGGACGGCTCAGGAAATGCACCAGGCTCGCGGTCAGACCGTATGCGCCGACGTTCGGGATCGTCACCAGATCGCCCGGCACCAGTGGCGGCAGCTCGACGTTTCGGCCGAGGCTGTCGCCCGGCGTACACAGCGGGCCGGCCAGCGTGCCGCGCCCGACCGGCCGCTGGCCAGGTTCGAGCTCGACGGCGGCCGGCAGCAGGCGCCCGATCCCGGAAAGTCCCCCGAGCGCGTTGATGCCCGCGTCCAGCAGGACGAACGGCCCGCCGCGGCCCTCCTTGACGTTCACCACGCGGACGACCAGGCTCCCGCACTCGGCCGCGAGGTAGCGCCCTGATTCGCAGGCGAGCCGCGGTCGTCCGGCGCGCCACTCCGGCAGGTGCTTGTCGAGCAGGTCGGCGAGACCGGTGCGCAGCTTCGGGTACGGCGTGCGGCTTCCTGGCACCGCGTACGGCGCGGCGAATCCGCCGCCGATGTCCAGCAGCTTCAGCGGCAGGCCGAGGTCACGGCCGAGCCTCGCTGCGGTCTCGACGACGTGCTCGTACTCGACGAGAAGGTTCTCCTCATCGGCGGCGTTGCTCATCGTGAAAAGGTGCGCACCGACGACGGTGGTGCCGGGCACGGACAGCAGCTGCGGCAGCGTCTCGGCGAGGGTGTCGCCGTCGATGCCGAACTGGGAGGGCCGTCCCATCATTCTGATTCCGGTTGCCGTGCCCGCCGAGGCGATGTTCAGCCGCAGGATGCAGCTCGCGATCACCCCGTGTCGCGACGCGATGTTCCCGATGTGCTGGAGGTCGGACGGGGACTCGGCGGAGAACGTGCGCACGCCGAGGCCGATCGCCCGGTCGAGTTCGGTGTCGGTCTTGCCCGGCCCGGTGTAGAGGCATCTGTCCGCCGGGTGCCCGGCGGCCAAGGCCGCATCCAGTTCGCCTAGCGAACTCACTTCGGCCCGGCAGACCTCCTCGGCTCCTTCACGGACGGCCCGCACCACCTCGGGATGCGGATTGGCCTTCAGCGCGTAGTAGAGGTCGAATCCCTCGGGCAGCGTGGCGAGCAGGTCGTCGCGGGCCTCGGTGACCCGGTCGAGATCGTAGACGTACAGCGGCGTGCCGTAGCGCTCGGCCAACTCGGCGGTGGTCACGCTCACCTTCGGGCTCCGTCCACCAGGCGCGCCAGTTCGGCCGTCGCGTTCTTGCCGTGCGCGGTCAGCGGGAACTCGTCCATGACATGGCAGATCGCGGGCACCTTGGCCGGTTCGAGGCGACGGGCGAGCTCACGCAGCACGGTGTGCGCGGACAGGTCGGTCTCCACACACAGCGCGAGGTCGCGCTCCCCGTCCGGTGGGATTGCTCCGGCCGCGCGGACGCCGGGAATGTCCATCGTCGCGGCCTCGATCTCCAGTGTGCTCATGCGGATCCCCTTGCGCTTGAACATGTCGTCGCGCCGGCCCTCGAAGTACAGGTAGCCGTCCTCGTCGAGGCAGCCGTAGTCACCGGTGTGCAGACGTGTCTCGCCGCTTTCCGGATCGCGACGGAAGGCGCGCCCGGTCAGCTCCGGGGATCGCCAGTAGCCGGGCATCACGTGCGGTCCAGCCGCGACGATCTCGCCGATCTCGCCGGGAGGCAGTGGGTTCCCCTGATCGTCGAGGATCAGAACGCTGGTTCCGGGCAGCGGCAAGCCCACCGCGCCGGGACGCTGTTCCTCCTCGTCGGGGGGCATGATCGTAATGCGCTTGCACTCCGTCTGCCCGAACTGCCGCACCACGCGTGCGCCGGGAAACGCCTCGCGCAACGCCTCCGTCGTGGACGGGGGCAGCGCGGCGCCGGTATTGGTCAGCAGCCGCACCGGGGCACGACCAGTCAACGGGTCCTCGCGCGCGTCGAGCTTGGTGAGCATCGCGGCGAGCGACGGCACGATCGGCACGATCGTCGCGCCAACCTCGCTCATCCGGCGCAGCAGCGCCAGGTCGGACTCCTCCCCGGCCAGCACGATCTCGCTCCGGCCCAGGCAGGCCAGCAGCATCTTGTAGAGGCCGTAGTCCCAGGACAGCGGGAACCGGCAGAAGATCACGTCGTCGCCCTGATACCTGAGCACCGCTTGAATGGCACGGGCCGCGAAGGTGATCTGGGTATGCGGTTCGATCACGCCCTTCGGCTCAGCGGTGCTACCGGAGGTGTAGACGAGAACTGCCACGTCCTGCGGGCTCGCCGTGGCGGGCTTTGCCCGAGCGCCCTCCGCGCGTAGCTTCTCGACCTCGTGCCAAACGGCCTCAAAGCTGTATACGGGTATCTCGGTGAGCTCACGCAGCGACTCGGCGTCGGCGGTGATGATCAACCGCGGTTCCGCACTGTTGATCACCGACCTGAGATGGAAGGGCTTCATCGCCGGGTTGATCGGGACGAACACCGCGCCACGCCGCGAGCTTCCGTAGACCATGGCAGTCTGCGGGCGCCGGGTAGGCAGCTGGACCACGATCCGGTCGCCGGCCTCAACCCCGTGCTCGGCCAACCACGCGGCGAAAGCATGGCTGTGCTCGTCGACCTCGCGATATGTCCACACGCCGAGCGCGTCACGTACCGCTGAGGCCTCGGGAACCTCGGCCACGGCCTCGTCGAGCAGCCCGTGTACGAACGCCGATGTGGTGTGCAGGGCGCGCGCGCGTTCGGCGAGCGACGCGCGGTCGATCTTCCGGTTGGCATTCAGTGGGAACTCCTCGACGTAGTGGAAGTGGCGCGGAACCACCGTCTCGGGGAGCGTCTCGCGCAGGCGTGCGGCAAGCTCGACCGGACGTATCGCTCGTTCGCCGGTGTAAAAGACGACGAGCTCCGTGGTGCCGTCCTTCGGGACGCCGACAGCGACCGCGTCGTGCACGGGAGTGTCCGTTCGCAGCGCGTGCTCGATCTCAGCGAGTTCGATCCGCCAGCCGTGCACCTGGACCTGTGCGTCCGCGCGTCCGAGGTAGGCGAGCTCGCCTTCGTCCATCCGACGTACGCGGTCCCCGGTGCGGTACCAGCGACGTCCCTCGCGCTGCACGAATCGTCCGGTCTCCTCGGCCGGATCGAGATAGCCCGGGCTCAGCTGCGGACCGCTGATGCAGAGCTCCCCCTCGTCCTCGACGGCCTGGCCCTCGTCGTCGAGCAAGACGTGCTCGTGCCCGGCGTGCACGGTCCCGATCGGCACGACGCCGTTGACCGACAGCTCCCGCGAACGCGGTTCCGACCAGCGGTGCGCTGCGACGGTAACGGTCAGCTCGGTCGGCCCGTAGAGGTTCTCGAGCGTCGAATTCGATGCGGCGCGCTGCCAGTCGGCGGCGTCGCGGCACTGCAGCGCCTCGCCAGCGAACAGGCTCCAGCGCAGGTCCGGCATCGCGTTGGACGCGAGAGCGCTGGTGCGCCGGCTCAGCGCGATCGCGCCAGGAGTGGAGAACCAGACGGTCACGCCCCGGGCGTTCAGGAAGGTGGGCAGGTCGAGGTAGGCGCGCCGCGGGATGGCCTGGAGCGTGGCGCCTACGCCCCAGGCGTTGAAGAGGTCGAAGATGGCGCAGTCGAAGTTGAGGTCGAAGGTCTGTGAGAAGACGTCGTCGGGATTGAAGTCGTAGCGGGCGTCGAGCAGCGAGAAGTAGTGGGCGGTGGCGCCGTGCGTGACGGTCACACCCTTGGGCCGGCCGGTGGAACCGGAGGTGAACAGGATGAAGGCGGCGTCGCCGGGCGCTGCGGTCGCGGGCTCATCGAGCACGGCCGAGGGTTGTGTGAACCCTGGCCCGAACACGGCGACGCCGGCCCGTTCAGGAACAAGGCCAGCGCCTTTCTCATCGACGATCAAAGCCGTGGCGCCGGAGTCCTCGAGCATCCGCCTGGTCCGCGCCGTCGGGAAGTCGGGACGCAGCGGAACGACCGCGGCCCCGGCGTAGAGGGCCGCCAGAATACCGACGTACGCGGCGGGCTCCTTGTCTGCGAGCACCGCCACGATCCGGGCGCCGGCCTCGACGATTGCTCCGGCCTGGCGCAGCGCCCGTTCATGCAACTCCTCGTACGTGATGGCCGCGTCCGCGCAGCGCACGGCGACGCCGCGCGGCGCCAATGCGAGCCCGCGCTGATAACGGCTGTGCAAAGCGATGTCCGCCATGCCTTTCATCATTCTCCCCACGCCTGCGAGTTCGAATTCCTTCGAGAACCCATTGAGTAATCCCGAATTATCGGTATGCTCCACGCCATGACCAACTGGGATTCGCAATTCGAGCAAACCATCCGCCGCTACCTGCCATTCCTCTCATCCGAAGAACTCCTGGAAGAAGACACTCCACTTCGTGAATACGGCCTCGATTCACTGGGCACGGTGGAACTCCTCTCCGTACTCGAATCGGAATACCACCTCCGTTTCTCGGAGGAAGACCTAGTGTTGGAGAACTTTGCCGATCCGGGTGTCTTGTGGCGGGCGTTGACCAGGTCGCGCTCAGCGGCCGCTTAAGGACGCCCGTGGCCGCGGCTGCATGGCGAGCCGCGGGGTGGCCGAAACCACCTCGAAGGCGCTCGTCGTGCAGCCGACCCGGCCGAACAGGCTGTCCGACCCGGCCACGCAGACACGCTTGACTCCGAGCCCTTGTAGCCCGCTGACAACCGCGGGCCAGCGCAGCGGACGCACGAAGCTGTCGAGCAGCATCGAGCGCACCCCGGCGCCGTCCTTGACCACCGAGCCGTCCTGGTCGGCGAGCAGCGGCAGCAGCGGCGCGGCGAACTCCAGCTCCCCGATGACCTCCTCGGCGGCCTTGCGGCGCAGCCCGTCGAACACCGACGCGTGCATCGGCGGGCGCATCGTGTACAGCGAGAGCCCACCGAGCGAGCGCACCGAGCGCTGCAACCAGTCCAGTTCCGGCTCCCGCAGTGAGACCATGAACAGGTCACGGTCGATGAAGCAGGAGATCTCCGACCAGCCGCCGCGTCCGGTGAGTTCGTCCAACAGCTCCCTGACCCGCGCCTCGGGGACCCGGACAAAGGAATGGGTCACCACGTCGGGGTGCTCGACCGCGAAGTACTCCTCCAGGCAGCGGGCCAGCCTGGCGGTCAGCCACACGCCGTCCTCGAAACAGAGCGATCCGGCACGCACCGTCGCGGGCTTCTCGCCGAAACTCGGGCCGGCACAGGCGACCGGCTCGACGCCGAGTTCCGCTTCGGCCCACTCGGCAAGGGCGAGGCAGGCCACGAAGAAGGCCACCTGCGCGTACTCGGAGTAATCGCCCTCGGCCGCAGCGAACCGGTCGGCCAGCGGGTAACCCAGGCGCGTCTCAGCCGCGGCGGCCAAGCGTCGGGCGTACGGATTGAGCAGCAGGAACCGGCCGAGGTCGGCGAACTTCGTCGGCCCCATCCCGGGGAAAACCAAGGCGTCCATACGGATCATTTCTCCAAACCGGTGAGGAAGTCGGAGACCACCGCGTGAAAACGCTCTGGCTCCTCGAGGTGGGGCACATGGCTGGAGTTCTCGAAGATCTCCCAGCGGGCGTCCGGAATCAGCTGTCGGAACGGACGGACCGTCACCGGCGTGGCCTCGTCGTGGCGGCCGGAGAGGACCAACGTCGGCACCGAGATCTTGGGCAGCCAGCTCTCGACCGACCAGTCCTTCAGCGTGCCGATGACGTGGAACTCGCTCGGGCCGTTCATCGTCGCGTAGACCGTCGGGTTGTCGGCGGTCTCCATGAAGGAGGCGAGGTAGTCGCGGGGCCACGGGTCGAGTCGGCAGACGTGCCGACCGTAGAAGACGCGCATCGCCTCGAAGTACTCGGCGGAGTCGGTGGTGCCCGCCACCTCGTGCTCGCGCAGCACTGCATCCACGCCCGCGGGCAGAGCAGCCCTGAGCACCTCCATCTCGCTGCGCCACAGCCGGTATGAGGCGGGGGCGTTCGCGATGATCAGGCCATGTAGTCCCGCAGGTCCGTCTGCGGCGTGCCGCGCGACGAGCATGCCGCCCCAGGACTGGCCGAACAGCACGTACCGCTCGGCGATGCCGAGGCCCTCGACGAGGTTGGCCAGCTCGTTCAAGAACAGCTCGGGCGTCCAGAAATCGGCGCCACGATCCGGCAGCCGGGTGGAGCCGCCGTTGCCGAGTTGGTCGTAGTGCACGACCGCACGGCCGCCCTCGGCCAACGAGGACATCGCGAGTAGGTAATCGTGCGTACTTCCGGGGCCTCCGTGTACGACCACCAACGGCGCCATTTCACCATCCAGCGTTCCGGTGACTCGGTACCACGTACGGAACTCTCCGAATCGCAACCAGCCCGTGGAGTACGCCGGCGCCATGTGTGTTCTCCTATGCGTACGTTTATCCTGACGATGCTGTCGGCTGATCAGCACGACGGCCTAAAAAACTCACCACGATATCGGGATAGTGGTACCGATCCCGGTTCAGCGGTTCAGCGATTCAGCGGTTGGCCAACGAGGCGTTCGGCGACCTGGCGGATTACTTCCGGCGCCCGTTCGGCGAGGAAGAAATGGCCGCCGGGGTACACCGTCAGGTCGAAGTCGCTCGACGTGTGCTCGCGCCATGCGCGGGTTTCCGGCAACGGCGTCCTCGGGTCGGCGTCCCCCATCAGAACTTCGATCGGACAGCCGATCCGTTGCGTACGCGCGGCTCGATAGCACTCGGCAGCCTTCAGATCGGCGCGCAGCGCGGGCAAGATGAGCGCGCGCATCTCCGGGTCGCCGAGGATCCGCGCGTCAGTGCCGCCGAGGCGTTGCATTTCAGCGATGATCTGCTCGTCGCTGCGGAGGTGCACACCCTCGTCGTCCGCGAGCGAGGGAGCGCGCCGGCCGGAGGCGAACAGCACCACCGGCGAGACGTGCGCCTCGCGTTCCATCAGACCGGCCAACTCGAAGCCCACCAGGGCACCCATGCTGTGCCCGAACAGGGCCAGCGGCCGATCGAGCCAACCGGCGAGCGCGTCCAGCAGCCGGCCCGCGAGTTCCGGGACGTTGTCCACGCACTCCTCGCCGCGTCGGTCCTGCCGACCCGGGTACTGCACGGCCAAAACCTCGACCTCCGGCGCCAGCGCACGGGCGACAGGCAGGAAGAACGATGCGGAGCCCCCGGCGTGCGGCAGACACAGCAACCGGACTCGGCAGTCCGGCGAGCGGTGGAACCGGCGGATCCACAGGCCGCAGTCGGCGGCTGTGGTCGGGCCTGCGGTCATTCGCGTCTCCCATCGATAGAGCGGGTTGTTCGCCAACCTCGGACGCAACTACGGCAGCAGGTGGACAGGAACGTCCAGCAGCACGCTGTGCTTGTTGTTCGGCCCCCAGGTCACTGGTCCCGCGGAGCGGATCACCGCGACCCGGTCGAGCAGCGTTTCCAGTACCAGGCGGATCTGCATCCGGCCGATCTCGGCACCCGCGCAGAAGTGGGGGCCGAAGCCGAACGAAAGATGGGGGTTCGGATCCCTCTGGATGTCGAATCGCATGGGGTCGTCGAAGACCGCCTCGTCACGATTCGCCGACGCCCACCACAGCGTCACCTTGTCCCCTCGCCGGATCAACTTCCCGGACAGCTCCAGATCGCGGGTGGCGGTTCGGCGGTTATAGGGGTTGGCCGGCGTCCATCGCAGCACCTCCTCGACCGCGCCGGGCAGCAGCGATCGGTCGGAGCGCAGCGCTTGCCATTGGCCCGGATGCTGCGCGAAGGCGGCAACACCGCCCGCGATGATGTTGCGCGGCTGTTCCAGGCCGGTGATCTGCAGGAGGGTGAGATTTTCCGCGCGTTCGATGTCGGAGAGCGGCTCTTGCCCCTGGTCGGTGGGGATATCGCCGCCGATCAGCAGATCGCCGAGGCCGAATCCGGGACAGCCCTTCCGCTCAGCCACCGCCTCGTAGCAATACCGACTCAGGGCCTCCATATTCGCCCAGGAGCGCTCGTCCACCGCGCCGGTGCGGCGGTCCACCATCCCCAGCGTCTCGCGCCCCCATCGGGCCAGCAATTCCCGGTCACGCTCGGGTGTGCCGAGAAGAAGCGCCATGGAGTGCAGCGCCAGCTTCTCGGTGACGTCCGTCACGAAGTCGCAGCGTTCCCGGCCGATCGCGTCGTCGACGAGACCTTCGATGTACGGCCGCAGTCGCTCCTCGAGTTCCGCCACCGCGGTTCCGGTCATCGCCGGAGCCAGAGCTCGCTTGATCAGCTCGTGCCGCGGATCGTCCATCATGGCAAGCACGACGCCGGCAGCGTCCCCGAACGGCATGTCGTCCAAATGGGTGCCGCCCCCACTACGGTCGCCGCCCGTCTCTGAAGAAAGGGCCGGGTTCGCCGCCGCCGCCGCGATGTCCTCGTGGCGGCTCAACACCCAGAAGTCCTCTCCATCGGCCGTGCATCCCGGAGGGTGGAGAAGGACCGGAGCCTCACGACGCAGCCGGGCGAAAAGCTCGTACGGGAAGCCCGCGAACCCCGTCTGATCTGTTAGGTCAAACCCGCCGAGGACCCCCGGCAGCGCGCGCTCAGACCGCATGGCTTTCACCGCCTCCGGGAATCAGTCGTGCCTCCAGCACTCGCTCCAGACGGTCGAGTTCAGCTGCGGTCCTGCCAGTTGCGGCGACGTAGCCGTCCGGGCGCAACAGCATGAATCCAGTCCTGCCGCGCGGCAGATGCCCATGGGTGAGCACGGACGGTTTCCGACTTGCCGTTTCCCGCGCCCTGGTGGCCAGCGGTGTCGTCGGTGCACCGGTGGTCAACAACTGAAGTCCGCCGGTTACCCGAGACTGCTGCGCGGGCACGTCGTGCGGCGTCCGCGAACCCGGCTGCGGCATCCGGCGGAGCGAAATACGGCGTCGCGAACCACGGGCGCCGACCGGGTCCGGACCGAGCAGCACGTCTGGGTAACTGGTGCGCCAGCCCGCGAGCCGAGGGATGAGCCGGCGCCGCAGTATTCCTGCGGCCTGCAGCGCGTCGCACACCACATTGCGTACGCTAGCGACAAGCGGGCCGACGGTGAGGAGCGCGGCCCCCTGATGGGTCATACGCACGATCTGCCCGGCCGCTTGGCGGCGTTCGGCGTCGTAGGTCTCGAGGACGCGTGGGTCGAGCCGTCCGTCGATGACGCCGGCGAGCTTCCACGCGAGGTTGTGCACATCCTGGAGGCCGAGGTTGAGCCCTTGACCGCCCAACGGCACATGGGTGTGGGCCGCGTCACCGACGAGAAAGCAGCGGCCCTGCCTGAAGGTTGTCGCGATGCGCTCCTGGCTGCCGAAGGTGGAAACCAGGTCCAGCTCTTCCACACGGAGCGCGCCCGGCCCGCGCTCGTCGAGGAATTCCTGGACGGTCTCCCTGGTCAGCGAGACGTCTTGAGGAATGGCGCCGGCGATGCGGACCGTGTCGCCGGGCATCGGCACGAACACCGCCGAGCCGGTCCGGCCGAGCAAGTAATGGGCGCTCGCACGGTCGTACCGCCCGGCCACCCGACCTTCGGCGATCATGAGGGTCATCGGCACGCGCTCGCCAGCGAATTCGATGCCCAGCTGTTCGCGCACCACGCTATGCACGCCGTCGGCGCCGATCAGCCACTCCGTCTCGATCAGCTCTACTCCGTCGGGTCCGTGCGCCTTAACGGAAACGGAGCCGGGGCCGGGTTCGAGGGCGATGACTCTCGTGGAGCGCTCGACGCGGCCACCCAGCCGCTCCAATGCCTCTTCCAGGAGCAGGCTGGTCTGCTCCTGCGGGAGAATGAGCGGCTCGTTCTCGTCGCCGAGCACAATGCGCAGCCGACGTCCTCCGGCGAGGTGGTACTCGTTGGCTTTGATGCGCAGGCCTCGTCGACGTGCCTCGGCAAGCACGCCGACCCAGTCGAGGACCTCGAGGGCCGGGGGCCACAGCTGGATCGCGCGCGTTCCGGCGCCAGGCTCAGACGCCATCTCGAGCACCCGCACGGAGACGCCTAGTTGAAGCAGTTCGCAGGCGGCCGCCAGGCCGCACGGCCCGGCTCCGACGATCACCACGGGTTTCTTCTCGTTCGATGTCACAGGGTCCATGGACGTGTCCTTAGGAGTCGTGCGGCTCGGGGGCGTTCGCGGGGGAACGCCGGGAAATAGGGGAAAGCCGAGCCGCCAGGTCGTGTTCATTCGGGTCCGAGCGATGAGGAGCGCCCGCGGTCGGCCGGCCAAGGAGCCGGGAGGATGTCGCGCCGGGAGCCGGGAGGGCTTCGGTGGAAAGGGGTCGGTGAGCGAAGGAGCCGATAGTGATCACCGTCTGTCCGATCTCGTCCGTCGCGGCGAGAGCGAAGCCACCACGGTCGTCGGGCGTGAGGCGAACCCGGAGTGTCCTCGCCCCGCTGGCGTGAAGGGTGATTCCCGACCACTCGGTCACCAGTGGAGGGTGGCCGAGCCCTGCAGACGGCCCGGTCGCGAGGCGTGCGGTATTCAACGCGGCGTCCAGCAGGGCCGGATGCAGTCCGAAGGGGGAATCCTCGGCAGCGGCGCCACGCAGGGCGACTTCGGCATACACGTCCTGCCCGCAGCGCCACGCCGCGCGCAATATTGCGTATCCGCCGACAGGACCCGCGAGGACCGGCCGGAGCTCCTCTGCGGTCACCGGTATCGCTGCCGGCGGCGGCCAATCGGCGGGTTCGCGTTCGAGCCGGTCGGCAAATCCGTCCGATTGCCCGTGCTGTTGCAACCCAAGGACTCCGGTGGCGTGGCACGTCCAGAATGCGGTTCCGTCAGGCCGGGAATGTATCGCCAACCGCCGCCCTTTCTCTCCGATCGGCCCGATGGAGATTTGCAGGGCTGCCGTGCCGCGGTAGGGAACAGCAAGCGGTGCGTGCAGCGTGAGTTCCTCCACACTGGCGCAGCCGACTCCGTCGCCCGCCTGCACCGCCAACTCCGCCAAAACCCCGGCCGGAACAGTGTGCATCCCCGCGACACGCGGACCGAGCAGCCACGGATGGACCGCGGGCGCGAGCAGGCCGGCCTGCAGCGTGCCACCGGTCTCCACCAAGGACACGGTGGCACCCAACAGCGGATGACCCACCGGGTCGAGGCCCGTCGACGCGACTCCGCTGTCGCCTGCTGATGCTCGAAGCCAGTAGCGGCGACGCTGAAACGCGTAGGTCGGCAGTTCGACGCGGCGGGCGCCGCGGCCCTCGAAATCGGCCTTCCAGTCGATGGCTGCGCCGTGGACGAAGGCATCGGCCATCGAGAGGCCGAACCTCCGCATGCCGCCGTCGTTCTTATGGAGGGAGGCCACGGACGCCACCTCAATATCGGCTGCCTCGGCTGTCTTTTCGATGGCGACCGTCAAGATGGGGTGCGGGCTGCATTCGATGAAGATCCGTTGCCCTTGGCGCAGCAGCTCGCTGGTGGCCTGTTCGAACAGGACGGTCTGCCGAAGGTTGGTGTACCAGTACTCTGCGTCCAGAGCGCGGGTGTCCAGTGCCTGCCCGGTCACCGTCGAGATGAAGGGGATCGTCGAGGTACGGGGGCGGACGTCCGCGAGTGCCTCCAGCAGGCGTTCCCTGAGGTTCTCGACGTGGGCTGAGTGGGAGGCGGAATCGACGCTGCACAGCGCCACAACTCGTGCGGCGTCATCCACCGACAGCGCGCCGGCTACGCATGCCGCAGCGATCTCGCCCTGCGAATGGCCGATCACGGCTGAAGGTTCCAGGCCGTGGTGACGCCACAGATCCGCCAGAGAGACCATGACGGCCCATAACACGGGCTGAACGACGTCGACCCGATCCAGAGACGGGGCGCCGGACTCTCCCCTGGTGACGTCAAGCAGATCCCAATCCGTGAAAGGCGCCAGTGCTTGAGCGCACTCCTGCATGCGGTGGGCGAACACGGGAGACGACTCGAGCAGGTCGCGCGCCATGCCAGGCCACGGCGAACCCTGCCCTGGGAAGACGAAGACTGCTCCGGAGGCGCGCAATACCGCGCCCTCGACCAGGTGCTCCGCAGCGCCGTCTGCTGCCAGCGCGCTCAATCCGGCGAGGAGTTCCGTCCGGTTCTCGCCCACCACGACGGCGCGGTGATCCATGACCGCACGTGAGGATGCGAGCGAGTAGCCGATGTCCAACGGCTCGAGCTCCGGTTTGGCGGCGACATGCGACATGAGCGCTGCGGCTTGAGCGCGGAGCGCTTCGCGGGTCTTGGCCGAAAGCAGCCAGGAAACGGTGACATTGCCCGCGCGGCGCGTGTCTTGCTCTTTCTCCGGCTCCTCGGCCGCGGGTGCCTCCTCGATGATGACGTGTGCGTTGGTGCCGCTCATTCCGAAGGCGGATACCCCTGCGCGGCGCGGCCGGTCTCCAGCGGGCCAGGCGACCGGCTTCGTGACCAACTCCAGCACGCCCGCTGACCAATCGACGTGCGGTGTCGGGTCGTGGACGTGCAAGGTGGCGGGCATGGTGCCGTGGTTCAGCGCGAGGACCATCTTGATCATTCCCGAGGCGCCCGCCGCGGCCTGGGTGTGGCCGATGTTCGACTTCAGCGAGCCGAGCCGCAGGGGGCGGTCGGCGGATCGCTTGTGGCCATAGGCGGCGATCAGTGCCTGCGCCTCGATGGGGTCACCGAGGGGTGTGCCGGTTCCGTGTGCTTCCACCACGTCCACCTGATCGGCCGTCAGCCGCGCGTTCTCAAGCGCGTCGGCGATGACCCGCTGCTGGGCAAGCCCGTTGGGCGCCGTCAATCGGCCGCTCGCGCCGTCCTGGTTGACGGCTGCGCCGCGCACCACGGCCAGCACGGGATGGCCGCGGCGCCGGGCGTCCGACAACCGCTCCAGCGCCAGCACGGCGACGCCCTCGGCGAACCCGGTGCCGTCGGCTGCGGCCGAGAACGCTCTGCACCGGCCGTCCGCCGACAAGGCCCGCTGGGTGCTGAACTCCAAGAATGCCTCGGGCGAATGCATCACGGTCGCTCCACCCGCCAGGGCCATCGAACACTCCCCACGGCGCAGTGACTGGACAGCCAAGTGCACCGTCACCAGCGAGGAGGAGCAGGCGGTGTCGACAGTGATCGCGGGCCCTTGCAGACCGAGAATGTAGGAGATGCGGCCGGAGGCGATGCAGTTCGAGGTGCCGATGCTGAGGTAGCCGGCCACCTCCTCGGGGATACCGTTAAGACGGCTGCTGTAGTCGTTGTACACGATCCCGAGGAAGACGCCGGTCTTACTTCCCCGCAGGGATGTCGGGGCGATACCCGCACGCTCGAGTGCCTCCCACGCGGTCTCCAGCGCCAGCCGGTGTTGGGTGTCCATCGCGAGTGCCTCGCGCGGGCTGATCCCGAAAACAGAGGAGTCGAAGTCCGCGGCATCGTGCAGAAACCCGCCCTTGTGCGTGCAACTCTTCCCTGGCTTGCCCGGCTCCGGATCGTAGAGGTCGACGGGCCAATCCCGGTCCGTGGGAAAGTCCGAGATCTCGTCCCCGCCCGCCTCGAGCACCCGCCACAGATCCTCGGGACTCGCGACACCTCCGGGAAGCCTGCAGCCCATGCCGACGATCGCGATCGGTTCGGCCTCCCGCTGCTCGACCTCGGCCAACTGCTGCCGGGCCTCGCGGAGTCCCTCCGTGGCCTTCCTGAGGTAGGTCAGCAACTTCTCTTCGTTGTCCATGGGGTGTCACCTCGACGAGTTCCTCGATGCTTCAGGGGGCAGTGGTTGCAGACGTCGGAAGACGTACGTCGGCGTCGAGCCGCAGATGCGA
>Ga0307508_10004194_pt1 | contig 14179 bp, 13 predicted proteins | sample 9_EM_MG_FD_203089 | JGI IMG/M metagenome (GOLD analysis project Ga0307508, IMG submission 203089) | Populus trichocarpa ectomycorrhiza microbial communities from riparian zone in the Pacific Northwest, United States - 9_EM | ecosystem: Host-associated > Plants > Roots > Unclassified | place... | reverse complement strand
GATGATCGCTGAGTAAGGTTCTTGCTGAATAAGCTCTTAGCACAGCCACACCATAAGCGGTAATCCCAGCATGATGTTGCCTCAAAAATGATAAAACTGGCAATAGCTGAGTAAGACATCCCAAAATAGATACCCGAGAGAATGGTTGCTTGCCCGATCAGATCTCGCTCTGTAGTATATAAGGACCGCCGTTTGCCGGCTGTGAAAAATAATAACTTTTATTCAGACTTCGCCCCATAACTCTGACTTAGGTAAGACCCCTAGGTTCTCTGATCACCTGATCCAGTAATCAAGTGACATCACGTGACTGTCTTAGGTAACCTGACTTACCCCTTGGACCCTCACATTCTCACAAAGAATTTATTATATTGCCAACGAGTGCAATTAATATTCTTTAATATTACGTAACCATACTTGGGCCTTCTGTGTGCATCAAGTGATCTTATCAAAACCATCAAGACGTTATCTAATCATCGCTTACATACTCAACGACGAGTATACCCTCCCTAAACGACAATCGCCTATTCAATAAATATTCGACAACATATCAGTACGCACTCACATCAAGTCACACTCTTACTAACAAATATAGACAATATATCTGTCTAACTCTTGACCACTACTGCTCATTATTACCTCTTATACTTTCAAAAATCTTGATTAAATACTAAGAGTTATGACATATTCTTAGTATTTTCCTTATATATACTTAGGTTAAAGCCAAGACAATTGGCTATACTTTGGTCCATCTTTTATAAGGTCTGTGTGAAGAAGAATTAGCTTGTTTTAGTCCGACTTTTGGATTATCGCATTATTGACTACACTCCCAACGAACAACTGGAATAGCCCGAAGAACATCAATTCCGGTGAAACCCAGGAGAAACCAACTTCTCATCGACAGCGTATCAGATGTTGATCAGAGGCCATCATTAGGGTCATGTGGTTGTGACAGATGTTGCAGGTCACAGTGGAATATCACATGATGCGGAAAAATTGAATTACCTGAGGGTTACGTAAAGTGATCATAACAGTGGGGGTCCGTTAGCGTATCAACCACAATCTTTCCCAGTTTGGCATACGAGGGGGTAATACCAGAAGTAGTACTTCCTGAGTCCCATAGCGTCCATGCTTCAAGGTCGCTAGGCACTCCTTATCTTTGGGTTTGACCTGCGGTCTCTCCCTTAGCCTTCCTGAGGATCAAATCTGGAAGTTCTGGTTGTCTTTCTCAGGTGGCCCCTTACATCGGAGGCTGCTATGGAATCTGGGATGGTTTTTATGGGGATGACAGTCATTACCGCCATGTTATCCCTATCACTCTCTTCGTTGTAATTCTCATAGAATTCACTAGCTGGAACCTCCATTTTCTGGTATTCCTGTTCGGACTGGGGAGTCATTGACTCCTTATCGTCCTTGTGCTCGTCATCAGCTTCTGACACTTGATAATTCTTGTTGTTTGGATCCTCGTTGTCTTCTCCATTCGCAGTTGAGCAAGCCGCTCATACGAAGTTCCTTTTCAGTTTTGACGAATTGGGGCTAGTGCTTGAAAGTCCAGTCCAGTCTGGTCTCTTGTCTATTTTTGGTAAGACCAAGACCAAGACCAGTTTATAAATATCCCAGATCATCCAAAGACCGGACTGGACCGCTTTAGTTCAGTCTAGACCAGTTTTTAGACTGGTCTTGGTTAAAACTGGTTAAAACCGGTCTTTTTCTAATTGTTTGATCAAACACGACACACAGTGACCATAGGTGACCACGATGCACCCCCAATACCAGAACATGCGAGGGAATGCAGGAGGGTACAGAAAAGGGAAAAGGGTGGGTGTACATGGTATGCCCACTATTTATTTATTTTTTCCCATCTAACTAATGTTCTTACCAGCACAACCGCTCCCCCACCTGCTTTATGGCGCGTTCTTCGTGTTCAGCGGGTCCTATGGCCTTCCTCACCCAACAGAACACGAAAAATGTGACACATGGTCGCGTTTTTCATGTTTGCATCCTGCTGCCACCTGCCCAACCCACCAAATTCGTCCCACCTGCCGCCACACATCTCCTACATGCTCCCTCTCCCCCTCCCTCATCTCGAACACCAGAACGCGACCACAAGGTCACGTTCTGGTGCCTCTCTGCCCAACCCTCCACTTTCTACCACCCAGGCACGAAGAACGTGACCACAGGGTCATGTTCTTTGTGTCTGGGTGGTTTTCCATACCCCAGACACCCTTTCCACTACCCAGTACGACCTGTCACGAAATTTTTTTTCGTGTCTGGGTCGTTTCCCATACCCCAGACATGAACATGCAACCCCAGCATCATGTTCTTTGTGTCTGGGGTGTCCCACCACCCTTCCCACTCCCCACTACCACCCAGACATGAAGAATGCGACCACAGGGTCATGTTCTTCATGTCTGGGTGTTTCTCTGCCCTTTTCTCCACCATCTACCACCCAGACCTGAAGAACGCGACCACATGGCCACATTATTCAGGTCTGGGTAGTTTTCCACACCCCATACATGAACATGCAACCCCCCCAGCGTCGTGTTCTTCGTGTCTGGGGTGTTCCACCACCCTTCCCACTACCCACTACCACCCAGACACAAAAAATGCGACCACAGGGTCATGTTTTTCATTTCTGGGGTGTCCCTCCACCTTTCCCTCCACCCTCTACTGCCCAGACATGAAGAACGCGACCATGTGGTTCTTCGCGTCTGGGGTGTTTCCCCATTTCCCTGCCATCCCCTTGACCCAGACCCACTGAAGGATGCGACCACTGGGTCACCAGTGCTCGTGTCCTTCATGTCTGGGGTATTCCCCAAAAAACCCCTTGATCCAGACATGAAAACACATTGCGTTTTCGTGTCCATCCCCTTCTAAAGTATATTCTATATATGTATTCTGTACTATTAAATACAAATAATGAGTTTTTTTAAAAAAAAAATAATTCTACTCTGAGATTCCAATTGGAACCGCTCAGAACTGATCACATTCCGAGCGGAAATTAGAAATTAATTCTCCTCTAACATTCCACTCAGAATCCACTCAGAATCCGATTGGAACTGCTCAGAACCGATTGGATTCCGAGTGGATTCCGAGCGGAAATTGGCTGTCTGCTCAGAATCTGAGTGGTACCGAGTGGCTCCAATCGGTTCCAATCGGAAGATGTGGGGCACAGAAAAGTACTGCCTCGCCCGGTGGGTATCCAATGTGGCTAACAGAAGCTGAACGTCCTTGAGACAGGGAGCTCGGTCTGCTTGTGTGGTCATGGGACAACATAGGCGTGTGATGTGGTGTTGGAATAAGGTTATAGTGAGGTAATAGGTGGATGGTAGACTTGGTGTAATTCGGGTGGTTTAAAAAAATGTAAAGGTTGGTCCTTTACAGTTAACTTATCACGCGCACTGAGTAAACCTGCCTGATACAATATGGGGGTCTACGTAGTACAAATGTGTAAGTTGTATCTAACAAGTAATAAAAAGGATATTTATATGGCATCACCAAAGGGTGATGCCAAACACAACCAAAGGAATGTATAGTATGCAGGGGGAAAGCTAACCATCCATTACAGATTCTGATCCATAAGTGTTGAAGTATCCATATTTTGATAGAAGGTCTGCTTTTCAAAATGATAACTGTATATTTGGGTGAGTTTGTTGGAAAAATGAGAGCAAACTCTTTGTGTCGAGGTCCAAAGGAATCTTCAATGTCTTTCAATCCTTTGCACATTGCCATGTCAAATGCCAACTATGGGTGACATAGACAACTTTGATTTGTTCCAAAGGAACAGACAGGGAACAGAGCAAGTCGCTGTGGAATGGTGACTTGAGTATGAAGGGAAGATATGGATGGTTGGATGAGTACCAAATTTGATCCCAGAGTTGCTGTGGGGAGGGATTATTAAGAAGGGACAACCATGATGGTAAAGCAGCTAGGAAGGCAGACACAGTAGGAGATGTATCAAAGATTCTGTTGAAGTGGTATGTAAATGGAGCTACAAAATTAGTCAATATGATAGCAATAAATTCTGGGAGAGCAACATACCTGGCATAATTCCAGACGATTTGGTGGATATCAATAAGAGTTTTCATGATAAACATACAGTGAGAAGACTGTCAGGTCCTGCAAGTGAAGAAGTCCCTGTATAGATACAAGGGACAACAGCGGGCGATGAGGGACAGAGGGACAGATGTACCAGGAAAGTTTGGTTGAAGTTCAAATTTAAAGGTGGAACCAGACTCATCTGGATTTATCCAGTGAGGAATTTTAGCTTACCTTGACCAACTCTCACTTGGATCATATCCAGTGAGTTTTGGCCACCACTATGCCCACCTGCATTGCATCTGGTGAGATTCCTCTGGGCTTCACTGTTGCCTGGTCTTTCCAATGCTCCGCAGTACTTTCCTCACCCCCATGGATTCCTCCGGGAAGGGCGGGAAAGGGCAAGGAAGGGATGAAGAGGGAAGAAAGGGGAATATAATGCAAGGAAAGGGGGGTGGAGGTGATCAAACACTGAAAATGTGCCAAAACGGGCACATTTTCAGGGTTTGAAGGCAGAGGTGGGGGATGGAGTAGGTGCCAAACATGAAAAAAGCACCAGAAATGGTGTGTTTTTCGTGTTTGGAGGTTGGGAGTAGCAGATGAGCAACCACCCACATGAAACACACTGTATATGGGCATGTTTCGTGTCTGTGGTTGGAGGGGGATGGCACCAAAACACAAAACACAAAAAATGCACCATTTCTGGCACATTTTTCATGTTTCATGATGGTGGGGGGGGAGAACTTCCCAAACACGAAGAACACATTCTTATAGGTGTGTTCTTCATGGTTGGGAGGTGGGAGTGGGAGTGGGGGTGCTAGGAGAGGGGGGGATGTCAGTAGACACAGAAAAAAAGAAAAAAAAGGTGGGTGTACCTTGTATGCCCTGCCTGTTGCTTTTCCGTGCCCCTTTGGCCCCTCCTTGTCCCCCATTGTGTGTTCCGTCATGTCCATCGTGTTTTCAATGTGTTGTGGCCTCCTCATTTCATATTGTCGTGTTGCTGTCAGCAGGGCCATCTTGGTGGTGTTTTGGGGCTGTTTTGGTATTCCTGGAGTTTCATATGGTGTGTTCTTGCACTGATGTGATGAGTTGGTGATAGTAGTGGAGGAGAAAGTGGTGTGGTGTGAGGGCAGGTGGTGGTGGTGGTGGTGGTGGTGGTGGTGGTGGAAGGAGTGATGATGTGAGTGATGCCAGTGTGACGTGTTTGTTGATGTGCTGGAACAGTCACATGACCTGACCTAGCCAGCCGAACAAAATGCATAATTTTGTGTGTGTCTCCACTATTAATTAAAATAAATAACTAACATATTAATTCTGGTGGATTCCAGTGGATTCCACCAGACTTGACTGGACTTTCAGTCTGGTAGAGCCTAACTGGACCCAGTCCAGTGGATTCCTCCAGTAGAGTCCGACTGAACTGAAAATCTGGTGGATTCTACAGACTCCACTGAACTGAAATCTAGTCAGTGTAAGGGTGACCGCAGGGCGAACGCTATGAGCGACAGGCTAGCAGGGGATCCAAAGGGGTTTAGTCATTATGTAGTAATGCTAAACACATGCATACCTAGCAGGGGATCCAAAGAGAAAAGAATAAGGATCCCTCTGCTGGCATGGCCTAATATACGCAGTAAATAGAGATATACACAGTGTCCAGAAGTAATGAGATAGATCCAATGATGTACAGAATGGTGTGATGGCAACTAGGGGTGCATAGGCATTCAGTCTGAAGAGTATCCAGTGAGTGCAGGTGTTTGGCAAGTGTAGGTGTTCAGTGGCATGAACACAAAGTGTTTGTGTGTGATTGTGAGTGTTTGTATGTAGGTGTTTGGTGATATGAACATAAAGGTGTTCAGTGGTCATGCTCGAACACATAAGTATTTGTGTGCAATCGTGGGCATTCGTGCATAGGTGCTACAGAGGTTGAATAGCGCAGCGTAAGGGGGTTCCCCTTAGAGTCAGGTCTGGAAACTTTGTATGGTGACCCACCAAACATTGAGTCCAATGGAGTCTGGTGAAATCCATTGGAATTCAGTGGAATCCGGTAAAATCCACTTGAGTCCAACTGGAAAGCATGGGGGAGAGACAAGACCTCATGCTCCAAATGAGCCCTTTTTCCTTGCTGTGGTCCTGTCATATCTTGTCAAATACTTAATGATGCTCACCTGGATTATATCCATTGACCAGCATTAACATTCTTCATCACCCGCATTTCTTTCATTTTGCATGCTCAAGTTCCTGCTATTCCATGATTTGTCATTCCTTTGGCCCATGGTATAATTCTCAACTGATCACACTTTGGTAGCAATCCAAGGGTTTTCAGTCTGCAAATCACATTCATTGTAATATGGACTATAAATGGTAACCAGTACCCTACTCCCCTTCACATTTTGAGCAGTTGAAGCCACAGGAAATTCTCATCTGGAATCAGTAATCCCCAGCATTCACAAGGAGTTTGCTCTTGAAGCCATTGGGAGTCATATAACCTCCTTGGTCTTTCCTTTGGTGCTGACCAGCAGCCATCACTGTTGATTCGAACTGCTTCCACAGTATCCATGGCCCGCTCCATGGGCCAAACTCTTGGTACACTTCTTCAGTTCCTGTTATGTTATTGTTCTTTCTTTTCCCATTGTCATTACATATCCATTCTGTCACTGTTCCCACCCACTCCATTATCCTGTGCCTTCTATTGTACATGACTCCATTGTATTTCAGCATAGTTAAATACTGCTGCACCACAAAGTGGGACAGACAGCAGTCAGAATATCAAGTATCCTTCTCTTGCTTCTTTTCCACTCCGTTAAGTTCTCCCACACTTAACTTCCATTTCCAGGTTAGGACTGCGATCTTCATGGACCAAGTTCAAAGCTTGGTATCAAGTCCTCTCTCCTGTTTTAGTACCCACTCGACCTCCTGTCCTGTCCTGTTCTGTTCCATCCCATGCCTCAGCATCCACTCCTGCGGGATTTTGGCACATCTATTACAGTATATTCTGACTTTCACCGCGAAATCACATTTATTGATATATCTCACCACCTCATGCAAGGACCCAGCTATCCTGTAACACACCATATTTCCAGCCCCTCCATTATCTCCTTCAAGTTGCTTTCCTTTGTCTTATTGTCCCATTCCCATTGTTTCTTATCCCTTGTTCCATTGTTCTTACTATTGTTCATTGTTCCCTTGTTCCTTGTTCCATTGTCCATTGTTCATTGTTCCCTTGTTCCTTGTTCCTTGTTCCATTGTCCATTGTCCATTGTCTATTGTTCTAGCTACCACTGTTCCCTTCATGTATATATAGCTAGGTACTTGTAGCTAGATCCCCAGCTTGTAAATCAAGTTTCCTTCTTGTCTCTTCCTGGTTTTCTTGGTGGACTTGTCCACACTCTTGTAGGTCTTTGACCTTTCTTGCAAATGGGGCATGGTGGTTGGCAGGGGCACAGGCAAAACCCTGAGGCCAAGCCCTTCTGTTTTGACCCAGGAAGCATGGTTATTACACATCCCACATGAAACTCTCAGCAAGCTGGCATTGCTGACAGAATACTATCCATAGTGGACTTTCATAGCAAACATAACAATTTTGTAACCTTTGGTGAATTAGAACCTGGCCCTTGTAAGGGGACTGCGAGTTCAGTCCAACCCTCGGCACGCTTAGCTCCGCCCTAGTCACCCTTACCCTAGACTAGGGCTACGCCGCGTGCCTTCATCCTTCGTCATTCCTTCCCCCCATGTAGCTGTATGCACTGTTCACTCCCCTAACAGCCCTACCAGTTGCCAGTTCAATTCATCGTCATTGAGAAAGGCATTGGCAGAGCTACTCAGTTACCAAGGCTTTTGGCACCCAGACAATTTGAATGATCTCACCTGCTATACCCTTTTCATTCTTTTATTGAACATCAGTCCAAGTGAGCATGTTTACTCTGAATATGCTCTTGATATTCAGAATTCTTTTTGGCATTGTAGCTGGTGATCCAGGTCCATTTTGTTTGAGATGAGGCATTATTTATGGCTGGGAAGTAGGTGCCTGGATCTGGTGATGCACGATTACAGTGTGTGTCACCCCTGTGACACCCTCACAAACTTGTAGCTAGCAAACCCTAACCCACAACACAGTCTGACAACCAATATTATAGTTTATATAGAAGAGTATACATGGTATCTACAAGGCTACAGAAAGCTTTTATTTATATTTGCTATTTTACCATTGGAAATGGGTGATATGTCAAATTTCCCTGTCAAATTGAGGCATTTTCAATGATTTGAAAACTCTGCCTCAACAAACACATTTCAGCCCAAGGTTTCTTAACAATATATCAATAAAAAATCATTCTGAAGCTTGTGACAGAGTCCAATTTTTTTATTTTCTTCATCTAATCTAAAATAGCACCTATAAATGCATGTTTTCTCACCTTTAGGCTCAGCTAAACAAAAATTGGGCTCTGTCATGCTCTTCAGAATAAAAAAATGGATATCACTCACTTGCGGCTAAGTCTCAAGTGCTATGGTTGATGAGCTATTTTCAAGATACTAGAAAGGCACCCAAATGTGCATATGCATAGCCACTGATGGGGCATGGAACACTGCAGTGAGGCATCCTTGCACAGTCCAACAAGTATTCAGGAAGGGGAAAATGACTCTTTACTTTCATCATCCATCATCTCAGATACTTCTATCTACTCAGACACCACTTTTTTCATTGTCTTCATTGCTTTTTCTGACATTCTCTGGTTCTATTGATGTCTGATATGAATTAACCTGGAGAAGAAATCTAGTAGATGGTTCAAAACATACTGCTCAGCCATAATACTGACTCCTTCATTCAGAAACAAGGGAATTGCCACTTTTCGTGACTTTGACAACTCTGCTAGAAGCAATTCGTATGCCTTTTTCTGTGATGGGACTTATATTGTGTTATAACTCACCCAAAAGAAACACAGGAGAATGACCCACTATTTTGTTCATGTTGACAGTAAACACATTCAACTTCTTTTTTATCCATAGTCTGAGCAGTTCAGTCAAGCTTGTTCCATTTGGAAACCTTATTGGCATATAGCCTACACAAGGCAGCAAATGCTTTGTGCTTCAATAGGAAGAGGCACTTGGCTTTTGCAAGATTCACATGCAAAGTCAATGCTAAAGAAAAAAGATATGAACAACAGCAAACCATAAATTGAGTGCACCTACCAATATTTGATGTTTTTGTCCAATTCCAATGTGAATGATGATCAATTATGGTGTCTTGACAGTGTCCATTGTTCATCTGACAGGTCTGAGCTCCAAGCTAATTGAGCTCTGGCCACACATGCTCAGCAGTTTCTCCAAAGAAATGACCAGCGTGTTCAACATATACCGAGGAATACAAATATGCACAGTTGTCCTTGTGGTTCTGGACATGAACCAAAGGAATCAGATAATCAAGATTCCTAAGAAACGTGGCCTTGTCTTGAAGGTATGGATTAGACTTGAAGTGTTGAACAGCATTGATGCAATAGCCACAGGAGATGTCGTATGAAAACTTGTGGTCACAGTGCTTGATGAATGTCGCATTATCAGGGTGTGGAGAATCAGAGGTCTGACACCTGGTGTGTTGTAGGGCATGTAGAAGCCCATAGTCCATAAAACCCGAAAAGTAAAGGCAGTAGTCGGCTGAGTCAAAGTGGCAGGAAAGAGCTGGGCCTTCATGAGTTGATTGGCATGGTTTGGGAGTCCATTGCAAGAACAGAAACATATTCGGGTGTTGTGGATTCCATTAGCATTGACAATACAGAATATCAGATCAGTACTGAACTTGCTTGGACATGGCTGTCCTCCGTGTCCAAGGTAAAGAGAGCAGGCACCAGTGTGAAGAGCCACAATGTCGTGATGAACACAAAAGCCACCAGTTTTATCCCATATCTTAGCCCAATAAGTCAGTAGATGAACATGTGACACAATGAAACAGTAATGGATGGTTTTTATAGCGCCCCATTCCACCCCATTTACTTTATATTATGTGACCCCCTGGGGTCATCCTTCTATAACCCATAGCCAAATGTGGTATCCCTTGGTTTTCCCCCTCACAAATCGTCGTGAATCACCTTGTTTACCCCCCGGAAACATTCCGGCATCGAACACGATGCCTTTGGACGTGTTTTGGTGCCGTTCCGAGCCCATTCTATCCATTTCGAAGTGAGCTTGGTAGTTGCTACTTTTAATGCAAATCATTTGCTAACTTATAAGTTAGCAAATTTATTTTTTAATTTCTATCCTAACTGGTCCCTTTATTTATTAATTGATTTATTAATTATTTAGGTTATCTGCTTTGCAGGTGAGAATTGCAGCATTCTTGCTTTGTTCTGCAGCGTTCTAGTTACTTTGTAACAAGGACAGCCGAATATTATAAAATTAATTTTTTTAATTAAGCTCTCCTGCTTAGAAGCAAGCAAGCAAGCTGCAAATTTATTATAATAAATACCTTATTAGTAATTAGTAATTAGTAATTAGTAATTAGAGGCAGATTTAATTAAATTAGAAGTTTAACAAAGGAACAAAAGAACAGGTAATAAATTGGCTTTATTATATAAACCTAAAGACCTAAAAATTATTATTATTAATAATCTATTTATTTAATCTATTTTTAAGCAATAAAAATAGAAACTTTAGGCTCAATTTCGAGCCAATTTCAACAATTTCGACCCCAGGACAATTGTCCTATTCCTTGGAGGACGAACCGTCATCCCCCTCTGCTCCAGCCATGTCATTTCAGCCCGAAATGACCCCCATGCATCCCTGAAGCCTCTTGGCATCGAAAATGACGCAATTTGCATTGTCTGGTGGTAACCACCACCACCTGGCCCTTTTCGGTCCAACCGAGACCACCCCAGATCCAATGGCTCTCACGAAACAGCCTAACAAGGCCGTGGCAACTTCAAAACACGACAGGAAGGAGGAGAATGATGAGGGAAAACACCTGTTAGGTGTTTTGAGGGAGGAGGAGAAGCTGGAATTGGAAATGCCACAAATCGCGGCTAGGGAGCATATGATGTGAATTGCGTCCCCTGGGGTCTCGCCCATTCCTGGTCCCACACATCGCAAGGCGATGTCCTTGTGCCCCCAGATGCTGCCGGCATTGATTTCGACGTGAATCAATGCGTCCTCATGTGTTCCCCGCTTGACCTCATGTCAAGCTTCACCCCCACACTTGCTGACTTCGAAACCAATGTGTTCTGACGCGTTCTGGCTCAATTTTGAGCCAAATATGGCAAGTTTGACACCAGTGGGCGTGTCTCACCACCCAGACGGTGACTCGCCATCCCCTTCAGGTCCTCCTTCCATGTGCCTTCACAGTCTCGGAGAATCCAGTGGGCTTGGGGAGTCCATATCACAATGATTTGCGATGCAGGAGGCTGGCAAGGACGAGATGTCGTCAAAAATGCATGGAGACGCGTCACTGTGCTTCGGTATTGAAGCCAGAGTGGGTGAGGGGCCTTGTGGGGCCGAATCGTCATTGACATGAATTGTGTCTCCTGGTGGCACCCCCCACTGCTCTCTCCCTCCAGGTCCATCTAGGACTGACCCAGAGTCATGGGCTCTCCCAGCTCAGCCAGACGTGGCTTCGGCGACCTTGAAATGCAATGGGAACAAAGAGATAGGTGAAAGAAAACACCTATTAGGTGTTTTGAAGAGGAAGGTTGAGCAGGAGTCGGGAACGTCACAAATCGTAGCTAGGGAACAAACTTCCCCATTCGCAAACCACTGCAACTCTGCTCCTGCCAGTCCCCTGCAGGTGCCCAGCACCCAGACGCTGCTCAGATCGAGTACGTCTCCCCCTGCAGCACATCTACTGCCCAACATGGGACACACCTCATCCCCCACTTCGGCCCCAACACGAACCGAGGCAACCCAAAGGGCCAAAGGCCCCATCCTACCTTATGATGCAACAACTCGTTGTACACTGGCCTACCCAGGCCCACCTATGCCTCTTCTGACACAGCATGATGCACCGTGACGTGTTTGTGATCCCTCCACCTTGACTTCCGATCCGGACTGTTAACCCTCAATGTGCCCATCCCCCTCGAATACTACCAGTAGTTTGAGTTGGTCAATCGAGTATCCTAGGGCACTCAATGAGGCCTCAGAAATTAAAGCTGAGTCAGAGTCAGAATCATTTGCAGTACCACCGCACACCTTTCCTCAGCCCTATAGTCATAATACGACTAACTTGTATACTACTACTAGTAGTACCTCAATGGACTCCATCGAGAATAATAAAATACCCTTCCCACATCCTGATGCAATGCATCCACCAGGCCTGAATCAGGCTACTCTACTGCCTGAGAACCTGCAGGAGGACAAGTCTGCCCTCACTGTGGAAGAGTGTATGGCCCATATATGGGACAAGCACCAGGTTAAGGAGAAGCGAAGGAAACAGCTTGTATTACGAGCCCAGGCCATTGTTGCTGACTATATGGAAATGAAAAGGGAGCAAAGTGCACCCCCAGGGCCAGCAACATATGAAGACATTGTGGTAGCCACTGCCACCCAGGTAACGCAGACCTATCTGAAACGCTGTGCTGCAAAGGAGGTGTCACAGTGTCCTTCCTCCATGCTCAAATTGAGTATGCCCAAGGTTATGACTGGTGTACTACCAGCCACAAGGAGGGCAGGAGGTACTATAAGTCCTCAAGCCTCCTCATCTGCATGTGCAACGTGCTCATCTTCTTCAGCTGCCAGCTCGACATGGTCTGTTGAGTATCCAAGAGCAGTGGACAAGGCCTCAGTTACCTCAGGTAGGACCCCTGGTCCGCGAACACAGTCTTCCAAGCCACGTTCCCTCTTACAGCCACAGGCTGTTCATATCCAATCCTGACCATCTCATGACGACACATCATGCTTTAATGAAAGGCCCAAGGTGGCCCCACTCCTTTGTGAGGCATCCTATACGCCCACAACACTGACCTTCATCCTGCTAATAACAGGACTGACGGTCGTCTCAACATCTGACTGCACAGCAGTATCTGGTGCCATAGCAGCACGAAAGTACTAGGAGTTATCGCTGAGGCTCCAGCAGGAGTACCATCAGTCCCAGCCAAAGGCCTTGGTGGATCATTCCCCCTTGCTTGAATCAAGCATCCCCAAATTGAGGGAACGTGCAGTGGCATTCTCAACCCCACTGACTTCTGTGCATAGGACACATATGCCACATCATGTGCCCAAATCTGGGACACCCTCCAAGTCACCTTTGGGATCTCAAAGAGATCAAATGGTCCCCTTCTGATCAATCACTGACCGATCATCATGACGCAAGAAGATGGGACTGGCTCTGGTCAATATGACCTACAAGGGAAGTGATGCTGTCACAAGTTGGCACCATAAGGTTATGCAGTCAATGGATGGAACTACTAGTTCTATATCTGATTATGCACCTTCTACCCTACAACATCCATTGGATGCCCTTCTGACCCAGATGAGAACCTCTTATCGTTCTCACTTCTTGCACATCCTGGTGGCAATGACCCTGAGGCCACTGAGACGGATTCTGACTTGGATGTAGAACCAGAATCTGGAGTCTACAAGACACATTCAGATGGTGGTCATAATCATCCTATCAAGGTGGATCTGACTATCCATGTCCCTTCTGATATGATTGAAGATGATCACGCCCTTGCTTTGGTTTAGGTAGTTCCACCTGATGCCAACATTTCAGATGTTCCAGAAACCTGGGACATCTATGATCTTGATTTTGCTAGAGGTCCTCCTGAAGACAGAGAGGAACTGGATGGGCCATATGATGGCCAATACGACTACGAAGAGGATCCCACGTTGGATCCTTATACCTCTGGTAATTACCAGGAGGAGATCTATGATGAGCCTGGTGAAGGCTCTTATTATTCTGATGGCCCTGACGAGGGCTCTTACCCTTCTGACCCTGATGAGGGTCATGACTCCGAACTGGAATCTCTTGTATCGTATTCGGTGATGCGCACTCGCAGGTGATAGCTGCAGAATATAACAGGCTCCTACGAGGTGTGCGAGGTGCGAGTATGTAATAACCATGCTTCCTGGGTCAAAACAGAAGGGCTTGGCCTCAGGGTATTGCCTGTGCCCCTGCCAACCACCATGCCCCATTTGCAAGAAAGGTCAAAGACCTACAAGAGTGTGGACAAGT
>Ga0307508_10004193_pt1 | contig 14179 bp, 12 predicted proteins | sample 9_EM_MG_FD_203089 | JGI IMG/M metagenome (GOLD analysis project Ga0307508, IMG submission 203089) | Populus trichocarpa ectomycorrhiza microbial communities from riparian zone in the Pacific Northwest, United States - 9_EM | ecosystem: Host-associated > Plants > Roots > Unclassified | place... | reverse complement strand
GCATAGATTGCGTTGAAGCACAAATTAAAAAAACTATTGATTAATTTACAATGTTATGGAAACGCTCCATTGATTATCAACTAGAAAAGCCAAAAGAACTACAAGGCATGGCAGCTACATAATTATCTCACAGATATGAATTCATATTTTAATTTCTTTTGTTTAGTTTGTGTGTGTTCAGTGTGTTTTTGGATAACAAAAAATCACAAACATTCTATCTAGGAGCTCACTATGTAGGAATTACAAAAATCAATAGCTTCCTCTTATTCATCATGCCTAAAACACAATAATCAAAACAAACCCATCCTAATCAACATCAATCTGCATGTCGCCACTGAATGATTAATAGATTTTAATTGAAATATTTCTACTTTATATAGATGTAGATGTCAGGGAAAGTTTAGATATCTACATAACCATTGGCATATGATATCAGTGTTTTCTAGGGTTCGATTTCTTGGTAAATATAATCTCACAACAGCTTGTACCTAAAAGAAGTTTATTAACCCTAAGCACAAGTCAGAATTACTAAGCCTTTCTCGCACCGAAAGGAATTGTTTCCACAGCTAATACTTGACCATTAATGTTATACTATATGAACTAACTGATAATTGTTTCTTTAACAACCATCACTATTATGCCTGAAACAAATAATATTCAAGGAATACCTGACATCCGATAATGTGCGCTGAGAAACCAGAGGATTTGTCATCTGCCTTCGTTTCCCCCGGATGACAAGTCTTGATGAAAGTTATCCTCTGAACGCTGAACTTCAGGAAAAGATTTTCTAAATTGTATCAACAATAAAGAGGTCGAACAACAAATAATCTAAATTTTTGACGCTAGAAACAAGTACAAAAGATTGTATCTCTAAACAAAACGCTGGCAATGCCCAGCTGCAAACCAAAAGGCCTAGAATGCAGGAAGCTCTGAATAAAAATCTCTATCCCCTACCTGATCACTTTCTTCCCACCTACAGATTCCACTGAGGTATTTTGTTCCATAAATAGGAACCACCACAGATTCTAAATTCAGGAACAAAGGAAAAAGGGAAAAACAAAACAGAGAGACGCAACGTGTACAAGAAGACAATAACCATAAATTATATAAAATTTCAACAAAATCATGATTCAACCTTATGTACAAGAATGGCTCTAATAACGTTTATATACCCTCACAAGATACCTCGAGCAGGTCCATTTCTCAGGTCTCCATTTGACAAGTTGGCGTGAATGTTAAATAATATATGAAGATGTTGTCTTGAAGAAGTCCTTCTAACTTCAATAGAAAGCATCCTATAGAAACATAAAAAAAAATGCATGTCTTTCATTAAAATATGTAGCAGAAAGTAAAGCAAGGAAAAAACTATAATGCATTTCCTGGATCAATAATGCCATTCTGTATATACCTTGTCTGATGAAAAGTATTGCTTATTTCATTAAGCTGATAAGAATCTCCGGAAGCGTTGTACTCTTGCTTGAACCTTATCATGATACAAAGATCTTCCTTGAGGTGAATTTCTTCTTTTCCTTCTTGTTCGAAAAAAGAAATCTTCCGTGTCTAGGACATAGGAAATCTGCCCAAACAACACAGATATTTAGCAGTGGTCATTTGCCTTTGTTCTTTCAAGCAGCAAGAAAACGAAAATTTGACACAATAACAATGATGACATGAGAGCTTTTGGAAGAATTAATATTCTCCTTGGCAACCTATTCAGTTCAAGGATCCTTATGTTATAAAGAAGTTGTCTACAAACCCTAAACCTATTTTTCTAGTTTCAGACCTTCAATTTTCTACTACTTTTAGCCATTATATTTATAGTTCTTAGCTGTTTTGGATTGAATTAGGGTTTGATCGTACACAATGGTTGGCCGTGGTAGTGGTCATGGATGAAGATGAAGAAATCAAGGCCAGCAAGCAGATATGGCAAAATTGAGACAGGTAATTGAAGACTTGTTGAAAGCTGTTCTTGCCTTGCAAGGACAGGATCTGTGGGGGGCAAAATGGAGATTCCAAAAGGCAACCCCAACGCCTTGGAAATTCCAGAAGGTGGTCTTGAGGATAAACTTGATGATGGGATTGGAGAAAACCCCTATCACGATACTGGACCTGTATAAAATCCAGTAAGAGGAGGATTGAAAGGGCGTTTAGCCCATGCCCTTGGGTTGAATGGAGAAGGAATTAAAATAGTTGTTTTTGTGGAAAGATCCTCGTAGAGGATTATTTAGATTGAGAAATCTAGCTTGGAGACTTATTTTGAATGGAAACATGTGAACGCTAGAAAGGTGTTGTTCGGGAAGCTTAATTGAAGGGCACTACACTGTACTGGAAGATAATTGAATAGCAACATGCATGACAAAGTAAGCATAAAATATGTGCCAGGGAACATATGAAAGCAAAATTAACCAAGTAATTTTTTGCCAGCTGATTATACAAGGGAATTACATGAGAAGTTCCGTTTGTTAAAGTAAAGATGCATGTAGAGGAGTATATAGCCCAATGCAACAACCTTTCAATTCAGGTAGAATTGAATGAGCAAAGAGCAGAAAGTTGATCAAACACACAGATTGTAAAAATCCACTTGATTGATAGAACTTAAAAAAATGAAACTCTTATTTTAAAATAATTAAAGATCAAACATTTATTGTAAAAATCACCAAAGTTCAGTTCAGATATTTGGATGCCTATCATCCCCAATTTTAAGCTTAGTGAATGAGTGAAGGGTTGAGTTTAATGAGAGCACGGATGGGACCGCAATACAGGATTTGCATCAGATGCAGCAAGAAAACTTTGGACACATCTCTTTTATGTGACTAGTATGATATTGACAAGACTTTGCTATATAACAGAGTTGCTCATTTAAAAAAAAAAAATAACAATTTTCAGCTAGAAAGGAAGCTTTGTTTGTATGGTAGTTATTTTTTATCTTCTGGTCTAGTCAAATATCAAGATATAAAATAAAATAAAATAAAACCTAAATTGGGCCATATTCTGTGGAATGGGCTGTGTACTATTATTTTCCATTGGTTTAGACAAATTATTATTTACTTACTATTCATTAGACTATTCACCTAAAAACAAATCACTATTCATTTATTTATTATGGTATTTTATTAAAATTAAAACTAAAAGAGGATGTTGTTTTATTATTCATAGATTGTTCACCTAGAATTTAACATTAACAATTAACAAATTAAAATATATAACAATCTCCAGTAAAAATACAATAGCTTTTCATTTATGAGATGTTATTGATAAATTTGGAAAAATGAAAAAAGGGCTATCATAAGGACCCACAACAAAATAAACTTTTCCAGGTGCCCTTACCGAAATTTGGATTCTTTCAAACCAAGTTCAGGTATACTACAATATAGGATTTGAAAGGATCAACAGCTAGATGCATACCCACACCAAACACTCATATAACTAGGATAGAGCAAACATATCTAATAATTTAAAATGAAGAGGAAAATGCTTTATATACAAACAATTTTAAGAAATTTATGTTCTTAATTAATGTAAGGAATTGTGAACAGGTTCTATATACTTGATTCAATAATGGCAATTTTCTGATTAAATATGCTAAGAGGCTTCACTTTGATTAAAAAAAATGCCACATCAATTACTAAGCATGTTGATGCAGGCAACAAAAGAAGCATAATTACTTTTTTTGTGAGTTTTTTTAAGAATTTTTTTTTTTTTTTTGGGGGGGGGGTTATGTAATTTCAAGATTTGCTGGAAAATTATCTAGGTCTTGATTTTTAAGTTTTAGGGTAATGCTAGCCCAGAATTAAATGAAAATCCAAGCAATGTGCAGGTTTCTTGACTGGTGTTGAAGCAGACATGAATGTAGAAAAAAAGGAAGAAACCTTGCAAGAATGTAAAACAATGATAATTTGCACAGAAAAAAGAAGATACCTTGCATGAATTGCAGGCAACCTTACACTCCAAACCATTGAACATTTTAACGCCTTCCATGGCCATGCTTAAGGCAGAAAATTCATCTAGGCCAGCATATTTCCGCTTGTTTCTGCAGATAAAAGAGTCATATACCTAATCAATTGATTTCAAAATCCTTTCTAGCCATCATATTCTAAAACTTTTTTTTTTTTTTGGATATCATATTCTAGAACTACACAAAGGAAAGAGACATTCCTTTCCAAATGTGATGGCTCTTGCAAACAATTACACATGGCTGAACTAGCCATGGTAGAGATGGGAATACAGATCAGCAGGATGCTTTTATCAAACTTATTTATTGCACTAGAATCTATTTGAAGACAACTAATAAATAGAAGTCTTTGCCTTTCCTTTTCTTAGTTTTCATTCCTTTTTATTATTATTATTATTGATAGAGAAGTGCACAGATCAAGTAGTTTCAAGTGTCTAACGAGACAGCTTTAGTCAGAGAATAAAGGAGTGCAATCTAAGCCGTTAACACATGCTGCTTGCACTTTAATGGAACTTATAAACAGTCTTGCACAGCTATTGCTGATAATAAATAACAAAAAAAAAATCCTTGTAAGCGTGGATATCTGAAGCATAATGTCAATACCTCAGCAGTGTAATGTCATGCGACTCCATTTTTATAGGATGGACAGAGAGATAATCATTATGCAAATATGCAGAAAAAGTTGGATCCATGCAAACTGCCAACACTTCAGATTTCTCAGTTGCGTTGTCCATCAGCTGGGTGGATAAAACAGATGGAGCAGATGACTGTGGAGACCCAAAAAATCATCAATGGTCAAATCAAGTGGGAACTACAGACAAAATAATACACCAATAAAATCACCTCAAATAATACACACACAAATGCAAGGAAAAAGGACTTACAAATTCCAACCGATATATGTTCTCCTCATGAAGGAAAAACCGCATGTTGTCATAATACACCAAATCATTGAAGCTCTCAGATTTCCGGGATATTTCGTATTCATACAATTGAAGAAGCTTACTAGCCATCTCATCAGTTGCAACAGTTTGGAGCTACAAGATAACTACAATTACAAACTTTTCAGGAAAACCTTGTATAAATACATGGAGAAAGAAATTGCTGTAAGCAAACCTGTTTGACTAATTTATATATTAACTTGTCCAGTGTGAATAACACATATGACTGATTTCCAATAATAGCTCTGCACTCATCCTCAAACTTCGCATTATCAACAGATCCATCTAGTAAACTGTATAGTGCACTCATAAATCTGCAGAAGTAGACAAACATAGAGCGTTAATATGCATTTAATATTCAAAACCAACCAAAAAGAAAATGTTAAAGACCTGGCATAAGGATCTGGAGAACTAGCATCCTTAGAAGTTCTCCATTTGATTTCAGCACCAGATGAATTCACTCTTGCTGATAAAATACGGTCATAGAGGATCTACAAATTCAAAGACAACCATAAAAGGCACTTTAAAATCACCAAAAATAGAAAATTACAAAAGAAACACAAATTTCTTTGTATGTGCATTGTGAATCTTGCTATACCTGATGAAGCCTGAAAAGCACATAAAAATCATCATTTCCATAGAAAACCCAGGAATCTCTCCTTTTCTCGTTAACTAAATCTGTTGGAACATGCTTTGCAAGGGGCTTAACAGACATGAGAGAGTGTTCTGGGAATGGTGCATCTCCTCCATTATACTGTGTATCAACCATCCCCTCAGCTTCACCTTCACTCTCAGCTTTCGCATCATCACGTTCTACTTCATCATCCTCAAGCTCTTCCCGGGAGCACTCATCACCAGCAGACTCGCTGCTTGATGCAGCATCACGAGCCTCAGAAACATTCCCACTATCCTCATCATCAGCATCATGTCCTTCTACGATATCCTGAGTGTGTAAGTCCTCATCATTTCCAGATCCATGCCGCATGCATCCAATACTATTCTTTCCCGTGGCAATAGCCTGCAAGCCAGTATCTCCATAGGCATCGAAATTATCCTCTTCAAAATCACCATTAGGGGATAACTCGCCTTCTTCCTTCTCAATTTTGGATGGTCCAGTGGATTCTTCATGACATCTATCATTTTTAGCACCATCCCTTACTCCTTCATTTGCAGGTAAAACTGATTTTACAACAATCACACCCTATGCCAACAAAGAAATAAAATCAACAATTCACCTCTACTGTAAAAGAAGATAGAACAAGAGGCAGAAAAAATTATGCAAAAATGAAGAACCCTAAGTTGCATAATGTGAACCAATTACCAATTACTGTATCTACTCTAGGCATGGCATGCAGGGTCTTGAATTTGTCAAAACTGATAAAAGTTATCGTACCTCTGAAGAAGGTCCAGCATCAATACCAGCATTGAGTTGACGGTCAATAGCATCACCACCTGGCACAGACACATTTGAACCTGAACCTTGAAATTCTAACTAATGTCAGTATCACAACATTATCAGAAGATAACACAGATAACTAGCTCAGAATTAACAGAACACCAAGAAAAGAGAATAGGTATTGTGCAGCTGATCCAAAACACACCTGCTATCTCCCCAGCACTGTTCCTTTCATGACCACATTCTGATCCTATCATAAATGATGTTTTGGTATCTGCTACTCCTTGTATGTTAAATCCAGATACTCTGTCAGTTACAACTTTATCTTTCTGCTCTCTTTCTGGTCTAAGCACATTAAGCGCTCCATCTTCCTTACCAACATGATCAAGTTCACATAAGCTATCTTCCTTAGCTAATTTATCTGAACTTTTCAAACTGAGCTTGCAAAGGTTTCCTAGTTCTTGCAACATGTTTTCATCTCCATTGCTAGGTGATTTTGCTTGCTTAAAAGTTGATATTGCAGGAACAGCATTAGGACTTCCATCCTTTTCTGCTATGCTTGATGAAGTGCAATTCATGAGAGGATGCTTTGGTTTCCCTTCACCTTCACAACTCTCCGAGCCATCAGGATGAGAAACAATACCCAGCATTGGTTCCACGAAGTTAGTCCAAAGTCTTATAACTTTATTTAATTGTTCTTTGGTTGAGCAAACCTCTTTACAAGAATATTGGACAAGTTTATACAAGTCTTCATGAATTTTTTTATCTGGGTAATTATATTTCAAATTCGGAACCAAGGGTTGTCTTTTTCCAGTGGCGAAAGCAAGAAGAACACCATCCTCTCTCTGCTGTTTTTCTTTCAGCTCCTTGATCTCAACCACCAATGCTGTATTTTAAAGATCAATGAGCATAATGTGGACCCATATAAAAGACGTAAAACGCATGTTACAACATAGTGAAAATTGCTTCAGATTTATCTTTAAAGAAATGCTCTTCACATGCAGTATCACACAAACTTTTGCATAAACTGTCAGATTGTATAAGCTCTATTTCAAATATTCCACCAATTAGAAATTGTTGAAAACAAAAAAGGGAAGCCAAAGAAACAATGTCTACTAGTTCATTTGCATTTCCTAATTACATCGTTTAATGCACATATAAATGAGTGGAAAAGCGAAAACTGATACTATTTGTGCACATCCTTTGACAGAGTACACTCTTTGCATGTTCCTGGGCACAAAACTAAAATGCCCTAAGCTGACCCATGCACAGATATAATCAATGTAATCAGGTAAGCTTGTAGTCATGCTTACTAAAAGCTCCTGAGAAACATTTGTCTCTCTCCTAATTATTCCAGAACAAACACAACCAAGTCAGTCTTTAGTAATCAATTATTCAATTCAGCATGAGGTTTCTTTTGGCAGCAGGTGAAAAAAATTGAGTGAAATGTTTCAAGAGTAATAGTTAGGTGAGAGTGTAAACTGTGTAGAATGCTTTATATGTATGGTTGAACTTATAGATAAGAAGGAACATGACAATGTACTAACAATTAATTGGGTTAGATACGGGCACAGAAAGAGAGAAGTGACTATTACAAGATTAAAATTTGCCAAGCTTAACAACTGCTCCTGAACAGAAGGGTGACATTTGAATACATTTTTGCCAAAATAGTACTTCCCTAGAATAGTTATCTATTAACGTATTAGTTCACTGAACACAACAGGGCGAAAAATTCTCACCCGCTTCCCCCTTCTATCAAAAGTTCCGTTGAAGAATATGCCCAAGGTGCACATAATGCAAAGAATGATTGAAACAGCAGGAAAGAATTATGTTTTTTAGCTGCATAGCTGTATCCTAAAGAGGTTATTTTCTTTCCATAACTCTGTTGTTGATGGTAATAGTGAACATTCACCAAAATCTTGATTTAAGTATACAAACTGGTGAATGATCCAATGGGAAAAGTACCAGTAAACATAACATTTACAATTGACCCATTTGAATATTGAAATTCAACTTACATTTTGTGCTCAAGTTCTTTGATTCTTGTTGCTTGAAGTAGAAGCTGCGATGATCTAGTGATTTGTAATGGTTTTTCACATAAATTTCAGCCCAAACCTTGTTAAAATCAGTACGACACCTAGTCCACTCCTCTTGTTTCTGCTTCAGACGAGTTAAAATAACAGGCAATGCAAGACTTCGGTTTTTCCGCAATATTTCCATCACATCAAGACCATGGTCACCATATAACCGCTCTATACACCTTAAGTTTAGAGCTGCAATGCAAAGGCAAAGCAGAGAAGAGAAAACAAGCTAATAAGAAATATAAAAGTCAGGTAGGGAATAGTAATAACAAAAATAAATAGCAGTAACAAAAGCAACCACCGTAACATTATATGAATAACATTAATTATAATAATAACTGCAAATTATGTTAATTCATAGTCTGCTCCAAATACAAACCGGTAAAGTGGTCTTCAATATGGATTGAGGTTTCTACTTTATTTTCGTTTATGCCATTAAACAATTCTTCTGCACGCTTGGTAGTGGAGCTCACAGATTCCAACAACATGTCCAGCTCAAATCTAAAAAAAATACAAAACAGAACACAGACTCCGAATTATTTGCTCCCAAAAAGAAACGGAGTAACATGGAAAAACAAGGAATGTGGTACACCACAAAAACATTTTACCTATCGTCTTCACATCTAAACAGACTTTCTTCAAACTGATTTCTACGCATATGTTTAAAAGAGTAGTCCTCACTTCCTGATGTTACAGAGACCCAGTGATCATTCAACACTTGAGCACCAAGCTCTGATCTCTGGCTTGCTGAAGATATTGGATACTGCAAAGAACCAAGCACCAACTTGCACATCACCATAGAACTTGTTAAAATATCAATATCAACAAAGCATTCATTTGAAATTTCATACATCATCTGGTAGAAACCGATAACTAGGAGTACAACGTTCACAGTTAGAAAGGTCAAGCTCCTGAATGGATTTAGCCATATACTTCTCCCTGCATCTTTCCTTTTCTTTAGCTCCGTCTATTTGCTTCTGCTCCTTTTCCTTGTCCTCTAGTTTCAAAGATCTGGATGCTTGTCCATCGTTACCCAGGGATTCTGCAATCAGCAATAAGGTCCATCACATTTTACAAAATTTTGGAACATTGAATCCCAAGACATCAGAAAAGCTAATTGAAGACTGACAGTTTAATAATAAGGTTAACAGGGGAGACATATATCATTTGACATACTTTTGCTCGTAACACCAGCAAGGAACCCATCTGCAAGGATATTTTATTAAGTGGCATTAAAAAGAATCAAATGGAAGTAAGATCAATGTTTCAGAGCGAAATCTAAAGAGTAAACTGCAACAGTCAAAATGTTTTTTGGTAATTACCAATATGCCCATGACACTCCAGGTGATCAATGAACTCTTCCATAAGATCAGGATACTTTCCAAGTAAATCAGTCACCTGAAAAACACAGAGGTTTTAACTACATGTGCAACAAGAGAAATCCAAATGAGGAAACGGTGTCCTTATTAAACTAAAATTTACATGATAGAACCCTAATCATGCCAAAATTGATAAATGAAAGATCAACGTCATTTGTCAATTCAAATCCAACTTAAGCATGGGTATTCAAGATACATCAGGAAGCCAAATCAAAAGTCCCCAGCCCATCAGTTTTCTGGTGCACTAGGTGGCCTTAAGTGGCCCAAGTACAAGCCTAAGCTTTACCAACCATTGTCAAATCATCAGAACCCCAAACACATTAACTTTCATGATGTAAAATGTAAACTGTAGCAGAATCCACTTGCTCATGTGGCTAGAAAACATCACCTGAAACCATTCTAGATTTTGAGATGCAAAGAGGCATTTAAACAGGTCATTTCAATTGGATAGTACTTGGCTAATAACCTTAACCCGTGACACCATTCATTGTGCACTTGGATATTTGATACTATAAAATGGGTTTTTAGGATTTATAGCTTGAACTTAAGATTTGTGAAATGGATCAATACTATAATTTCCATTATCAGGCCTCAAAGAATAATCTGGGCAAGGGGAGAAAATGCAACCAATCATATTGTAGAAATTTTCCCCTGACAAGGTCGCTTTTAGCATTACAATTCATAATATCTTAATTTCAGTACCAAGGTAAAAACATAAAGGGAGATACATGCACATGCTTGGCCTCTGCAGAGATTAAAAAAACTACTTAAATGACTTCAAAAGACCTTGAGAACTGTTTGGTCTAACACATACCAAATTTTGTAACTCGTTCTTTTTAATAATCCCTTGGTTATAAATGTTAAGGCACTTCAAGAATGCTTGATAATCATCTCCATTTCCCAACTTCTCCTTGACTTTCTCAAAGAAAACAAATTCTTGGTTGTAGATGCCTGGCATAAGAATTGAGATACCCAAAAATCAAAAAACTAATAAGTTGGAAAATGAGAAACTTTCTACAATGGGAGATGATGTAGAAAGGCAAAAAAAAAAAAATCCGATATTTTTAAAACTCCAAAAGACTAGCACGCCTAGACGAATAATGTTGATCATTATAACAAAGTCATGCAAAAAACAAGTCTTCCTTTTCGTCATAGAGAAAATGAAGAGTTCTTAGGGAGAACCTGAGTCCCCACTAGCATTCAATAAATATTCACACATAGAACTGGCTATGTCAGTGAATAAGGACAACAAACCATAACTTGAGAATGCCACTGCTCAAGCTAAATCACTCATCACATAATACATAAAATATGACTTCGACGGTTCAGCCCCCTCAAGCCAAATACATAGGACGGTGTAAGTGCTAGCAATAGGTGAAATGTGTGTTGTTGATTAATATTCCATTGTTCCCCAAAGGGGAGAATTAAAACTGATTCAGCACCAAAAAACAGAGACAAACAAAAAGAGATAAATAAAGAAAGAAATAAGTAAAGGAAAGAAACTCCATGTAGTACAAGCAACATATAAAAATATGTGCAAGACATTTATTTTGGTAATGGCATCAGTGACTCACTCTTTATGTTGTCTTTGTCATCATAACAAGCAAAGTTAGAATTTCCAAAACCTTCCACCTTCTGGGAAGAATTCCTTTTCTCAAGAAAAGGTTGCAAGCTGAAGTCTCTACTGCTATCATGCTCAGGCTCCCTATCATCCTGATCATGAATTCTCCTATCCCAATTCTCCTTGTCAGCACGTTTTCTCTGCTCCTTATGCACTTTCACCATTCCTTTGTCATCTTCCATCTCTGGTCGATCAACACTAAGGTCACGCTCAGCATGGGAAGAAGAAACTTTGTCACGCCGACGCTGCTAAAGAAAGAGATCCATTTGCAAAATATTCAGAATCCATTTAAAAACAGATGATCAACTGCACTACATTGCAGGTCGAATCATTTTTCTAACATCAAAAAAAATATATTCAGAATATTATTTCTAGTAGAAAAAAAAAATTATTGTGGGGATTGATTCAATATAACTCGGTCAACTTGACGGGTCCAAAAACAACTCAGAGGACCGGTAAAAACATAGATTGACTCAAAATAAATATTCAAGATGATATTTTTTTATAAATATCTAGACGACAATATATTGGAGCGAGTTGGATCAACCGGGTTAACCTGGCAATCCACATGCAGGGTTATAAGACCATGATAACCCTATAGAAAGTAAATTAAAACGAATTATAAAGTTCAATTTCCAATAAACTCAATGTTGAAGGATGAAATTAAAAAAAAAATCTACTAAAAAGGAGGGCAAATGACCCAAGTCAACCAGGATTAACTTGTCAAACCCGCGACTCAGCCCATGAGACCGAGACAACCCAATAGAAAGCAAGTTAAAACAAATTATGAAGCATGATCCCTAATAAACTTAATATTAAAGAATGTAATTGAAATTGAAAAATCGATTAAAAAATAACATAAAAAACGACTCAAGTAAACTCAGGTTAACCTGCCAAACCCGTAACCTGAGTCATAAGATAGAAATAACCTTATAAAAAGCAAACTAAAACAAATCACGAAGCCCAATTCCCAATTAACCCAATGTTGAAATATGAAATTGAGAAAAAATGTAAATTAGGAAAAGGAGAAAAAACTTTAATCAGTCAAACTCATGATTTGGGTCATGAGACGAGGATAATCTAACAAAAAATAAATTGAAAAAAATTATAAAGTACAGTCCCTGCTCTTTTAGTTTTTTGTTAATAAGGTTAAGGTTAAACTGCTAATGCTGCCCACTCAAAATAAATGATACATTATGATCACAAAAGGTTTATTAACCTGCTATTCCCTATAAAAAGGAAAAACAAGGAATATGTGCAATTACCTTGTCTATTTGTGTTTGTCGTGCGGAGGGTGCAGTAGAATTCCGTTCATTGTAATGCTGGTTAGAATTCCGAGCATATGGAACAGTATGTGTAATGGGTGTTGCTGAAGTATCTGGCAAAAATCTAGCAAACTCATCAAGCAAATCATGATGATCCTCAAAAAGAGCTGAAACCTGAAAGATGATCAGAACAGAACAGCTAAGAGTACTTGAAATATTTGTACAGCAAAAGGTTCCATGGGAATAGAAAGTAGTGCTCAAAACAACGAAACAATGAACAACATAATGCTCTACCTCACTGTAGACCTCATTTATGTCCTTGTGTTCCTTCCGGTACATATTCAAAATGTCTAGAAATGATTTATAAACACGTTCATCATTTTGGAAACGTTTCTGTATGAAAAAAATCTGTCAGTCAAAGTTATGGAAAACAAAAGGCAACCATTTCCTGATACAACAACAATATGAATCACCTTTATTTTGTTTACAAAATTGATAGCTTGGTTAAATTCAACAGTTTTCTTTGGCGGAGCTGCCTCATCCTCATCTAGGGTTATTTCATATCCCTTGGGCAAGAAGGTGTTGAATCCAAATATCAAGTTATTATGACCTTTGAATAACTCCTTTACTCTTACAATGACACCGGAAGTGTCAGTTCTACAAAAAGACAGTACATTAAATAATAATAATAATAATAATAATAATAATAATAATAATAATAATAATAATGTCGAATACATAATTAATGATGAAGATGATGATAAATAATTTACCTTTGAGCCTTGAAATCTTTCATGACTTCGAGGAACATGTCATATTTTTCCTTCTGGTCTTGAAACATGTCCTTTACTTCCTTTAGATATTGTAAGGCGTCGGTGGTAGTTAGTTTCTGCGAATTACCACTACCTCCGCCACCACCGCCGCCAGGGATTTGTGTTTGCCCATAGCTTTAACAATCAAAATAATTCCAATCAAGAAACAGCAGGCTAAAAACGAAATTAACACAATAAACAAACGAATTCCAAACAAAGAGAAAGGGAAGTTACGATTCTCCACGTGTCGAAGTTAAGGGCCGTTTAAATTCAGGGGCAGGGGCAGGGGCTGGGGCTGGGGCTGAGAAAATATCATCTCTCATTCTCTTCATCTCTGCGAAGCAAAGAAAATAAGGGGAAAACCTTGTTTTGGTTTCAGGACATGGATGGAATTAAACGAAAGAAAAACTCACTTTGGTTTGCTCTTTATGTGTTCAGAGTGAGTCAGATCTCATCGAAACAGAATAACAAAACACAAAGCAGGAGTAACTAAAAGGCGTGTTGTATGTACAATTCTGTGAGGCAAGGAATACTCCTCAAAATGCATAGGAATATTATTTAAAAATTAAATTAAAAAACCAAAACAAATCAAAATTTAAAATAATAAAAAAAAAAAGTGCAAGGCGTTATTAGGGCTCAAATATCAGGCCCAAACAACTAGTTTTGCTTTACAAAAATAAAGATTAATATACCACATGTTACCGTCTAATTTTTTTAATAGATTTGATGATA
>Ga0307508_10004192_pt1 | contig 14179 bp, 17 predicted proteins | sample 9_EM_MG_FD_203089 | JGI IMG/M metagenome (GOLD analysis project Ga0307508, IMG submission 203089) | Populus trichocarpa ectomycorrhiza microbial communities from riparian zone in the Pacific Northwest, United States - 9_EM | ecosystem: Host-associated > Plants > Roots > Unclassified | place... | reverse complement strand
TGTGGTGCAACGATCGCAGCTCAAATCAACCGGTTGGACTTATTTTTTCAACATAGCGAATGATGGCGGTAAGTAGATTTTGACACTCTAAGAGCGCTGCTAATTATTTCTACAGCATGTTATGCCATCTTGATGTCCATGTGGAATAGCCTTCATCCCGGATTAAGAGAAAAGGCTATGAAATCAATACGTCATGCGCTGAAGGCTGAAGTTCTTTCGAAAATGTCAGCTGACCAACCGAGACCGGCAATAGAACCTCTTCCCACACTGGAAATGGACCCCAAACTGTTGGCCGCCTTTCTTGCGGAGCCTGAACCCGAGGAGATCGATTTGGGACCGCTCGTAATACTGCAGAGGGACAACAGGATCGCAATTGAGAACGACAGCGACTACGAGCGCGTAACGGACCGCACCGAAATTTTTGGACTCCGCGGAAGCAATACCGACAATGACTACAGCGCTGCAGAGGATGAAGTAGAAGCCACTGCTGGCAATCAAGATCACTGGATAGCCGAGGAGGAAGATGATAGCGCAGTTGACGATTTGGATATCGAGCATTTGGAGCTTTCCGAGGATGATGGCGATATATAGCATGCGCTAAATGGCAATACATCAGAATGGTTGGCATTTCACTTCACTCATCAATTGTTATGTGCGAAATTAGGTTTAAAGATTAGGAGCATTGTGCCCATACGTTGGAAGTAAGACGCTTCGTGGAGTATAGTGGATCGTAGGTGTTGTCGTCGCCACGCCACGAGTATCGCCTACACGTAGAAAAAATCGTTCGCAGTAGGGAGTTAGCGCTGATTAACAGACCTCTGCGTGTAAAGGAAGATGGTGGGAATCGTCGTCGCCACGCCACGAGTATCGTCTACACGTAGAAAAAATCGTTCGCAGTAGGGAGTTAGCGCTGATTAACGGACCTCTGCATGTAAAGGAAGATGGTGGGAATCGTCGTCGCCACACCACGAGTATCGTCTACACGTTGAAAAAATCATTCGCAGTAGGGAGTTAGCGCTGATTAACGGACCTCTGCGTGTAAAGGAAGATGGTGGGAATCGTCGTCGCCACGCCACGAGTATCGTCTACACGTTGAAAAAATCGTTCGCAGTAGGGAGTTAGCGCTGATTAACGCACGTCGGCGTGTAAACGAAGATGGGGCATCCAGTCTCCCGCGTGCAGATCTAACGTTGCAACGCTTACCACGCAGCGCCCTATCGTTTACAAGTGGGAGGTAGCACTGAAACCATTCTATGCGTTGGATGCCAGTACACGCACATAACGCAGAATTTTTTTTTCCTGATGCATTCTGATACTTGCGGACCGTTTACCACCAAATCCTTCGAGAAAGCGCTATATTTCATCATTTTCGTCGATGATTATAGTCGCTACACCCATGTCTACATTTTACATGACAAGAAGGCTGAGACATGTATACAAGCCTTTCAACACCTCCAAGCAAAGCTAGACAGTTGGGATTATGATATTAAGAGGTTCCGATGCGATAACGGTCGAGGAGAATATATTAACCGACTATTTTGCGGCTTATTGGCGGCCCGAGGTATCAGTTAGGAGCCAGCTCCACCGTATACGCAACACAAGAATGGCATAGCAGAACACACTATCGCTGTCCTTACACAGAAAGCATGAGCAATGATGTAAGATGCAAAAGTTCCTGCGAAATTCTGGTCCGAAGCAATACGTACTGCAACATATCTGCATGCCAGAACACCAAGTCGAGCAGTTAACGGAAAGTCGCCATATGAAGTGCTACACAGACATATGCGCTTAAAGAAGGAAGCGGTAAAAAGAGCAGTCGACGTCGTTCCGCAAAACGTTCGGCATTCGGTTGATGCGTAAGAAGTCTGACAATCGGTCGAAATACGAAAATTTCGGCAAGAAGCTCAGCAAAATGTCAACGCGCAAGAAGTTTGGCATTCGGTCGACACGCAAGAAGTTCGGCACTCTGTCGACGCGCAAGATGCTCGAAATTCGGTCGACGCGCAAGGAGTTCGACAAGAAGCTCGGCAAGATGTCGACGCGCAGCATTCGGTCGATGCGCAAGAAGTTCGGCAAGAAGCTCAGCAAGACGTTGATGCGCAAGACAATATCGACAAGCCGACAATGCATCATTTACGGCGCTTTGACTGTATAGCTTATAAGCTTATACCAAAAGACCTTAGAGTCGATAGCAAGATGGGTGCACGCGTAAAATGATGCATGTTTACAGGCTATGTTCGCAACGCAACTGGTATTTGGCATTTGTGGGATATTGAAGTGCAACGAATCGTGGAATGCTCGGATGTTAGGTTTGATGAAGATTCCACTGCTTTTACACAGGATTTGAAGAATGAAGATCCGTTGAGGCTCCCACCAGAGGAGCCAATTTACAAAGAGGTTCAGATCGAACCTTTAGCAGCAATGGAGCCTGACAAGGCGGCCGAAAGAACACCTGACGAGGTTGTCGCTGCAAGAATTCAAGAGCCGGGACAGGCTGTGAGAAACGAGCCGGTACAGGGTGTGAGAAACGAGCCGGTACAGGCTGTGGGAAACGAGCCGGTACAGGCTGTGAGAAACGAGCCGGGACAGGCTGTGAGCAATATACGAAGGACCCACGAGCCGACACAGACTATGGGTGATGCACCGATGGAAAGGACTCACGAGCCAGCACAAATTCACGAAACGGCAAATGAGCTGGAACAGGCTGTGGACTCTGCATTGAGAAGATCGAAGAGAATAAAGAAACGGAAGGCCAACGTGTTGGTGGCAGATACTGATGTGCCGGATACTGGCCCACCACCGAAAGATACCGATCCCCGTTCTTATCGTGAAGCGATGGCCAGCGGTCTGCGCAAGCAGTGGCAGGAAGCCATGCGACAAGAATATGCGTCACTCAAAAGGAATAATACGTTTACACCCGTACCACAATCCAAAGCAACGAGCGACCCCATTGATTGCAAATGGATTTATAAGACCAAGACAAATCCGAACGGCACTGTTAGATACAAGGCTCGCCTTGTTATCAGAGGCTTCAAGCAGGTAGAAGGTGTTAACTTCGATGAGACTTATGCTCCGGTTGGTAATATGAGTACTCTATGCTATTTACTGAGCTTTGTCGCAAAGAACAAATGGAAAATGGAGCATCTCGACGTTGTCACAGCGTTTCTCAATCCGAAGATCGACACAGAAGTTTATATGCAACAACCGGATGGCATCGAGTGGCTTGAACGGAAATTCGCTACTGATGCAATCGATTATATTGAGCCACCAGGGTCGACCGAACCACTGACTTGCGAGCAGTACATCCTACGTCTGAATAAAGCGCTATACGGTCTTCGTCAAGCACCTCGACTATGGCATCAAGCAATCGACAACTTTCTTCTCTCGATAGGATTTCATCGATCGAATGCGGATCCGAATCTTTATATACATGCAGACGGTGTATTGTTGCTCCTTTACGTCGACGATATGCTAGTCGCCTATGCCGACAATTCTTCCGAAAGAGCGATAGAAGTCAGAAATGCTCCCATGAAGCAGTATCAGATGTCGAATCTCGGCTCTGCGAAACGGTTCTTGGGCCTAGACATTATTCGATCACCCGATGGCTCGATCGTTCTCAGTCAGAAAACCTATATCGATTCAATGCATTGGGAAAAAAAATATTTGTGTTGGGTGCGTTGCCACGCACCCAACGCACCCAACGCACTCAACGAGAACCTTTTACTATGCATGACAATTTTTAGTGATTTTGCCTATTAACGAAAAATGAACGCTGTTTTTCCTATCGACAGACGCAATTCATGGCGACGTGGCTTGCCCTGTCGACGTGCCATTCCATTGGCAACGAGAAGTCCTTCCTATGCAAATTCCGGTCACCTATCGACACAGCCTACCATGTTGAGGCACTTTTTCCTAGCAACGATTGCGACTCCTATAGACGTCACTAAACCTATCCAATTGGCTCTCCGTTGCCAATGAGAAGTCCTCCCTATCCAATTTCTCGTCACCTATTGACGGAGCCATCCGTGCCGAGGCGGCCTTTGCTAGCAACAAATGCTTCTACTATAGGCATACGCGATTCCTCACGACGTGCTTTTCCTTTGCCAACGAAGAGTCGTTAAAGAAATTCCAATGGTTTACACAGTCCTTCCTACCTAATTTCCCGTCGCCTACCAACGTAGGCCTTCCTACCAATGTAGCTTTCCTTTGAAAGCGTAAACGGTACTTGTAGCGTGGCATCATCGATATCACTCGTACCAATAGATACTTCTGTCTAATTAAGTATTTCTAACCCTGGTCTGTTCTATTCAAAAGAATTCTATAGCATGCATTTGACCATCCCCATCAGAAACATCCCCCTCAGAAAGCATATTGTTCATATCTAACTCGTCCCCACCGTCATCCCCACCATCGTCCCTACCGTCATCCCCATCCTCGGGTGTATCCCGAGCGGCGTCATCCTCATCCGCATCCGAATTTTCCCAACCGGCATCCTCCTTGTCTGCATCATTGCCCCGCTTCAAGGCTCGGCCACCAGCACTCTCGTCGTTAGTGCTGCCCGACACACCTCCGACAATCCTTCTTTGCGGTATCGCCGATGGTCTCAAATCGACCCGAGGAGGTACAGGCTCAGCAAGGAATGCTGCTAACAGATCGGAGTCCAGTAGCCGGGAAGGAGCGGGATCCATCGGCGGTATCGATTCGTCAGCTGCCATTTGGGACTGGATTTCGGCCGTGAGTGTATGCTGTATCGTACTCGCAGCCTTTTGCTGTAATCCAGGGGGAAGGTCCTCCCAGAGAGACATAAACATGGTATATGGCGCTGTAGAAATAATTAACACTGCTCCTGGAGGGAAAACCTAGTACTCACCGCCATCAATTTTTAAATTGAAAAAAAAAGCTCCAATCGGCTGACTTGCGTTCGGCTTGCCGCGACGATGATCCCAAAGGGGGCTCAACCCCACTCTTTCGCCACTCCTGGAGTGCATGATGGAGCGCCGTCACCACGTAAACAATCAAGGTAGGGGACAGTTGCTCTTCGAGTACCCAGTTGCACAGTCCTGGACTTCGAATGCGACTTTTCTTGAAAAAGTGGAAGTTGAGGAATCACGGGATTTGACTCGTGAAAAACGGTGTAACACGCCGCTAGGAAAAGCGTTAGACAATTTGAGTGCGAAGAGGCCGAAACGGAATCTCTATCTACCTCAGGGGGCAATTGCCAATCGCTATTGCGGTAGATAAACATGTAGTCGCGTAGAAATTCATTGACTGCGCCTAAAGGATCGGGATTGTTCGAATGTGCGTTTAAGCCGTACAGGTCAGCAATATGGTTACGCGCCGTGGAAATCCAACTCGATTGCATAGTATGATATGCATTCTTGATCAATACCAACCACGCCCAACACATACTGTTAGCAGCTTATCCAATGCCTGTGACCAGCCGAGGGAGAGTGTTAGGGGGTATACGTATTTCATATTGTGAGCCTCTGATACGTTGAAATAGACATTGAGTCCCTTCTGTTTGTTGGCCTCCGGCCACAGGTTGGAAACAGTCTAAAAGGTGTAGATGTCAGTGCGCAAAGTGAACACAACGCATGAAGTCCCATTCAATACTGACGTCCAACATCTCACTGGGAGCAATAAAAGGCGACACTTGATAGCAATGCCGCTCGAGTAGTCACTTCACCGCTTCCAGCACAGTCGCCAATTCAAAATTACCGGAATGTAGCGCACTTCGCGGCCCAGCGCAACCAGTGAACGCTGACACTGAACCTAGTTCCGATGGTTGCAAAGGCGAGGTGAGAGATGTACCGGAAGATGTGGTGGACGCTGGGGAAGGGTGGCTATCAACACGCCCTTCTCTCAGTGAAGAGGATCTTACCGCGACTGGATTAGGCAGATTCCCGGTTCCAGTAGTAGCATCCGGTGCTTTCCGACTCTTTTTGCCCTGCTGCTCACCGTTCGGCGTTGTGCTCGGCCTCTTGCCTGCTGTGATGGCTGACAGAGTGGCGAGTTCGGGTTCAGAGTGAGGTGGAGGTCGCGTTCATCGTAGTAGTGAGCCCTCTGCCTGACTCTGCTGTGGAACCTGCGATCTTGTAGCCCTGTGGGAAGTCGGCATGATGGATGTGCGAAAAGTGGCAAGAAGGCGATGTGAGAGGTACAGAAGAAAGAAACAAACACCATGCACGGAGAGCAGTTTTATTTTCCGAGCCCAAAAATGATGACACTGTAGTGACAACGTAGTAAATGACAACACCATAGTATGAGTCAAATGCTTTGGCAGGAGGCTAGTTGTTGGCGCAAAGAACTGAAAGGGGGAGGGAGACGAGTACATAGAAGTACAGGGTCGTATCCGAAATACGAAGGAAGCACTTGCACTGAACGAAAGAAGCATTTGCGCCGAACGAAGAAATCTCTTGCGCCGGATAGCAGAGGAAGTACTTGCACCGAACGAAGGAAGCACTTGCACCGAACGAAAGAAGCACTTAAACAACCAACTCCGCCTACAGTGGAGTTGGTTGTTTATGCCTCCCTGTGTTGCACATAATTTCAATCGAGCCTTATTGGTGCAATGGTTAAGAACTAGGTCTAGTGTACTGACCTTGGAACCCTGCATGCAGTTGCGGTTCAACTCCGGTTGAACTACAGAAATTTGGAAGGACCAAGAATTGAGGGGCCACCTAGCTAGTCTAAGTGGTAAGAGGGTTGCCGCAGCCGGCCAGCTGTTAATTCTCCGTCCACTAGTCTTACAATTAACCCTTGCTATTGATCAGGTTCAGGTGTAGTCCACTTGTGTGAAGGAGGGAAGAGAGTAAGGGATAGGGATACGGGATACTGGTGCAAACAAACTTTTTTTTTATTCGTTTATAATTTTAACACGTTTATTACTGGTCTGCTACTGTATCATATAATTTACGTGATATTATTCGAAACGCATGGAATAGATAGTCTCCAGCATCGGCATTTGAATATACAGCGCTGCTGCAAACCTCGTCGTTCCCATAGCTTCTATGGGTCACATGGATTCCGCTTTGCTGCCGCGGAGTAGTCTCCGGCAAACCACTTTGGCCGCTGAAGTCCTAGTTCACTCTTGCATCCCGTCTAGACTCTCGCGCTCCTTGTGTTTTCCTCATTCCTTTGAGTAGGTTTGGTGTGTCATTCAGGAGACCGTCGATGTAGAAGAGTGTGTCATTCGGGAGACCGTCGATGTAGAAGAGTGTGTTATTCGGGAGACCGCCGATGTCGAGGAGTGTCATTCGGGAGACCGTCAACATCAAGGAGTGGTATTCGAGAGACCGCCGACATGCGCTGAGTGGCATTCGCGAGACCGTCGATGTCGAGGAGTGTCATTCAAGAGACCGTCGATGTGCGCTTCCACCAAATATCTCTTTTCTTCTCGTTGAGCTGTTAGCCCATCGTACTAGGGTGTAACACCTGCTGTATTCAAATGGAAGTGGCAAAAGCACCCTGCGTGGATAGATGCGCCGCCTGACGTTGCCGCCGAATGGCGACCGCGCGTGTATAGGACACCAGCTTGTCCGTACGGTCTTTCAATGGAAAACACGAAAGCTACTGCCTGGATACTAGATGTGCCACCTGGCGTTGCCTACGGACGTCAGCTATGCGTGGATAGAGACATTACTGCCAGGGCTGCCTTTTAACGGAAGACGCCCAAGCTGCTGCGTGGATAGTAGACCGGCCGCCTGGCGTTGCCTCTAAGAGCCACAACTGCGTGCATAGGACATTACTGTGTCAATACTGCCTTCCAACGTAAAATGCCGCGACAATGCGTGGATAGTAAATGCGCTGCACCATGCCGCATCTGCACGGAGCAGTACCTACCAACTTTGGAAAACACGGTGCAAGCCTAACCACGAAATTTGGCAACCGCTTCGTCTATCAACACACCAAACGCACCAAACGTAGCAGCTGCGTGGATAGGAATTTTTTTTTTCCTGATGTGCTCAAACGTTTCGGTATGCAAGATGCAAATCTGGCGCCGACGCCCTTATGTCACAAGACTCGATTGGACATCGAAATGTCAAACGATCGCGAAGCGGATTCAGCTGTTTATCAATCAATTACCGGAAGTCTCATGTACGCAGCTACATCGACACGACCTGATATCGCCTATGCAGTCGCAGCGCTTTGTCGATACAATTCCAAACGGTATGTGACACATATGACGGCAGCAAAACGTGTTCTTCGTTATCTCAAAGGCACGGCAGATATCGGTTTGGTCTTTCCCAGTGCGATGGAGTCCGGTACATCAGCGTCCAACAGTACAGGCATTCTACACGGTTATACAGATTCGGACTTTGCTGGTGACAGAGCATATCGCAAGTCTCAAGGTGGTTTTCTCTTTCGAGCGAACGGTGCAACGATAGATTGGCAATCGAAGAAGTAGTTGCTCGTCGCAACCTCGACTACCGAAGCCGAATATGTAGCGTGCTCGGAAGCTACGCGAAGGGCCCGATGCCTTATACAACTACATAAAGACGTAACCGGTGAGGTGGTCGTACCACCGATTTATTGCGACAATAATGGTGCATTGAAGAACATCTGCTCCGGCGTTTCGAGTGCAAAGACAAAGCACATCGATATTCGGTTCCATGATAGCCGAGAGCTCCATGCAAAAGGCATTGTCAAATTCTATTATGTTTCGACCAACGATAATTTAGCCGATATTATGACGAAGGCACTCGCGCCAGAGCGCCATCAGCGACTTGTTTCGAATATGGGTTTACGAAGATGTTGAATGTTTTGAGTTTTGCGGGTATTGCTTTGGCGTTCAAGCGCGTCGGTACTCTTTCCTAGCAGTTTTTCTCCCACTGGGTTTTACTGCATAGGTTTTAACGAGGCCGACGACGGGGACAGGGTCATGTACTGCTGTTGATGATTGATTTCCTGCTCAGTTTGCTTTCGCTGTTTTATTTGGTTTTCGGATGCAGCGCAAACGCAGAAAAGGGGGGAAGTGTTGTAGTGTATGCTTAGTTAGGTCTCGTGACCACTGCCATAGATATAGGCAGTGGCGTCACATCGTCACATGAACAGAACCATCACATCTCCACTTCACTCCCGCTGACAGGCGGTTCTCCAAGGTACTCGAGTGAGTTCGAGTGATGCCAGCGAGAGCGGGAGCAGGGCGGGAACGGGAACGGGAACGGGAACGGGAACGGGAACGGGAACGGGAACGGACGTTTCCAACGGGGACGGGGACAACGTCGGACGGACGTGTCGACAGGGACGGACAGCGTCAAACGGATGTGTCGAACACAGAGACGGACAGCGTTAGACGGACGTGTCGGACAGAGAGACGGATAGCGTCAGACGGACGTATCGGATAGAGAGACGGATAGCGTCAGACGGACGTGTCGGATAGAGAGATGGACAGCGTCAGACGGACGTGTAGAACAGAGACGGACAACGTCAGACGGACGCGTCGGACAGGGACGGGCGGCGCTGAACGAGTGTCGCCGAGACGGAGGAACGGAGGAAACGGTGGAAACGGAGGAAACGGAGGAAACGGAAGAAACGGAGGAAACAGAGGAAACAGAGACGAGGTTGATATTCCGAATAGAATACAAGAGGTTGCATGAAGAGAAGAAGAAGACAAAACAAGGGAGACAGCCCTCCTTATATACACAGTTCTCGTAACTCCCATACGTCCCCCTACTCATACCCGCGCAACTCACATACATACTCATCCTCACATATGTGTTCATAACCGCGCAACTCATACAACCTTCTCTTATGCAACCGGGGGCCAGAACCGACACCCTTTCCAAGATCGAGACATCCGGAGCGAGGTGACGACACTCTTTCCGAGATCGAGACATCCAGCGCGAGGTGCCGACACTCTTCCCAAGATCGAGACATCCGGAGCGAGGTGCCGGCATCGACAACGAAATCAAACAACCAAACCCAAACCAAGCGCCGAGATCTGCGCCATGACAGGATCTGCATCGCCAAGCCAGCGAGTTTTATCTACGTAGTACAATCTGCCGTACAGGAGCGACATAGTGCACTAAGACATTTCGAGCACGTCCTCCATCCCCCCCTCCTTGACACATCACTCTCTTTTCTAGACTGCAGCCAGCTTTTTGTTGCTCATACGTTCCACTTTCCGTTGCCGTTATCGTCACAGACCGACTGACTTTCAGCTCTGGTGTCCAGTGGGCTGGCTGCGCACCTCTGGTTCGTACACCTACTTCTTGTTATTGCTTACCACACTGTTCGGCCAGTCTCTCACTCTGGTGTCCAGTTACCAGTGTTCGGTCAGTTTCCAGTTTGCTCGACAGCAAACCCAATCACCGGCTTTCCTTGTTACCCTTCACATAACAGCCTCTCGAACGGCGTTTCAACCCCAAATCAACGGGTTCGAACTCTTTACCCCATGTCATCGCTGATGCCGCTGCCCACCGGTCTCTAACCTGTGGTTTAGCGTCCCCTTCCTTCGATCCCATCGGTACGGCAGAGTTCACGACAAAAATATCGTCGGACCCTCCAAGTGTCGACGAAATGATCTTCGCGATCAGCCAAGTCAACTTCTGTTCCATCTATCGGGAGACATCGCCGCCACCACCCTCCTCCAGTCTCCTTTTCGCCGCCGTTGAGGATGCCACAGGGACTTCGGTGGCCGAAGGGCCTGTGAGCTCAGCCGGCAGCGTCGTTGACGATGGCGGTGCCACTGTCGACAGTGATGATGGCAACAGTGACGATGAAGACGAGGCCGTCGAGCAAGCCATTGAAAAGCTTGAGGGTTCCTGTCCTGACCACGCGGAGCACGTGAAATCAATGCATCTGATTCCGCTTGATCTGCTTGCCCTTCTGCTCGTTACCGAGCCGAAATCCGACGTGGCTGCGACAATGCTTGTCGTCCATCCGGCACCTATATTCTACTACTCCAAGAACTGGCCGCTCACGGAAAACAAGAGCTGGTACGTGCACAAGCTTTTTACTCTCGCCCGCCATCCTACGATGACTGCGTAGAGCCGCAAGGCCGCCTTGCAAACTGAAGTAATCGACAAATGTCGGAAGAAGATAATGGACCGTATTAAGAAAGTCTTGCAAAGAGTTAAAAGCTTGAAGAATGTGGCGAACTATGGAATCAACAGTGACAATCATCTGCCCACCGGGGCGAGGGAGAGGTTAAAGAGAAAACTAGGAATCAAGCCTGATGCGATATTGCAATCCTTCATCGCAAACTGGTTGGAATGGCTTGGTTCAGCCCAGTCACTGCCGGAATTCGATTTTGCCATTAGTATGGCCTACCTGCTAGGTTCATCGGAGGAGATGCGTAGTTTGGTGGACCTTCAGCTCTTACGGCGAATTCGAAAAGTCGGCGATTATGCATCCGCTCCTATTGTGTTGGTTTCGGTGATCGACCGTCTCAGTCAGCAGCAACGGGACGAGCTGACGATACAGGAAGTAAGTGCCCGAGCCAGCTTGTCTAATGTTGCACTCCTAATTGTTTCAAGGTTCGCGCGCAACAGCCTAGGACTGTCACCATAAACAAGACCAGCATAGAAATCCTCAATCAATGGAGCCGATTAAAAGCAGAACGGGGAGTCACCGAAGGCGATGTTCGACTCCAATATCCCTCACTGCCGCAGCCGCGTTCACAGTCAAACAAGGTGATGTTGAGCGTGCACTGCGAATGCACCTTGGTTTCTGCCATGGCAAAAATGTTGCTGGATGGACTATCCCGCCCCTCGCGCCCCAGGGATTAATCGACGACATGCAGTCTTTTGTGGAAGCACTCGTACACGATATCTGTGCGAAGGCGAACCAAATGCGGCGCTCCGACTCCGAGCCTAGGACTGCCGATATCACCGTGGCACAGAGGGAGGAAGTGCTGACAAAGATTCGGAGTTCGGAACTCTTAGAACAGCCGAAGGATTCAGAGGTTTAAGGAGACTATCTTAGGCGGTGCTTTTTTGTCTGGCAGTTCGTGGTGTGGGGAAATACTTGCCCCCGACCGTCGATTTCTCAAATTCTATTAGTTTGCAAGACGGTCTTTCTGGACGACCTTCGAGTCTACGTTTCTCGGGAGGCATCAGGGAGCGAGAAGAGATGGAAGAAGGTGCGGACGCGGGGGCGGTTAGTGTGTTGATAGTTGATCGTATGGGTTTGAAAGGGGAAAAATCAATAGAATGGGATTTGTTTGGTTCTGTCGGAAAATTGGATTTGCAGTGTTTGATGCATGGAGATTTGTTTCTTTGCGGCTATGGTTAACGAGAGGGTGCTTGTCTTCGAGAAAATGGTGTAATAGGAGCAACGCGGCATAATGGGAGGATTGGTTGACAAAAGGGATTGGCGTATATGTGGGTCCAGAGGGAGGAGTTAGTCAGCACGAGCAGGTTTTTAGAAAGGGTGGCCAGCGGGTTTGCTACACCGCTCGTTCTGCGGTAGAGGCTACCGGTGTTTCCGCAGACCCAGACCCAGAACGAATTCGCGACCATGGCACGCATATGTGAAGCACAACAGCGCGATATCAGCGAACTAGTTATGGAGAATAACGAGCTAAGTACAAGGAGAATGACGAGCTACTCAAGGCGAACGACAAAAAAGCCCAATACATCTAGCAGCTGGTCAAGGACCTTGCAGCTGCTGAAGGTTCCCATCGCCACGACCTAGTTCAGAAGGCTATTGAGTCTGTGGCACTGGGGGCACGTTTCAAGGAAGCGAGGTGTCAGAATAAGGTGGCGTCCAGCGATGAGGAGGCGTCCGGACATGAGAGACCAGAGGTGGTGTCCGGAGATGAGGAGGCGTCCGGACATGAGAGACCAGAGGTGGCGTCCGGAGATGAGGAGGCGTCCGGACATGAAGAGGCGTCCGGACATGAGGAGGCGTCCGGACATGAGGAGGCGTCCGGACATGAGGAGGCGTCCGGACATGACAGAGTCCCCGAGCACTGGCTCGGGGGGCAGTCTTCCGTCCTTTGTCCTGAAAGCCTTCCTGTATATAGAGAGATCTTGCGCCCGCATAATGCTGTAAGACAATCTTCTCCTTTTATCGATCCATATATTCCAACAAATGTGTACCACTTCAGTAAAACGACGGGCATTGTGTACCTTTTCTCAAATTAGTTTTGTGCTAATTGCAACAATTCGCTAGCTTTTACGTCTTGTTTGTTTTTTCGTTTATTCATTACTCGCGTGCGACCTGTGTAGATCATGGCCAGGATATGTACATCTTCGCTGCTGGCCAGCAACGTGAGGCCGCTGCTATCGTCCCCTTCTCTATCCTCCATTGCGTTTGGTAATCCACCCTCGTATGTCTCGGCGACTAGTTACCGGTGCCACCGGGGCGGTATTCGTGGATTTGTTCTCAGCGGCCATCGTGATGCCCGTGAAGCCGAAGTGCGCGAAAATTGGTGTGGTGACTCAGAAAGGCTTGTCGTTTTTAGCGATGTGATCCGGATGTCGGGGTGTGGTGGTGCCTCGCGGCTGGCAAAAAGTTTGTAGAATTGCCAAACCCAGCGGAATCGCTGCCGGCGCGCAGCCGGCAGTCCCGCGGTCTGCACTGTCTCCACTGTCGCCACCCATGTTGTCGTAGAAGAACACATTTGTCCTGAATGGGAAGCGCACGCTGTGTGGGAATAGTGATCGCTGCCGACCCTCCATGTGGTGCCATCGCTCAACAACGCCGCGGCTCGTAGCGGTTTCCGATACCTTCCAGCACGACCGCACGCAACGCGTCGACAACGGTCACGCTACATTTCTCCTGCTTGTAGATAGCTTTCCTACCGGCTATGTGATCCGATCGAATGTAGGTATGAATGATAATTGTTGCAATATCTCACTCGTTCTGCTTTGTCACGTGTAGAATCACATCATATACGTGTATTCAGACTTTTCACTTTTCCTGCCTTTCTCTCTAAGATAAGACAATACACACAAGACTTCATCGTTCCATCAAACTTCCATCATAATCTTGACAGGTTATGAGCCCGGTTCAGCGCAATACCACTCTCGAATTCATATCCATTTAATCTATTGATTATTATCCTCACGCTCGGTTGAAAAATCTCATCTTCAAACTTTTCTACCGATTCGCCGATTTACCTACCCCGCATTACACAACGTCACCCAAAATGTCTTCCCACAATGACCAGTCATCGAAGCTATACTACACGTCGAAGTATGGAGCCATCAAGAAGCTAGATGGCACCAAC
>Ga0307508_10004191_pt1 | contig 14183 bp, 20 predicted proteins | sample 9_EM_MG_FD_203089 | JGI IMG/M metagenome (GOLD analysis project Ga0307508, IMG submission 203089) | Populus trichocarpa ectomycorrhiza microbial communities from riparian zone in the Pacific Northwest, United States - 9_EM | ecosystem: Host-associated > Plants > Roots > Unclassified | place... | reverse complement strand
GCGGATGGCAAAGGAAAGCTTGCAACGTGCCGCCATCGCGCGGACAGCGGCGGGGAAACGGTCAAAAAATGTACGCCGCCATAGTCTAGATAGGCTTCATGCGAGTATGATAAAACAAAAAAAAAAAGCTTGCCGCATTGTGTTTCCCATTGTCGGCCTGCAAACACGGCATCCAACGGGATACGGGCCTGTTTAGACTGTGGCGAGCGGACGCCCGTCTTTCCCTGCCCGCGCTGACCCAGCCGGCGCCTGCCAGCACGAAAACGAGTAGCCTTGGCTCTCGCGGTGAGTCCCCCTGCACCAGCTACAGACATGCCCGGACGGCGCCGACGGCGCGTGGAAGGCCACAGCACCCGAGTGTAGCGACGGACCGGAGCCTACGGGAAACGGATCGTGGCCGCGGATGGCTCGGAAGCGGTGACTGCGTCGTGGTCTCAGAGATGGGCGAGAGTAGCTAGAACTACTCCGGGACTGGGCACCTCTGTAACCCCGAAGTAGTGGTAACATTCTCCCCCCCCCGGTAGGTAACGTGGTTGCCATGGCGGGGGGTTGGGGTAGTTATTTGGGGCTGACCTGGTGTGTGTGTGTCTATGCCGGTCAACCCGGCCAGCGACAAGCGCATATTCCCCATGATACAGCACAACGAATGATCAAACAAAAAAAAACAGAATGGACGTCCAAACTCCTATTACCCCCTCAAGACCCCGAGAACACAGCCGACCCACAAGATTTGCCCCATCTCAGACTTCCAGGACCCACCGGGAGTAGAGCCAACGCCGAATCCTTCCTGAGCTAGCGAGCAGTTACGGAGCGGGAGCCAGAACGAGCTCGCCCACCATGGCTGTGTAGCTCTTGCAAGCCCACGCAAATTCCTTCTTGGCCTTCCGGACGTAGTCTGAGTGCATCGAGTGGACTTGCTGAAAAGCATTCAGCTTGAAACCAAGATGCTCTACCAGCTCCGCGCTATCGATGGCTTGGATCACCAAGAGATGGTACTCGAAAAGGAGCCAGTTCTTGGCTGAGAGGATGTAGCGGGCTTCGTACAGGGTGGCGAGGCTGTAGTCCGGATGTGGTCCAACTTCGATCATCTTGACGACACGGGCAGTGGCAGCGCGCCAGGGCTCACCCAAGCAGTGCAACGCCCGCCTTGCGTCGTGCAGTAGATTAATGTGCTCCAGGACCGCGTGGCGCCACTTCGGGAAGTCGCCGGTGCTGTTTGAGACCAGATGCAAAGTGCCTAGTAGTTTCTTCATATCGACAGCTGCTAGGAAGTCAGCATGCACGCAACCCATCACTGACAGAAACTCCAAGAGTGGCGGCCCAACTTTTGATGCCCTCCGCCTGCAGGTCTCTCTCGGGGCGGACGTTGTATAGTTCGTACAAGTGCTTCAGTTGGCTTCCCACTGCCACCGAACACCTCGTCAGCGAACACCGCTTCGCATCGCCCTTCGTCGCACCGAAGACAAACAGCGAACAAACCTTTGGAAAGGCGCGACAGGTATGCGACCTTCCTGTCGTGCAGCGGATCAAGCTTGAAGTAGTCATTAGGCGAGTTGGTAGACTTAACCGTGGACATGATTGGGACGTTTAGGCGGAAGGTGGTGGGAGGAAGACGAAGCTGGGAGGTGTGGGGAAGGAGTGGGAGGAAGGATGAAGAACGATGGTTTTGCGAAGAACGACCCGAGCGCCATCGCGGCTAAGCGGCTATTTTTCCGTTTAGGGTGGGGGGGCATCAATTTTATCGCGTGTCCGTCCCATTATCCAGCAAAATGGTGTTGTTGTGCATTAGCGCCTCGCTTAGTGACTAATACTATCGAGTGATATCAAAATCTCGCAGATCTCCGCGCCCCCGCTATGCCATTTAACCCAGCATTCTCCTTCCTCAGGCCCACAGAGCGCTGTGGCAGGTTGGAATCCAGGTCACTCGTACTTTGTCAGCTTTGGAGCTTGCCGACCACACTTACTCTTTCCAAACTCAAATCTACATCAAATGCATCTACTAGCACGCTTCTTCACCATTGTAACTAGCTTATGTCTCCCATTAGCGTTGCTCCTAGCTACATGTATAGCACGTGCCCATCCCAAATCCTCAGTCCTATCTAGCATGGAATACGAAGCGGCCCGCCTTCCACATACGTGCGGCGAACTCTCAGCTTCCTCGGTATCTTGGTGCCTATGAGCTCTTTGGCGTCGACGGAAGTTGACAAGCTGAGCAAGCCTGACGAAAGGGTGCGCTAGCCAGATTGCAACCGGCCCGGACGGGCTCAATGAAAGCTTCGTCGCGAGCGAACTGTATGAGAATATGCGAGTTGACTAGAGAGATATCGAGCAAAAAGAAGAATAGACACAACCAGTTCCGTAGGGTACGTTGGTGGGTGATGTAAACGTCTCGGCGGGAGCTGTTGCTCCCGACTCCTCGGGCTTCTTACGACGATTTGCAGAGACTTCGGCGAGTGGCTTCCGGGCGTGTTTGCCAGACATGATTGTTGTAACTTGCAAGTCGACAAACTGGACACTGCTCATGAGGTGAGGTTGCACTGACAAAAAACACTATACTACTTCGGGCCAGGCACAATACTCCACCATTTTGCTGGACAGAGGGATAAGCCTGTTAAGACTACGGCGAACGCTAACACCAATTCATATCCGTCCGCGAGTCTAGCTATGCGGCTCTCCCTATGCCTACTGGCCCATTTTTCCGTTTAGGGTACATACGGTATTGTCTCGCTTGAGACGCATGATTTTGGAAATTAATTCCTGACGCTTAGAAAGAAAAAAAATCTTCCGAAGAGGCAATAAAGGCCTTTTGTCTCGCCGAGGACCATTCGTGATACGTTTCGCCGAGACGCTATTCGTCCCGCTGAGCGGGTGCTTCGTTTTGCATGTTGGCTGAACTGCCGGTACTTAGTCGTTACATACGGCCTAGAAAACATGGCTGTGCCGATGAGTTCCCCAAAAGGCTAGTACGTGCTATCTGCTGTACTTATAGATAGATATGTGTAGAGAGATAAACTGTCGCCCGCACTAGGGCGTCGCGGGAGGGTACAGCATCCGAGCCTTAGCGAGAGCAGGTCCCTTGCAGCAGGGAAAAAGAGAAAAAAAGTACCCACAGAGCTCCTGAGAATACGAGGAAGAAGCCCAGGTTGAGGAGTTATCACGCCGTCGAAAGCTATTTATTATTTCCTCACATTATGTTAGTGACGTCTCGATCCGCTATTTCCTGCTGTACGCAAGCGGAGCCGCTCTCTTCTACGCTGCACCCCTCCGCCAATACAATGGCAACACAAGTGGGGTAGTGGTTAACCTACCACCTTCCCAGAATTGAGCGAGGTGGGGACGTGGGTTCGAATCCCGCCTTGTGTATTTTTGCTTTTGCTCCCCCCAGCGCGGTGGTTGGGCACTTGCTCGGAGCAGCAACTCTGCACCTAAGTCACCCAACCCCCAACACTCTCCACGAGGCCAGCCAATCCCGAGGCATCGCCGCCCCGCATTCCCCGTCGAGCACTTGTCAACCTCGAATCGATCCTGAGCGTGATGAAGCGGAAAGGTGAGAACGTGGGATGGAGAGAGAGAGAAGAATGAATGACTGACTATCGATCTATGGGAGCGGAGAAGAGAGACATTATATACACTAGTCACCTGGCCTAGACGGCACCGGCTTCGCTGCCTCGAAATTGCCTATCATGTCTCACCATCGCCTCTGATGTCCATGGCGCTGGTCTGGACATCCGCAAGAAAAACATCCTTTCCCAACTGAATCCAAAACACATCAACGAAACCCAATCCGATAGAATCCAGACTACATCAAACCTAACCCCACAGAATCCATGCCACACCAATAAAACCTAATGGTGCCGAGGCCACGTACGTGTAACACCCAACACGCGTCAACAGAGAGGCGAAGAGGAATTGGACGGCGCCACCGACGGCGACATGGACCTGGATTGCCTCGCGATTTGCATCTGGGTCGACGATGTCTGCGCGCACGGTAGGTTGCCGGACACGATCGTTGTGGACGGGTGTGTACTGGAGCTCGGTGTCGGACCCGTGGAGGCTGCCTGGTTCGCGGAAGCGGCTCGAGGAGGAGATGGACTCAGAGGTGGCCTCGGCCGTCGAACCGGAAGCGGAGGAGCCTCGCCAGGAGGAGCGGCCCCAGCAGGAGAACTGGCCTGTCGGGCGTGAGATCCGAGGGGCTCCTCCGCTGCACGAGCTATGCCACACCGGCGCCCGCTGCAGCCAGCCGCCAACGCTCAAACTCCCGAAGCCCAAGGGTATGGGGAACAATGGCACGACGGAGCGGAGAGTCGGACTTTCGCTAAGCGCTGGCGGTTCTCGTACAAGATGCAGACGCGGGAGTACCTGTTCAAGAACTGCCCGCGTTGGAACCGTCCTGTGGGCGGGCGCAGAAGGAAACTGGTAGGAGAAAGGACCGCTTTAAGATCTGGGACCTATCCATGGATGCGCGGTGCACACGGCCGATATGGATTTCATTCGCTCCACCGACGCGGAGCGGCGGATGGAACCGAACAGGACAAGGGAGAAGGCTACGCGGTCAATGAATGAATCGTCATCACTATTATCGATTGGGCCTTCCACGCTCACATTTACGACATGGCGTGGGGACGGCTGCAATTGCGGAGGAACCGGGGTGGAGAACTGGCAGGTACTACACTGCCGCCCACGGGCACGAAGCCGCCGTGCGCATTCTAGCATGGAGGGGGGTGGTTACGGAAGGATGGCTCAGCCTGTGTCAAGATGAGTCGAAAGGCGTGGGGCTGAGTGACAGCGTGTGTTTGGACCACCAGATAGGCACCGATTCCCGTACGATCACTCAACGCACCAACGCGGACGGAAAGGTCCGATTTATTGCTACCGTACGCACGACATCCAGCGGAAATCTCAAGCCCCGCATCCTACTACTCCCCGCGACGTTCCCCTCGGCACGGCCGGGGGACCGCACCATCGCGGCTTAAGCGCAAGTCGGCAGCTGGTCTGTCCATCGTCAGCACGCAGCACCCTCCCGGACCGGCGTGGGTGTGCAACTCACAGGCACAACTGGTTGGAAAGGACGACTCGGGAATGTAGTTACCATCCGCGGTCAAATCCCAGTATCTGCACGAAGATGGAACCCGTCAGCGTCCGCCCCAAAACTCGCGGCCGAGACTACACGTACTTGTTGTGTGCGTAGGGCGTTCCCGTCGTGAAGCACAGCAGCGAGACTTGGACGCCCGCGGCGTAGCTCCCCTTGAAGTTGTCGGTCGAGTTCGCCTGGCCCCAGAAGGGGGTGGCCACGCCGGCCGTGCATTTCTGCGGGCCGGCAGCACCGGACACCTTGCCATGGCCGCGGGCCGTCGCCGTCGTGTGGCTGGGTGCGGCCGCGATCAGTGGGACCACCGCGAGCAACAGGACGTGAAGGAGGAGCATTCTGGGGAGTAGGCGAATGGAGGAGAGTGGCGGCTGTGCAGTGCTGTGGGGCGTGGGGTGTGTGTTCGGAGGGAGTGCAGGAGGATGCGCTGGTGAAGGAGCAGCAGGGACATGGGATCTCGTCCGTGCTTATATACCACCTGGGAGTCGCGTTGCGTTGAGACAGAGCAGCTTGTGCCCGGCTGCGCTCCGCGTGTCGCCTTCCCGCCAGGCAAAGGCGCAGTGCAGTGCAGAAGGGGGGACATGTGCGACCGCACGACGTTGCAGGACGGGCCATTCCTCGTGCGGCACTCGCGAGCTCGAGCCTAGACCTGTCCTTGTCCGCTTCTCGGCCGTGCTTCCAATAACAAAGCCATTCCCGGGAGGCGCATCTCGCTCTGCCCCGCCAGACGCAGTGCTTGGTGCTTCAAGGGGCGGTGGTGGTGGTGCGCTGTGTTGCATCGAGTCTTCCAGATCGGCTCGGCAGCACACGTAGTCACTCGGTCTCGGATGTCTTCGATCCTGCTTCCTGCAAGGGCACGGGGGCGTCGTGCAATCAGCGATCGAACAGAAGGCAAAAGGCATGGGAAGACACGGGATGGAGGCTGGCTGCACCTCCTGTAGCCGTTGTGGGCGACTGCATCCGCAGCCCGCCAGTGCCGAGTAGGGACTGTGGTTGCGGTTGATTGATGGACGGATGGGCCAATCGACCATTGCTGCTGCTGGGGAGCCGCCGGCAACCCTTGTTTCCGCGTGTGTGCGCGCGGGCGGTGGGCACAGCGATTGCGTGAGCTGCGAGCAGCATTTCCCGCAGGCAAGCGGGAGAGCAGCACACCTGTCCAGAACCAACGCGAACCCGCAGCTCAACGGTTTCGGGCGGCAACCAGCTTGTCGGCGGACCGGCCCAGAGCGGCTTCGGTGTGGCATGGCCAGTCTCGCGCCCACAAGGATCGAAAGAAAACACCCCACCCCCACATTACATACATACCTGAATCTCCTCCGCAGTGCGTCCGTGAAAATCTCGCCCCATCGATCTCCCTCCCGGCGCGGGTCTGGATCCACACGAGCGACGCTACATACTCGACTCGCGCCCCCTATCCGGCGCCCATCAGATCCTCAGCCTCGACACAGCGCGGCACTGCGCACTGCGGATGGACGTACCCGCCGTGGCTACCCGTTTGCACCAGCCCCCTTGATTCGGCACATACAACGGCCGTCTCGCGGCGCGGCGGGCGGGGCGGATGACCGAAACTCTGTTCCGCGCTCCATGTAGCTATGTCCCCAGTGCGACGGATAGGTGCGAAGGACAGCCCGGCGGGAACCCGCGTCAACATTTGGTCTGGACTTCCCTGCCTCGCCTGCCTGGCCGTTTGCCCACACGCGGGCAGTACTGCGCGGGAAAAGAAAATAACGGGCGGAATGGAGAGAGAGCGAGCATGAACGTGCTGCCAAAAAAACTCCCCGCGAAGTGGATTCCCCGTCCGTCCACGCCTATGTGCCGGTACATCCCGGCACGGCCTTTGTGCGAACGAAGACGCAGCTAATATCTATAACTGAGTACGTACATACAGTATGTAAGCAAGATCTAGGCGAGTTCGTTGCTGACGTAACCGACAGCATACACAGCATCACACAGCATCACACAGCGTCACCCCCCCTCTCGTCGCTTCACTGGCAGGAAAGGGGGGGGGAACGGCTTTTATCTAGGATAGACCACTTTTCTCGAGTGACAGCTAGCAACACCTACCCTCGCTACGCAGACAACCCGCCCCCACCGCCGCCCAAAATTCCACACGCCTCACTTAGTTACATACACAATATCGACACATTTGCTGCAGTCACTCAAATATGATCAGCCGCAATCCTCGATCAATTCGAACGATCGAACATGCTCCCGCGTACGTTGGCAAGTTCTTGCCTTCCTATTGGTTATCGGAATAAAATGGCATCCGGGGATGACGGATTGGAGGCGACACGTCCAGATGACACCTGCCCGAGACTCCGAGCACCAGCTCGGGAGACTGTCTCCCGCCCTTTCCCCCTGGCGAGTCCCTGAGCCATTGTATACAGAGAGAATGTTCTGCCTTTGACCATGTATCACCAACTCAATTACCTCAATCACTACCTTTGCCTCTATCGGTGCCTATATTCCAACAGCTTTCTGGTCACCGAGTAACTAAGAGTTTGTATAGAGCTCATTTGTGCAACAATCTGAAGCAGAAATTGCGATCGAAAAAGAAGGAAAAAGGAAAGAAACAACGCCCTTCCACATCTCACACGATGCCCCCAACTCAACGGCCCCAATTTCATGCAGTCAGGTTAATACAGCCAACTTCATGACCCCAACTTCATACTGCCAAGCTCAAACCAGATTACCCCCGCTGCCAGTGAGCCGGTCGAGGTAGCTAGCTGTGACGCCGGAGCTAAACAGCAAACGACCTTCGCGTCCTGGCTTGTTTGTTCGGGCTCGGAACAACACCCTGCCGGTTGTCTCGTGGACGGACTGCCTGAACGGGTCCCACATGCTCGGGCTGAGGCAGCTGGCTGAATGTGGGATTCTCGCTATGCGGCCTGGCAGAGGCCACCACACTCGGATGGACTTCATCCTCCCCATCCATGTTCGTATTCTCTGTCTCGTCCTGACCCATCTCCTGCTCCTCTCCCTCATCCTCGCTCACACCCATCTCGTCATCCATCTCGTCATCCATCTCGTCATCCATCTCGTCATCCATCTCGTCATCCATCTCGTCATCCATCTCGTCATCCATGTCCTCACCCCCATCTTCGGCGTCGCGCAATCCAGTGTGACGCCACGCCGGCAACGAAACATTATACCTCTCCACCATATACTCTAGCACGGCCCGATACTCAATCTCCTCCGCCACGAACATTGCCACCCTCATAGCCAACTGTTTGAAGTTCGCTGGATCTGTCTCATTCTCTAACAAACGTGACACGACGGCCATCACATCCTTCTTGGTGGTGGCTGCCCTTAGCTCGGCACCGAAGTCCTCCGCGTCTTCGCTATTGTCGACTTCCCGGTTGTCCTTGAAGCCGAAAATGTCGCCCAAGCCCCAACTGCGCAGGAATGCGGCGGGCCAGCGTTCGGTGGCCTCCTTGTTGTCGAGTAAGGGGTCGCCCCGGCGCGAGATTACTTTCGCCGCTATCTGACCCACAATTTTGTGGTGGGGGTTGATACCCATATCCATGAGCAGGCCAACGTAGCAAATGACCTGGCGCTCCTCGGTGGCGGTGAGATCGCTGGTGGCGACGATGCGGCGCTCTTCGTCGGGGAACACGCGTTGCTTGTCGTGATCTTCCCGCAGCTTGCCCTTGTCCTCCCGCAGCTCATAGCCCTTGTCCTCCCGCAGCTCATAGCCCTTGTCCTCCCGCAGCTCATAGCCCTTGTCCTCCCGCAGCTCATAGCCCTTGTCCTCCCGCAGCTCATAGCCCTTGTCCTCCCGCAGCTCATAGCCCTTGTCCTCCCGCAGCTCATAGCCCATGCCTGGTAAACGATGCGCCGATAGCTGCCGCGACAACGCCGTCCGTGACACGTTATGCATCTCTGCTGCCCGCCGAATCGAGAGTTGTCGGTTGGCCTCCAGCGCGCACATCGCTTTGTGGAGCCTGGATGGTGACGAGCCGCTTTTGAGCGACGGCGTCGACGTGGATGCTAGACGTGTCACGGGGGGGGCTGAAGTGGCGGCAGAGCTGAAACCTTTTGATGGAGTTCGTGATGCTGCCCATTTCGTGCTTCTCTTTGACGAACGCTGCTGCTGTTCAAGCGATATTGTAGGTGCCGCTAAGGTGGCGTCCTCGTTTTCTCCATCGCCGGATGCTTGCGAAGTCAGGGCTAAGCTGTCCGCTTCTGATCGAGCCGGTGATACTTCCAGCGTGGTGGGCTCCATTGATACACGCTGCTCCTGCTGCTGATGGCGAAGCGGAGTCGCCAACGTGCCGTTCACGTGTTCGCTAGAGTCGGGTACGAGCGGAGCAACTGCGGGGGCTGGGGTGGCAGCTTTCGATTGAGACCGCAATGTCGTTAAACGCTTCGTACTTCCCTTTGATGTTCGCTGTTTCTCCTTCTGACGGTGATTTGATTGAGACCGCAATGCCGTTAAACGCTTCGTACTTCCCTTTGATACTCGCTGTTTCTTCTTCTGACGGTGAAGCGGCATGGAAGGCGCCCCGACGGCACCGCCCGCCCATCCGGTAGCCTGAGATGTCAGTGGTGTCAGAGGGACATCAGATGAGGGGGCTCGTGATTGGGCCTGTGATCGTGCCCGAGTGGTTGGCCCCATTGCTGTTTGCGGCCTGTGATTCTGGGTGGTGGTGGTGGTGGTGGTAGAGATGGTGGAGGTGGTGGAGGTGGTGGAGGTGGTGGAAGTGGAAGTGGAGTCGGTGGAGGTGGGGAGGAGGTGTTGGCGGTGGTAAGTGGTCAGTAGGTCGTGAGGTTGTTGATATTTGCTAGGGATTTGGGTCAGGCTAATATCGTGCTGCTAAAGTTGTGTAAACTTACCCGGCTCTCCGACTGTGGTCACGTGGACGGTTGCAGCGCTGCGACCACGTATCAAGGTTGAAATACAGGGATCGATACAGATGAAGGTGGGTTGATGATGATGATGATGATGATTCATTAATCGTGTGCGACCCTATTGGATCATGACGATATTATATACAGTCCTTTTTCTGCCGTCCGCTGCGCCCTCGAGCAGTCCGCCAGCGGCTCGCGGCGACTCCCCCTGCCCCCATGAAGGTGGGTTGATTGGATTGTGGAAAAGGCGGAAGACTTTCCCCCGAGCCGATGGTTGAAGCCTCGGTTTGCCGGCATCTCCGAAGCGTCATATCAAGACGTTCATCATTCTGACACCACCGCAGGCATTGAGACCGACTATTGGTTTCAGTTTCAGGGGTTTCAACAACGGTTGCCCTGCTTTTAACTGCTTGCCGTGTGCAGCTCTCGTTACTCCTTCTCTAATTACATCAGGCGCACATGTGTTCGGATTGGGCGCTCCTGCCTGTGTGCGCTCTGAAGCCAGGCCTTGTGCTTCTTACTAATGTCGCCATACTTTAAGCTCGCATCATCATAGTTCCTAACCATGTCTACGAGATCTCCACCGCTGTGCCTGCTTCACCTAAAGTTTGTCGTGATGGTTTAGTTACGGCCTGTTCGGTTGCGAGCTACATTTGTAAACCTGGGTTTCTGACGACCTGAAGGATGCCAAAGCTATACCTCGGTGCCAACCCTCATATCCTCGAACCACCGTTCGGAAACCCAGATATTCAACAGCTTACTACACTTTTATATCAAGAAGGTTTGGCAGTGTACCAGAAACCTTTTGGGAGAGCTGAACTGGCTATACAGCGGCGATGTGTCCCTTCCTGTTAATCCACAAACTCACCAGACGACTCCTCCTGACACAGACGCAGTGGGCTACTCTTCCTATCCACTGTCACAGCGAGTGAGTAGGCGATTCAGCGGATTTTCAGGCCAACATTGCGCGGATTCTGATCAACGTTGCAGGAAGTCGTGGACGACGCTTTGCAGCCGCCGCTCGCACAAAACATGTCAGCAAAAGCTTCGTCATCTTCTTCATCGCGAGCAATCTGGACCGAGGAAATGGAAGTTGTGCTCGTGGCGGCTGCTGTTTCAGAGGCCCAAATTGGAAATAATGTCACAATGATGGACATCAGGGACTGATCTAAAGAGAACTCTCTGAGGCACTCTTCCGTTGATTTCCCCGACGAGTCCCCTAGACCCCTTGTTGTTGATAGAAAGAATGTTCTGTTTACGCTGATGTATCTTTAATGCAATTCACCATCATCTTCTCGATGGTTGTTCGCGCTTCCGCATGTCATTGGTGCCCTCTCGCTTTTAAGCCTCAACCCTTTGAGCCGCATCACGTCGTGATGACATCACCAACGTATCCACTAAACCGACACGTTCGAACCTGGCCACTACTTAAAGCACCAACTTACCACTACGACAGAAGATCAGTCCTTACCATTGAAGGCGCGTTTGCGATTGTTACCCGCAAAGGAAGTTTTCTCAAACTCTGACCCCCTTAGTTATGTACTGCCCTGTCGTGACTACAACCGGCGTGACAGCCGCACTGCCTCGCTGATCTACCCATGATTCGTACCGTCACCTGCAGTCCACCACGAACGAAACCGATTCTGCAGCCCTCGTCTGGGGATTCCTTCGCCGGGGATACGACTCCACCTTCACGATATCCACTCAGAGCTGCGGGGCGCGCTTAGAGATGCAGGGGGCGTGGCGACACCCCACAACGGAGTTCCTGCACTAGCTCGAGGATAAGACTGTGGTGCACTCGGTCATGCTAAACCTGCTGGGTGCCCCATACCGGAGCATCTGTGCGCTCTCGGTGATGTCGGAGCTGCTGTGGGCGCCCATTGCTGACGATTGACAGGATCTTCCAAAGAATCGGCCTGGGGATCGGCCTGATACCAGGGGAAGCTTTTGGTGAAGCACATGGAAGGTGGTAGAATACATGTTTCCCTCTTTTTCTCCGTTCCTTTCTTTCTCTGGAGGATTCACACTCTCTCACAAGTCCTAACAAGGCATGCGAAAATACTGGGTTTCACTGTTTTTCCTCCTCTGCTGCTGTTTGTTGTTGTACTAGACGTTTCTTCCCTCTTTCTCTCCTGGGTTCCTTTGCATGTTAGGTACGAGGGGAAGTGTCAGAATAATGGGCGCCCGGAGATGTCGGACCGGAGGCGACACGTCCGGAAGTGACAGCTGCCCGAGTCTCCCAGCACCGGCTCGGGAGACAGTCTTCCGTCCTTTCCCCCTGGCGAGCCCCTGAGGCCCGTTGTATATCGAGAGGATATTCTGCCTTCGACTGCGTATAATCAATCCAATAACCACCTTCGTCTCTGTCGATCCCTATATTCCAACAAACCCACTGGAATCCCTTGCGGTCATGCTATTACGGACATCTTGCCTGCGTACTGGCCACGACAGAATAGGGTTGCAGCTTATGATTGGGAATGCCACCTATTCCATGGACATTGTGCAGGAGCTTTTCCTGAGCCAGAAGTGGGAACATCAGCAGCCGTCAGCGGAAGGCGAGGCTACTGAAGTCAGAGTGGAAGACGGGAACTCCGATGGCGATGAAGACGGACCAGAGTGACCTGAGGGTGCCAGAGGAATCGCTGGCGTTGAGCGGGAGGCTATTCGGTGAGCCACCTCTGACACCTTACCCAGAGGACGGCCTGCAAAAAAGAGGATGAACAAAGGTGAAGACAGGAGAAAACTAGGACACAACATTGGAGGGATCCCCGATTTTCCTGGCTGGGCCCCACCACGTTGCTCAACCTGTAATGGCCTGGGCCACTACGCACGTGCTGTACTTGCTTTAGTCTTAATCTTTCCAAATAAGAGTTACTTGTTGCGAGACGCGAATCTGAGGCGCAGCGGCACGGGGTGCTGGCGCTGGCGCTGGTGCTGGGTGTTTGCTAGCTATCACTCGAGAAAAGTGGTCTATCCTTGTCAAGATGAGAAGATGAGTCGACGCCGTCGGTGCATAAGACGGTGGCGACACCGCGCGTCGGTGCATAAGACGGTGGCGACTACGCAGAGAGGCAGTCCATGCGGATTCTGTGTCGGGTGCCTTTGGTGGCAAGAAACTGGGCACGGAGGAAGTCGGAGACGATCATGTATATAGAGACTCTGCCGCCTAGAAAGAGGAGGGTTATCGAATCTGCTGTCTACCATCTCTACCCATATATCTCTACCGTAACCTGTTATTTTTGATAATCCTGGGCAACAAAAAAATGATGCGTCATCACTTAAAAATTGGCCTATCCTAGACAAGAGACGAAAAGAAACGCCCAGAACCAACATCCTACGTAGATGTCTCGGAGGCTACCGTGCGTCCGAGTCCCATCGTCGACAGGGCTCCCCACTCACCGGAGTGCTGCACACGCGCTTCTCCAGGTGCCACGTCGAGTCCTCCGTGCTCAGCCAAAGACAGGTGTACGCAGAAAAGGCCAAAAAAGCAAAAGCAAAAGCAAAACAAAAAAAAACCAGTCCCGTTTGCTGGTGCGGTTCTTCAATACTGCCCCAGATCCGTCGAGATCACAATGATTACATACATACATACACATAGACACAAACGTAACGCCCCCAGCCCAACTATGTCCACATCCTCCTCCTTCTCTCCAGCTTTGCGCCACCGCCGATGCCAAGGTCGCCCGCCTCCCGCTTGACCTTCATCGTGCGATCGCTCGTGACGCACTGCCGGAGGACGCAGTCGGCGATATGGCTGGCCGCGAGTCTGCCCTCCCAGTAGGCACCGTGGAGGTACCCAAAGTACTTGCGGCTGGTGTGCTCGCCGGCGAACCAGAGCGTGGCCTGGCTGTCCAGCTCGCCGCCGACGGGCGCGCGCATGTCGTCCTGCTGCTTGACGGTGACTCCGGCGCCCCAGTTCGTGAAGGTTCCGCGGAAGAGCGGGTCCAGCGTCCACCGCGGGAACTTGAACTCGACGGGCTCCGGAACGTTCTCGGCGCCGTACATGTCTCGGAGGACCTGGACGTAGTCGGCTTGCACTTCGGCGTCGGTCTGGAACTCGGCGTGGTACGCCTGCTCACCGGTGAGGGTCGCGAACAGGATCTTCGAGCCCGGAAAGAAGCCGGGGAGGTCGAGCGTTTGCCAGACCGGGTAGTAGCCACGCTCGTCCGGGTCGGCGTAGAGAACGAATTCCTGCGCGCGCGCTATCAGCTACAGAGGCCATGTAGAGAGATGGTGACCCGGGGGG
>Ga0307508_10004190_pt1 | contig 14184 bp, 14 predicted proteins | sample 9_EM_MG_FD_203089 | JGI IMG/M metagenome (GOLD analysis project Ga0307508, IMG submission 203089) | Populus trichocarpa ectomycorrhiza microbial communities from riparian zone in the Pacific Northwest, United States - 9_EM | ecosystem: Host-associated > Plants > Roots > Unclassified | place... | reverse complement strand
ATATCTGATGTCAGCTTCGCACCCGTCCACCGTGGAGCGGATGGCCGCGGCCCGTGCGTACGGTCGTGGTGACCGCTGATGGCGCGCACCCTGCTGATCACCAATGACTTCCCGCCCCGCCCCGGCGGCATCCAGCAGTTTGTGCACAACCTGGCGGTGCGCCAGCCGCCCGGCTCGCTGGTCGTCTACGCCTCCACCTGGAAGGGCGCTGCGGCCTTCGACGCCGAGCAGCCGTTCGAGGTGGTCCGCGAGGCCACGGGCGTGCTGCTGCCCACGCCCGCGGTCGCCCGGCGGGCCGCCGAGCTGGCTCGGGCGCACGGCTGCGACCGGGTCTGGTTCGGCGCGGCCGCGCCGCTCGGGCTGCTCGCCGAGGGGTTGCGCCGCCGCGCGGGCGTCGAGCGGGCGGTCGCGATCACCCACGGCCACGAGATCGGCTGGGCGGCGCTGCCCGGCGCGCGCCGGCTGCTGCGGCGCATCGCCCGCGGCAACGACGTCATCACCTACCTGGGCGACTACCAGCGCACGCGACTGGCCCGCGCGCTGGGCGGGCTGACCGACCTGCAGCGGCTCGCGCCCGGCGTCGACGTCGACGCGTTCCACCCCGGAGTGGACGGTTCCGCGGTCCGCCGGCGGCACGGGCTCACCGCCCGGCCGGTGATCGTCTGCGTCTCACGCCTGGTGCCGCGCAAGGGCCAGGACATGCTGATCCGCGCGCTGCCCGCGGTCCGCCGCCAGGTCCCCGACGCGGCGTTGCTGCTGGTCAGCGGCGGGCCCTACCGGCCAAAACTCGAGCAACTCGCCCGCGAGCAGGGCGTCGAGGCCGACGTGGTCTTCACCGGTTCGGTCCCCTGGTCCGAGTTGCCCGAGCACTACGCGGCCGGCGACGTCTACGCGATGCCGTGCCGCACCCGTGCCGGCGGGCTCGACGTCGAGGGCCTCGGCATCGTCTATCTGGAAGCCTCCGCGACGGGCCTGCCGGTCGTCGGCGGCGACTCGGGCGGCGCCCCGGACGCGGTCCGCGAGGGCGAGACGGGCTATGTCGTTGGCGGTCGCGACGTCCCGGCCCTCGCGGCCCGCCTGGTCGACCTGCTCGGCGACCCCACCCGGGCCAAGGCGATGGGTGCGGCGGGCCGGGCGTGGGTCGAGCGCGACTGGCGCTGGGAAACCCAGGCCGCCCGCCTCACCACCCTCCTCGACGACGATCCAGCCGGGGAATAGCGCAGCCTCCGCAGACCCCCAGGCTGTCGGCCGATGGCCGTCCGCCGTCCCCACGCCGAACAAGGCGCCCGGCCTGGCCAAAGCGAACGTTGCCGCGCTCATCCCGGCGGCTCGGAACGAGGCCGCGATGACCCCGGAAGCGATGACCCAGGCCGCCGCGGACTCGCGCGGTCAGGGCGCTCTGTCCGCGGCAGGCCGGGCATACTATTCGCACTGTCAGCGAAGCTTGCGGAAGGTTTCGCGAACGTCTTCCGTCACGGCCTCCGGATTCTCGTAGTGCAGGAAGTGGCCGCCCTTGTGATGGGCGTTGACGTTGACGACGTTGAACAGGCCGCGGGTGGGTCCGTTCTCGAAGGCGGCGATCCGCTCTTGCGGAGTACGGACTCCCGGAGGGTAGACGTCGCCGAGCAGGAAGGTGAATCCTGCCGGAGCTTCGACCACCGGCTGCCGGTCGTGCGAGGGCGTCCACGGGTAGCGAATCGTATTGCGGTACATCCGAATGGAGGAGCCGATGGACTGCGTCGCCCAGAAGGCCGTGGCCTGGGTGAGGATGAAGTCGCGCGGGAACGCCTCGTCGAAGTCGCCGTTCTTGTCGCTCCATTTCTTCCATCGCTGGACGAGCCAGGCGAGCATGCCGACCGGGGAGTCGTTGAGGCCGTGGGTGAGGGTCTGGGCGTCAAGCATGTGGACGGCGACGTGGGAGGCGTAGGTGGCGTGGAACTTCAGGATGTCCTCGCGCAACTGCGGCGAGGCGTCCTCCGGGATAGGCGCTCCGGCGGTGAGGTCCCAGTACCGGTCGTGCTGGAACATGCCCGGGGGAAGGTCGTGGCCGTAGTGCAGGCCGATGAGACTCTCGGCGTGCTTGTGACCGAGCGCGCTGTTCACCAAGGCGCCATAGTCGCTGCCCAAGGACCCGTACTTTTCGTAGCCGAGGACCTCGGTCATCAAGGTGTGCAGGATGTCGGCGATCTTCCAGTAGTTCAGGTCACCCCGCTCGACCGGCGTTGACCACCCGAAACCAGGCAGGTCGGGCACGATGACATCGAAGGAATCGGCCGGGTCGCCCCCGTAGGAGGCGGGATCGGACAACGGGCCGACAACCGGGGAGTTGAAGTCGCCGAGCCACGGCCAGCCGTGCAGGACCAGCAGCGGCACCGGGTTCGGTCCCTTGCCACGCCGGTAGACGAATTGCACCGGGGCGCCGTCGATCTCGATCTTGTAGCGGTCGTAGGAATTCAGCCGCTTCTCCTGTGCACGCCAATCGAAACCGTCCGCCCAGTACTCGGCCAGCGGCTTGACATAGGCGGTGCTGAGACCGTAATACTCCTGCTCATTGTCCAGGTCCTGGGCGAAACGAGTCGCCCGCAGACGCGCCCTGAGGTCGTCCAGCACGTCCTGAGATACGTCGATGGTGTACCGGAACTGGTCGAGCGTTGGATCCTTGACATCGTCACTCATTGCTTCATCACCTTCTCTGTGAATGGGGCGACGGGAGAGATTCAGTAGGTGAAGTCGAGGCGGAGCCGGGTCTGTTCGAGTTCGGCGATGTACCAGGCGTCGTCGACCTTGACGAATCGTGCGTGGTAATGGCCGTAGCCGTGCATCGTCTTGAACGGGAAATCCTTGGGGGCTTCCACCTGTCCGTCTTTGTTCTCCCCGCGGATGATGAGGTCCTCCATGGACCAGAGACCTCGCGCGGAGGTTTCCGAGTCGATGTCGACCTCGCTGGAGAACAGGTGGTGGATGAGCACGTCCTTCGGGCCTCCGCTGGCGCCGACGGTGGCGGCGATCTGCTCACGTCCTTCCATGCGCAACCACACGGAGCCGTCCGGCTTGTGCGGGGTGAACGTGCCGTCCGGCGTGAACAGGCCGGCCAGGTCCTGCCAGCGGCGGTGGTCGGCGTAGCGGACGTAACGTCCCATCAGTCGGCGAAGTTCTTCGACGCTGCTCAGGCGATCGACCGCATCCATGATCAATCACACTCCGATCAGTGAGAGGCGTGCCTTGTTCCGGTAGGCGCCGGCCCGCGAGGCCCGTAACCGGACCGGATGGTCATGTTGACTCTAGCAGGTAAGCGGACCGGCTGGTCATGTTAGGGCGGCGGAAGATGACTGCTGGGTCACGTTCGCTCGGGTCCGGTTGAGTAGGCTCAGCCTCGGGCTGAGGAGGACACATGACGAACCCGGTGGAGGTCAGGCCGCGTCGCAGCGATGCCGTGCGTACCCGGAAGCTCCTGATGGCGGCGGCCTCGCAGACCTTCGCCGAACGGGGCGTGGAGGTGTCGATCTCCGAGATCGCGGAGCGGGCCGGGATCGGCAAGGGGACGGTGTTCCGGCACTTCCCGACCAAGGAAGACCTGCTGGCCGCGATCGTCGGCGAGAACATGCGTTACCTGGTGGCCACCGGCGAACGGCTGGCGGAAGCCGAAGACGCCACAGACGCCCTGCGCGAGTTCGTCAGCGCCGCCGTCGAATTGCAGGTCAAGGACCGTGCCTTCTGCCAGATCGCCCACGGTGCGGCCCGCGATCACCCCGATGTGCGCAGATGTCAGGAGATGCTGGACGCCGTCATCGAGACCCTGACCGAGCGAGCCCGCCGGCGGGGAACCATCCGCCAGGAGATCACCGGGCAGGACATCGTGCTCCTGATGAGCGGCATCTACCAGACGGCGTCCCCGCTGCTCCCGACGCAGCCGGATCTGTGGCGTCGCTACCTGCAACTTGCCTTCGACGGTATGCAGGCCTTCAGCGCGCCGAAGCTCCCCGGCCCCGCGCCACACGCTGGGACTGGCGCCCAACCGGTGCCCCCGCAGCCGACCTGAGCTCTCCGCTCCTCGCACAGATCGTCGGGGGACCGTGGCCACGCCTGGCCGTGGCCGATTTCGACGAACAGAACTGCCGGGCGTCTAATCTTGCGGTTGTGATCCCCCGGCTGGTGTCGTCATCGTGGCTTCGGACCCTGTGGGATCTGGTCATCGCCACCGTCGTCGCGACGATTGCGGTGCAGTATCGGGACGCCTCGCCGCAGGATGTGCTGATCGGCCTCGCCATGGCTGTCGCGCTGGTCGCCCGGCGGTACGCGCCGGCACGCGTGATGGCAGCCGTGTCGGCCCTGGCGCTGCTGCAGGTGGCCTTCTGCCCCCGGTTCCCGACCGGCTACGACGTGGCGACGCTGGTCGCGATGGTCGCGGCGGTGACCCATGCGCGCAAGCTCTGGCACGCCTATCTGGCCGGCGTGGCGGCCGAGGTCGGCGTGGTGATCGTGGCCGTCCACGAGATCCGCCAAGATCCCACCGAGTCGTGGTTCGACAGCGTCCACCTCGGCGAGGACTTCACGCTGTTCGTGGCCTGCGCGGCGCTGTGGTTGCTCACCTACGTGCTGCGTACGCATCGGGAGAATGCGCTCGTGCTCGCCGATCGGGCCGCGACCGCCGAGCGGGAGCGCGACCATCTGGCCCGCCTGGCCGCCGCCGACGAACGCGCCGCGATCGCCCGGGAGTTGCACGACGTCGTCGCGCACAGCCTGGCCGTGATGATCGCGCAGGCCGACGGCGCGAGCTACGCGGTCGGCCAGGACATCGGCCTGGCCCAGGAGGCGATGCGTACCGTCGCCGGCACCGGCCGCGACGCGCTCGCGGACATGCACCGCATCGTCGCCGTGCTGCGCGGCACCGAATCCGGGGACTCTGATTCCGGCCATCCTGGGCCCGATCGGCGTCGGATGGGCCTGGATCAGCTCGAGACGCTCGTCGGCCGGGCCCGCGACGCCGGGCTCGGGGTCGATCTGCGGATGGACGGGGAGCCCCACAAACTGTCCGTGGCCGACGAGCTGACCGTCTTCCGGCTTACCCAGGAATGCCTGACCAACGCCCTGCTGCATGCCGGCCCCGGCGCGAAAGTCGCGGTCGAACTGCATTTCGCGGCCGGCGAAGCCGTGGTCGAAGTGGTCGACGACGGCGGCTGCCGTCCGGTGAGTACAGGAGTCTCCGAGCAACGCCGTACCGGAGGCAACGGGCTGATCGGCATGCGTGAGCGGGTCGCCGTGCATGGCGGCGAGTTCACCGCCGGCCCCCGGCCGGGGACCGGATGGCAGGTCCGTGCGGTGATTCCGATCAAGGCGGCGGTTTGAGCATCCGGGTCCTGCTCGTCGACGATCAGGCCCTCGTCCGGGCCGGGTTTGTGATGGTGCTTTCCGCCCAGGCCGACCTGGAGGTCGTCGGCGAGGCCGGCAACGGCGCCGAGGCCCTCGCCAAGTTGGCGACGGTGCCCGCCGATGTCGTCGTCATGGACATCCGCATGCCGGTCATGGACGGGGTGGAGGCCACCCGGCGGCTTTGTTCCGGCGCGGGCGGGCCCAAGGTGCTGGTGCTCACGACCTTCGACACCGACGCGGACGCGTTCGCCGCGCTACAGGCTGGGGCCGCTGGTTTCCTGCTCAAGAACGCGCCGCCGGAGGATCTACTTTCCGCGATCCGGGTCGTGGCGAGCGGGGAGTCGGTCGTGGCGCCTCGGGTGACCCGCGCCCTGCTGGACCGTTTCGCCGGCCAGCTCACGTTGCCCGGCCGGGCCGATGATCGGCTGACCGTGCTCACCGAGCGTGAACGTGAGGTGCTGGAGTTGGTCGCCGCCGGCCTGTCCAACACCGAGATCGCGGCGCGGCTGCACGTCGCCGAGGCGACGGTGAAGACCCATTTCGGGCGGATCCTGGCGAAGCTCGATCTGCGTGACCGGGTACAGGCCGTCGTGTTCGCGTACGAGATCGGCCTGGTCCGCCCGGCGTCCTGATTCGCAAGTCGGACCGCCGACGGTGCCCGGGTACGACCGTGGTCGTACAGCGGTGATGCCTAGATCGGATCGCGTGCCGATGTGCCGGGGCGCTTCGGCGCCAAGAATTGTCGACGTTCACCCACGACGATTCGGAGAAATCATGGCCGCCGGCACGTATCCGCGGAAGACGACCAATTGGGGCAAGATCGTCATGCTCGGTGTGCTGACGATCGCGGTCCTCGCCGCCGCCGCGTTCGGCGTCAACTACCTGTGGCAGAAGCAGTTCGGTCCCACCACCGCGTCGGCGGCCGACTGCAGGCTCGCGCAGCAACTCTTCGACAAGGCGCAGACACCCCCGACCGACAAGGCCGCGGCGCAGAAATGGGAGCTGGACATCCGCCAGATTCGCTACACGCAGCTCGTGGATCAGGGCGTCAGCACCCAGGTGGGCTACTACGTGCGCTGGGCCGTGGTAAAGGCGACCGGTGAGGGCGAGCGTCCCACTGCCGCGCAGTTCAAGAAGATGAAGCAGGAGGCGATCGGCCACTGCGACGACAGCGGTGTCAACCTCAACATCCCCGCGATCTTCTGATGCCGCCCACCACGCGGCCTGCCGTCACCGCGACCGACTTGGTGCTCGCCGACGGGCACATCGTCAACGACATCGAGGGTCCGACCCGTACGTCGGTCACCGACGCACGGCAGAACCTGGCCGGTGCCCGATGAACATCACCGTGTTGCGTACGCAGCTCAGCGGGGTCCTGCGCCAGCCCGGGCGGCTGCTGATGACCGGGCTGTCGGTGCTGGTCGCCTCGTTCGTGGTGTTCGGCACCTTGCTCGCGTACCAGATCGTCACCCGTACGACCCTGGACACGTTCAGCGACACGCCCAAGGGCGTGAGCCTGGTCGTCAGCACCGATGGCGGCGCCACGCTGACCCCGAGGCAGACTGCCGCGATCCGGCGGACCCCTGGTGTGACCCAGGCCGTCGGGCGGGTGACTGCCACGTTCGGCCTCGGCGATGCGTCCTCGGGTATCAGCCTCGACGTCATCGCCGACCCGGGCTCCGGCCCGCTCTCGAGCGTCAGGCTCGTCACTGGCGCCTACCCCGACGCCAAGCGGGAGGTCGCGTTGGACCGCCGCGCCGCGGAACGGCTCGGCGCCGCACCCGGTAGCACCCTGCGGCTGCGCACCGGCGACCAGGCTGCCGCGGCGACCAAGGTAACGGTGACCGGCGTCGTCGACGGAGCCGAGGACGCCGCCGAACGGGCGTACGCCCCGGACTTCGTTGTCGCCGCGCTAAGCGGCAACCCCGGCTATCCGAGACTCGACGTCCTGGCCGCGCCAGGCGTGGACGTGAACGCGCTGATGGGGCAGTTCTCCACGACGCTGTCCGGCGGCGCCGACACCTACGCCAGCATCAGGACCGGCGCCGTCATGCGGGTCAAGGAGGCCAGGGACGCCGTACGGCAGTTCGATCAGATCTTCGCGCTGGTGGCGATGTTCGTGGCGATCGCGGTCGTCGCTGCTGCTCTCGTGGCCACCTCAACGTTCCGGATCGTGTTCGCCCAGCGGCTGCGGCAGTTGGCCTTGCTGCGCACGATCGGCGCCCAGCCCGGACAGCTGGTCCGGGCGCTGGCCGTCGAAGGAGCGGTCATCGGACTGTTCTCCGGCGCCGTCGGCGTTCTGCTCGCCCTCGCCGCGGGACTGGCCGCCCCGGCCGTCGCCGCGTCCGCCGGCCGCACGTTGTCCGCACCCGGCGTCCCGGCCGGAGCCGGCCTGGCCGTAGTGATCGGCGCCGGGCTGCTGACCGTCGGCGCCGTGCTCGCGCCCGCGTTCTCCGCGGCCGGTGTCGCCCCGCTGCAGGCGCTGCGCAACGCCGGCACGGTCGCCTCCGAACGCGGCATCTCCACCGGCAGGCTGCTCCTGGGCCTGCTGCTGGCCGCCGGTACGGCCGGAATCGTCTGGCTGACCGTCGCTCGCCTGCCGGAACCCGGGCAGGCGAACTACCGCTCTGCCGACGTCCTGCTGTACCTGGTGGGTGCCGGGGCGCTGGCGTTCGGCACGCTCATCGCGCTCGGGCCGCTGCTGATCCGCCCGGTCCTGGCCGCGGTCGGTCGGCCGCTGCGCTGGCTCGGCCCGACCGGGCGTCTTGCCGTCAGCGGCATCGGCGGCACGCCCCGCCGGGCCGCGGCGGTGTCGGTCGTGGTCGCCCTCGGCGTCGCCCTGGTCGCCGGCACCGTAGTCGGCACCTCCAGCCTTCAGGCCTGGACCGACCAGTCGCTTGCCGTCCGTACGCCGGCGGACCTGGTGATGTTCGCCAGGGACGAACCGATCTCCGACGACGTGCTCGGCCGGCTGCGCGGCGACTCCCGGTTCCGCGACGTCACGCCTTTCCGGACCGCCGACTTCATCTCCTCTTCCCGAGACATGTCGTATGAGGCGATCGACGTCGACATGTCGGCTCTGCCCGCCCTGACCGCGCTGCGGACTGTCAGCGGTGCCATCGCCGATCTCGCGCCCGGCAAGGCCATCCTGGCCCGTGGGCTGGCCGACGACCTCGGTGCGAAGGTCGGCGACACCGTGATGCTGCGCTCCGCGCGAGGCCACGCGACGCGGGTCGAAGTCGCGGCGATCCTGACCCAGGACGCCCCGCTGCGGATGAACGCCGTCCTCGCCCCCGCGGACCTCACCAGCCTCGGCGCCCCGTCGACGGCGCCGACCGGCGTCCTCGCCGACTTCGCCGACGGCTCCCGCAGCCAGGCCCTCGCCGCGTTCCGGAAGACCGGCGGCGGGATCGGCGCGGAGGTCGCCGTGCTGGCCGACCAGCGTGACCAGGCCAACGGTCAGGTGTCGTCGCTGTTCGCCGCGGCGCTCGGCCTGCTCGGGCTCACCGTCCTGATCGCCGTCGTCGGGGTCGGCACGACCACCGGGCTGTCCGTGCTGGAACGCACGCAGGAGTCCGGGCTGCTGCGCGCGCTGGGCCTGAGCCGGCCCCGGCTGCGGATCATGATCGGCATGGAGTCAGGCTTGTACGGGGTGATCGGCTCTGCGCTGGGCATCGTGCTCGGCGTACCGCTGGCTTGGCTTGCGCTTCTGGCGCTGAACCTGGGCCTGCCTTTGACCTTCCCGGCCGGGCGGCTGCTGCTGATCGTCGTGGCGTTGACCGGGATCACCGTGGTCGCCGGGCTGCTGCCGGCGCGGCGAGCGGCCCGGGTCAGCCCGATCGCGGCGCTGGCCGCAACGGGGTGAACGAGCACGGGCGAGGCGGTCACTCGCCGAAACCTGACGGACGGCATGGGCCGGTACGGCGGTGGCGTGAGGTGCGTCGCCCGGCTGGCCGTCCGGTCGTCGGGTATGGCAGAGTTTACCCATGGATCCGGTAGGCGTCATCGCCATCGCTGCCGTGCTTGTTCTCGGCACGGCGGCCGGCCTCTGGCGACGCCATACCGACGGCCGCCTCCGCGATGTGCTCTCGTCGGACCTGCCGACGGCACCGGAGTCGCCCGCGACGCAGGCCGGTTCGCTCACACCTCCGCCTCCGGCGCGTGAGACGCTGCTTCCGGCGCAAGAGATGTCGCTTGGTACGCAGGAGACGGCGCTCCCGCCGGCCGAAGTCGAGGAGGAACCGGGTGTGATCGAGAAGTCCGGCGTCGACCGGCTCGACCCGGCCCTGCTCCAGGCGCTCGGCGTCGAGCCGGCCCGGGCCACGCTGCTGCAGTTCTCGTCGGCGTTCTGCGCGCCGTGCCGGGCCGTGCGCCGGGTCAGCTCCGAGGTGGCCGGAATGCTCCCCGGCGTCCGGCACGTTGAGGTCGACGCCGAGAGTCACCTCGACGCGGTGCGTGCGCTGGGCATCTGGCGTACGCCCACGCTCCTGGTCCTCGACGCCGACGGCCGGGTGACCAGGCGGGCCACCGGCGTGCCCACCAAGCCGCACCTGATCGCAGCCCTGGGCGATCTCCTCCGCCAGGACGCCTGACAATCTTGACCGGCTCGCCGGTGATGGCACTCACGGCGACGATTTCGCCGGCGGGTGCGACGCTTCGGGGATGACACTGGATCCGCGGGGGCAACGCTTCGCCGCGACCCTGACCTGCATAGTTATCGCCGTGGTGCTGGCCACCGGCTGGGGTTGGCTCGCGCTCGCGCAGGCCGTCGTCTTCGCGATCACCGCGCTCGACCCGCGCAAGGGTCCGTACTCCTACCTCTTCCGGGCCTTCGTGCTGCCCCGGATCGGGCCGCCGGTCGAGCGCGAGGACGCCGCGCCGGTCCGTTTCGCGCAGCTCGTCGGCTTCACCTTCCTGGCCGTGGCCACGGCCGGATACTTCACCGGCGTCACCGCGCTCGGGGCCGTCTTCGCCGCGTTCGGGCTGCTGGCGGCGTTCCTCAACGCGGCCTTCGGGCTCTGCCTCGGATGTGAGGCCTATCTGGCGATGCGCCGGATTCGCCCGGCACGCGCCGAGCGAATCCGTTAAGCCCCTTTTCTCAGAACTTCGGCGCGTCCGGCGCTTCGAGTAGGCCCAGCCGCAGCGCCGTCATCAGCGCCTGCGCGCGGTTGGCCGCGCCCAGCTTCTCGTACAGCTTCGAGATGTGGGTCTTGGCGGTCGACTCCGAGACGAACAGCTGCTTGGCGATACCGGCCACGCTCATGCCGTCGGCGAGCAGCCGGAGCACCTGACCCTCGCGCGGCGACAGCTGCGGGCCCGACGGGGCGAGCCGGCGCTTCATCGCCTCGGCCAGGTCGGCCGCGGTGAACGCGCTCGGCGCCGAAGCGGCGTGCCGGGCGGCCGCGACGACCTCGTCGGCCGGGGCGGTCTTGGGCACGAACGCGCTGGCCCCGGCCTCGAGAGCGCCGAAAAGCTGGTCATCGCCCGCGTACATGGTGAGGACCACGATGCCCATGTTGGCGTTGTTCTTGCGCAGGGCCTTGGTGGCTTCCAGGCCGCTGCCGTCGGGTAGGCGGAGATCCATGATCACGACGTCGGGCTGCAGGGCGCCGGCCTGGCGTACGGCCTCGGCGGCCGTGGCGGCCTCGCCCACGACCTCGAACTGGCGGTCGCGCTCGAATGCGTGTCGCAGCCCCTTACGAATCAGGTCATGATCGTCGACAAGGAGGACCTTGGTGCGCGTCGTCGGCGCCGGACTGGTCGACATGCTCGGGTTACTCCCCTTCTGGAGCGGAAACGCTATCCCGCACGCTATCGCGCCTGGCCGGAGAACCGAGCACTACGGCTACGGTTGTCCCGCTGGGGTGTCGCGGCGTGATCTTGAGTCGTCCCCGGATACGTTCGGCCCGCTCAGCCATGATGGTCAGGCCGTAACGACCGTCCGGGCGGTCGTCCGCAAAACCCTTTCCGTCGTCGGAGACCTCGATCTCGGCGAACGGTGGGTCGACGGTACAGGTAACCCACAGATTAGAGGCACCGGCGTGTTTACGCGCATTCGTGATCGCCTCCTGCGCTATCCGCAGCAATTCCGCCTCGGTCGCGGCGGGCAGGCGCGCGGTCGACTCGTCGAAGGTGAAGTGCACCCGCAGGCCGGCCGAGGTGCCCAGGGTGCGCGCGTACTCGGCGATCGCGGCCGCCAGGCCGCCGTTGCGGTCCACCTCGGAACGCAGCTCGAACAGGCTCAGCCGCAGCTCGGTGATCACACGGGTGACCTCGCCGCGCAGCGCGCGCAGCTCCTCGGCGGTCTCCTCGGCGCCCTCCGGCAGCGTGGCCTGGGCGTTGTCGATCCCGTAGCCCACCATGACCAGTTCCTGCGCGACCCCGTCGTGGATCTCGCGGGCCAGGCGCTGGCGCTCCTCGTTGGTGGCGAGCGAGCGCACGTCGTCGAAGAGCAGGGCGGCCTCCAGCCGCAGGGCGGCGGGGTCGGTCACGGCGGTCACCTCGGCGATCACCGGCGAGGGGTACGCGTTGCCGACATCCGTCTCGAGAATGACCAGGCCGATCGTGCGCACCCCGGCGACCAGCGGCACCACGAGCGACGAGGTGCCGGCGCGGCGGTAGGAGCGGGCCTGCGAGCGGCTCGCGCTCTGCGGCTGCTGGGTGGCCCAGGCGTCGGCGATCGCCGAGTCGGCGTCGAGCGTGGTCTCCCAGTCGACCCGGTCGGCGCCGGTCTGCGCGAGCACCACCAGCCGCCCGCCGCCGCTGGCCGACAGCACGGCCGCGCGGTCGCCGGGCGCGACCAGGCGCAGCTCCTCCAGCAGGTGCTCGGAGATGCCGCCCGGGTCGAGGGTGGCGCCGGGCAGCGAGCGGGCGACGCTGCGCAGCTGGGTCAGCAGGCGGGTCGCCTCCGCGTACGGCTGGGGGGTGGGCTCGGCCGGCTGCATGAACTGGCGCATCGTGTCCGCCGCGAAAGTGATGATCGCGCCGAGCACCAGCCACTGCCCGCAGGCCGCGAGGAAGCCCGGCTTGGTGATCGGGCTGACGTCGCCGATCAGCGTGCCGCCCACGACCAGCGAGACGGCCGCGACGCCGAGCAGCGCCGCGCCCTCGGTCGGCCGCCGGCGCAGCGCCGCGGTCAGCAGCGGGACCGCCAGGTAGGGCAACACGGCCTCGGCGCCGAAGCCGGCGTGCACCGTCTGGTTGGCGTCGGCGGCGGCCGCGACCGAGCCGGCCGCCAGCCCGGTGATCGTGACCTCGGCGAAGCGGCCGAGAGGCCCGAAGACGGGGTGGTCGGGCGCGATGAACGCGGGTAGGGCGGCGACCACGAGCAGGGCGATCCAGCGAAGCTCGGTCACGTCCCGGGTGGCGATCATCGTGAGGGCCGCGACCAGGGCGAGCATGATGACGCGCGCCGTCACCGCGAGCGGTTGGGCGCGCGCGGGAACACTGGGCAGGACCGGCACCTGACGGATGGTAGTCGCCCCCGGCAGGACCGGCGCATGGTGAGTCGGCCCGGTCGCCGAGAATGTCGGTGGCACCGGGTAGCCTCCGTGCATGGCGGACACCTCGACGCAGTCGATCCAGGTCCATGCGCCCCTTGACCGCGTGGCCGCGGTGATCAGCGACTTCCGGCGCTATCCCGAGTGGGCCGACGCGATAAAACGGGTAGAGGTCCTCGAGGAGTATGAGGACGGTTATGCGGCCCAGGTGCGTTTCGTGATCGACGCTGGGGTCATGGCGGACGACTACACCCTCGACTATGCCTATGCCGACGACCTGTCCCGCATCGAGTGGCATCTGGTCGAGCCGTCCAAGACCCAGAAATCCCAGCGCGGGTCCTACGACCTGAGCGACGCGGGCGACGGCACGACGACCGTGACCTACACCCTCGAGGTCGAGCTCTCCATCGGCATGCTGGGCATGTTCCGACGCAAGGCCGAAAAGATGATCATGGATACGGCCCTGAAGCAGCTGAAGCGCCGCGTCGAGAGTCTGTCAGCGGGCTGAGAGAGCACCCCGCGACAGCGGCCGGAGAGCGCAGCCTGAAAGGGTGGGCGGAGAGAGCGAAAAGGCGGAGGTGCGGCATGGCAGGATCGGCGCGGGACGAGGCCGAGCGGCTGGTCGCGGCGGTCCTGGCGATGGCCGGGGGCATCGGCGGCACGTTGGGCTCGGCGCAGGCCGGCACTAGCGGCGATTCGTCGAGAGCCGAGGCCGCGCCGGGCGAGCGGGAGTCGTCGGGTTCGCGGGCGGTCTCGGCCGGGTTGTCCATTCTGGGGGACTCGGTGGCCGGCCTGGTCCAGCAGTTCACCAACCAGTCGAGCGGCGACCGGCCGGGGGAGCGCCGGCCGGCCGGCGGGTGGTCCACCGGCAGCGCCGAGTGCTGCGTGTGCCCGGTCTGCCGGGCGATCGCCGCGATGCGCGATCCGAGTCCCGCCGCCGCCGAGCGGCTCGCCACCGGCGCCGGCGACCTCGCGTCCGGCGTCGCGAGCATGATGCGCGCGGTCTCCCTGCTGGCCGGCGACCGCCAGCGCCGTCCGTCCCGCCCGCCGGCGCGGCCCCAGCCGGGCAACGCCGACGAGACCTGGTCCACCGCCACCCGGGCGCCGGGCGGCGGCAACAGCTCCGGCGCGGCCCGGCCTTCGGCCACTCGAGCCGGCGAGGGCGACAACGGCTCCGCCACCCCCTCTCCGGCCGCCGGGGAGGCCGGCGCTGCGCGGGCGAGTGCGGACGCATGGACGACCGCGACCGCGGGCGAGCCGGGGGCCGGCGTCGGGGACGATCCGTGGGCCGCGGCGACGACCGCCAGCGCGGCCG
>Ga0307508_10004189_pt1 | contig 14185 bp, 9 predicted proteins | sample 9_EM_MG_FD_203089 | JGI IMG/M metagenome (GOLD analysis project Ga0307508, IMG submission 203089) | Populus trichocarpa ectomycorrhiza microbial communities from riparian zone in the Pacific Northwest, United States - 9_EM | ecosystem: Host-associated > Plants > Roots > Unclassified | place... | reverse complement strand
TCCAACAGGAAGGTGGGACACTATCTTCTTCCATACTTCGTAGGGAAACATATCGTCGAGTGCAGTATGAGACAAAGTGTGCGATGAAGCGACTTTGAGACATTGGCCGTTGTGACGAGGACATAACAAATCACGTCTCCATACTTGCAACCAGCGATGTCATGACTGCAGTCCGACTGAGTCATGCGCTGACTTGAGTCGCGCTGACTAAATTAGTCGGACTAGTCACGGTTTGTGGGAAAGCGTCCGAAATAACTTTAACTTGCAGTGAGGGCCGCTGCTTCGCACGGCAGTACGAGTCCTCAGTTTTTTTTTTTTTGTTTGTACTACCAAATCAAAACAAACTGGCAGTGACATTCGATTGGGGCACTGCAATCATTCATCTGCATGGCACAGGGCATAGATACCAGCGATAGCCACTTTTCCGTCTTGTGACCTGAGATCTGGAGTATTGGCGTGCATATTTCCAATGTAACACATAGCCCCTCCACGTTTCATACCATCGTGCATCCACAACTGGCCATCTTCGAGGACCACAACTGATATGAAGTGGCTGTCACCAAAGTAAATGATTCCTTTCAAGCAATATTCTTTCATTAAGCCATCAACTTTAATTGAGACTGAGTTGTCAATATGAATGTCTAATCCACCCCACTCAAGGGCAATAAGTGGAGGGGTCTCAATATACAAACACTTCATTACTGTAGGCTTGTTGCAGGTGAAACAGGGGCGACCTGTTGCGTTCTCGACAGAGTGCAAAGACAGCCACTCTGATGTTGATCGATAGGCATTGACACCTGCTGACTGGTGTAAGGTGTGAAGTTCATGCCCGGTGCGTTGGTGGCCATTGTCACAGACGTAGTACGACCTGTACATGGGACGACATGATGCCATCATTGCTGATAAAACTGCGTCAACTGATGTGTATCGCCCAAACTTCATTTGGGAAGGATCGTACGTCTGCAGCATGCGTCTGACCGAATCCCTGGCCCACTCAAGCGATGCAGATCCGGCTGTCATATTGCGGAACCCAGTGAACAGAGCAATCAGGAATTCATTGTTGATATCTTGGGATACAGCCTCCCAATGGTTGTGATCTGTCCTCCACAGCTGCAGGAGCACTGCGAAGACTGAGTCGTATGCACAGCTGTTGTTTTCCCACACAAAGCCACTTGGTATTTCGTGGTTCATCGTGCGATTGTCGTCCAATCCATTTTTGTCAGTGCGTGTCCTTTTCATGGACTTGGGAGCATCAGGGCCACTGGTAGCCCACTCCGAGGACAGCTTTCTTTTGTGCGGCACTACGGGAACGTCGACCTGGGCAGGGTTAGACTTGGTCTGAGACTGTGTACTGTTCCTATGGTTGCTCTCACTAAGTGGTAGAAGGGTGACAGATAGTATGGCCGACTCACTGAGGGGGTCACGCTTGGACCAACGAATAGCACGATGAACCGTCTTAGGAACAAACTGGTGACCCTTCCACTGGCGGAATGCGCGGATTAGTTCGTTCCGCGTAACCCCACATACATTCTTCGGAAGCTTTTCTTCATGCTCCAGAGTGGTAATGGAATCTAACAGCTCTAGCTCACGAAATTCCTGCCGCAACGCTCCCGAACAGCCTCCCGTTATTTTTCTGGAATCGAAGCCTTGTACTATCAATGTACCTGCTGCGGACGCACTTCGAGACAGAGCGGTATAATATGCCTGATGCGAGGACAGGTTGTGCAGGTCTGCCACGTTGAATTTTCGAGTCTTCCCTTGAGAGGCAAAATCAGTCATAGCAAAATTTGGGAGGACTTCAACCTGTTTTCGTACAATGTAATACCTGTCGCCAGAGGGCAGCATCGCATGGATCGTGTTTACAGTTGGATACACAGGCACAACATTTTCGGGTAGACCTTCAAACTTGACATCAGATGGAGGCTCCTTCAGCTTGACAAACAGAACATCAAGAACCTGCTGATTCCGCGACCCCGTTTTTCCTTGCCAACCAACAACATAACCCTCCTGTCCACGGGTCATGCACAGCTCCGTGGCGTAGTTATAGCGAATCATTACAGGCATTCCGATGCACAGCATCAGCTTGCCAGGTATGTGCTTATCGGTAAACGACGGGGGCTCGTTCCACAGAACAGCCTGTGTATCGTCGGAAATGTGTTTCATATGCAAGATTCCTCGACTCTTGTCCCCTTCTTTTGGATTTACCTTTTCGGAGTCTTCAGAAAAGAAGGTGGTGAGAGCTTGATTGGTCTCGTGAGCAAAGCGAATACTACCGAGGCGATTTATCTTGTCTTTGTGCAAATTGGTCCCTGTTATAACAGACACGTTTCTAAACTCCTCATCACATATTGAGGGCCTTCCGGGAACAGCAGACGAAATCCTTGTTCGAAGAAAAGACACGTCTTCAGGCGTACACGACTTGTATCGCATGTTCTCCAAGGCTGTACGAAGTTTGGCATCGTCGGGGCTCTGTGTACGCTGCCTCATGTTTTGACGAAGAATTACCACGGTTGTTATTTGATGCCACAAGGCCTTTCCTATAGCTTCTTCTTGAGACTTCCGATCCGACGCGACGGCTCCAATAGTCCTCGAATACAAGCTAACATTTTCGCCTCCTATTGCCGGAGGCAGCTGTGCGAAATCGCCAGAGAAAACCATGTTTAAACCTCCAAACGGCAAATCCGCGTTCCCCATCACTTTCGCAAGCTGACTGTTTATTTTGTGGAGATCCCTTGCTGAGAGCATTGATACTTCGTCAAAGAAGACGTAATCGACGCCCGTGAGTCGCGCTTTAATAATCCCAATCTTATTCTCACTCATTCTTTCATTTATGCCAAACACGGAATGATATGTCGAGCCGCCAAGCAGCGCTGCAGCAGTGCCCGTAGGTGCCACGACAACAAATCGGTGAGCCTCGTTTCTCTCTTTGAAGAAATAAGCTAGTGCTTTCAACACCTGCGATTTGCCTGTTCCTCCCATGCCACCAAGGTTCATCCTCAGTTGATCCGGGTGCTGAGAAATCGCATGGTTCGCAATGATCCTGAAAGCCCGTTCCTGCTCAGCATTCAACGAAAACTTAGCGATGGTATCGGACACGCATTCCGAGTGTCCCACACGGACATACGAGCGATGGAGGTATGATTTATCCACAATCTTGACAACATTAGGCACATGAATCTGTGATGCGTCGTTTCCGTCTTGCAGGGTATTGCAGGCCAAGTTATGCTCATTTTTCTTTGCCAGTACATCCCGTTTGTATTTGTCTACCGCTTCTCCCCAGGCAGCGCCAGACATAGTTTTGGTAGGGCGAATAGATTCATGATCACAGGAAGAAGGAACACCAGGCGAAGTCCAACCGCTGAGGCTGAAAACAGCTCTTGCCGACTCCAATTCTCGCAACTTCTTCTGATGGAGCTGTCCAGACACAAGTGCGTCTTCGTTTGCTTCTGCGGGCATCTGGCTGACGTCGGGCTGGAAATCTGATGCAGATTGCTCTATCCCTTCGCCGGAGGTGGAGTCCCAGCTGCCGAAGATGTGTGGAGCAGCTCCATTTCTCAGTTGCGCCCGATAATTGTCCCTTGCATCCATGCACTCGTATCGTATATTAAAGTTTTTTATCAGCAATCTTTCGGATTCGGCAAACTCGTGGGCATCGTATGTTTCATCCCATGAACGGTCAGCAGTAGGCTTTAGGTCGAGGCCCCTCCTCCACAGCTTAAACAGGGCGAGCATCGTGCAGCAGTAGTACTCGCGATCTCCCTTGTCACTTCTTGGTAGAGTCGCACCCAGGAAGTTAGGAACTCGGAGCTCGTTCTTATCTATGTACTTTATGCCATGAGTCTTGTGTAGGGGATGTTCTGCATTGAATTGGAATACACTCTTGCCGGCACTCTGAACAGCACAATCGCCCGTCTCTTTCTCGTCGGCAAGGAAGCCCGACAAATCGTGCTCGTCGTGTTGCTCAGGTCCCTCGCTTGCCAGATCATCATCATCAACAGTTTTATTTTTATTTTTGGCTGGAAACTTAACGCGCTCGTAGGATCTGATCCACTCATAGAGATTCACGTCCTGCAGGTGGGGCGGCCGATGCATGTAGTCGTGAACCGGCGACAACCCCACAATACGACCTTGCGATTGAATAAGGGCTACCTTTTGAGCTGCAGGGCGTTCCTGGTCGTCGAAATCACGGCGTACTTCGGACACGTAGTTTTGCCAGTAGAACGGCACAAAGATGTGACTGGTATAGTGGTCCGGATTGCCAAGTAGATACATGGAGATCATCGGAGCGCCCATCTCGGCCTTCGCACTAAGAAGGTTGACTATTTTAGTCATAAAGCGCCTGGCCTTTTCTTTCATCGGTAGAGTCCCGCCTATCATCTCGCTGTTCTTGTGAAACACTGCGCGTATGGAATCGAATATGGTGTGAGTCTTCAGTGTGGTCTTGGTGATATAGTCGGAGACGTACATAACCACTGCCTTGATAGCAGTTCCACTGGCCAAACTAGTAACGTCGGTGTTGCAGCGAAATATATACGTGACCAAGGGAGTAAAAGTGTTCAGCCAAGGCTCGACCTTTTTCATGATGACGACACCCAGATTGTCCACAACGGTGCGGGGATGCGTCTCACGAGGAAAACGTGCTTTGCATTTTCGCCATTTGTTGTCCATGCAACCTGCAGAAGTCGCGGTTTTCTTTCTGGATCCGTCCTTGTTGATGCCCCTCTGGCAGCTGTGGACATTTGACCGAAGGAGGATATCGTCTACAGTGTCCTCGAATGCCTGCTCCCAGTCGCGATACAGCATGCAAGCGTGGCACCCTAGATGGTCGGTATCTGTATGCATTTTGCAACGCGTCCGTGGTGGGGGCACGGGAAGGCTCTCCGTGGGATCGACGTATCCTTCAACCCTTTCTCTCTGCTTGTTCTTTTCCACAACGTCTTTGTGAGCACCAGCGAGGAAGTCCCCAGTGTGACAGCTCTCCAGCCAGGCCATCAGTCTTTTAGCCCACGTTGAGTCGTCTCCCATGAGTTTGTCTCTCATCTCTTGAGGGGTCAACGTACCCTTCACCCACAACAGCAAATGGAGATGAAGACTTAGACGTCCTTGCTGCTCGACAGTTCCGTAGTACGCACTCGTGCTTCCATATGCACCCCTGTGAGATGATTTGAACCCGAGAACATCCTCAATAAACGATTCCACCAGGAAGTGGAAAAATCTCGCACCTGCTACGGGGTTCATGCAAATTCGTCTCATTTTTTCAGTGTAAGATAGAGGGACGGGACAAAATTTTTCGTCGCTGCCGGCAAAGTATATGGATATGGGATGGCGGTTGTCAGCCGGCGAAACAGTTATATACCAGTAAGGCGCACCCAGCCGCGAAATGAGCGCCCATATCTCGTTTCGCATTTGTTTTTTGCTCGCCGAAGATCCATGCATTTTGCCTGATACAGCATCCAGATCGTTTATAATTTGAAAACAGCGCTGTTCGTCTGGTGTGCTGGGCTTGACGTATTCGCCACTTTCCATTCGCTTGGCGAGAGTCTCCATGGTGGTCCAATCGGCATTCATGAGTCGCTGGCTTATGTCGTCGAACCTGGACTGGTCTGCCAACAAAAAGCTTTGAGTTGCGCTTGCTTTCATCTGCTCGTGACTAAAGGCGATGAAGGGAAAATCTACGTCCGTTTGGAACCGCTTGTCGTGGTACATGAGAAGGTGTCGCTTATGTGCCTTGTCAGACAGTCCTGAGGCACCGATACCTCCATGGCCATACGGAAAAAGCCACGGAAACATTTGGGGATAAAGCTGTGGATTATTGTACATCGACTCCGGCTTTCCGGCATGCCCAACAGCGAGTAGTTTACCCCCGCTATTTAGATGACGCAGGGCAGTGGCTTTGATCATATCTGGGGGCATGGCGTTCAGGTCTTCACCGGTAAGACCGTGTACAGTATATGGACATTCACCCTCCTCTGTACCGTCTTCTTCTGTCACATCAAAGACACTAGTACCCTCCGGTACCTTGTTTGAATCTGCTACCCTGTACTCAATCGACACTGGAGGGCTATCTTCCGAGTATTCGTTCATGTTGTGGTGAGAGATCTCTATATCTGCATAGTCGGCGTGATTCAATTTTAGCCATTCCAAGGCTCGGATGACGTGGTTACGACGAACCAACAAGGGGGTATGCTTGAAATCCTCAGGTGTGGGCTTACACGGGCCAGTAAACAAAACAGCCAAGACATCGTCCATGTCTTCCCGTGGGGGTGGCAGCATAGCATAGACTTTAGGAGTGGGTGACTCAAAGGCAATAATGTTCGCCTTCATCTTTCGCATCCCTGACGCTACCTTCACGTATGCACACGTATGTCGTACCCTAGCAATAAGCATTTTCTCGACGAAACTCAGAGATTTGAGCTCAGTGGGCACGCTCCCTAGCCACAGGCCATTGGCGAGAGCAAGACGAGGAACTTTTCCCCGACGGAGGCATGCCCTACAGCTGTTACAAACACGACTGCAGCCGTAATCAAGGACAGGACCAGTAAATTCTCGAATGGGATCCCCCTCTTTCTTGTGTTCCACTCTAGTGACACCCGCCGCAATAAGCACATGAAGTTGATTTTTAATGTTCTTCAGTCTGCTGAGTTCACGCAAGGGTTTTAGCTCGCCACAAACCGCACACCCCCCCTCTTCAAAACTGTCTGGGGACATCTTCTTGCACGCATCCGTTACTATCGTGTCCCTCAGGGTCTTGTCAAGAGGGCTAGGCGGGAAATCTTCAGAGATCGGAGCCTCAGCCTGTCGTTTCTTTTCGCGATACTTATGCAGCCGAGCATTCGAAACCTCAGCTTTAGAAGCCTCCTTGGAAAATACAGACACATGAGTAGTACACTGAAGGCAGTCGTGGCTCGCAGCCATAGTGGATAATGCCGTAGAACTCGATCTGGCTGTGACCTTAAGCCCATGAATTCTCGCAACCTTCTGGGCCTGTGCATTTGGCAGGAGGCCGAGAAGACGATTGAGGGGAAGGGTTGCACACACATATGACTCACGAGGATACTGAAGCAGGCCAACATCATCAACATGATCGACAAATTTATATCTTGCGCCTGGCTGCGTATCTACTGCTGTCGAAAGTGACCTACTAGCAGGCAGAACAATATGATCCTCCAGAAGCGTGTGGGGAAAAAGCGAGACACGGCCACCCCCGCCTCTGTATTGTGAACGATTTGCAGGGGGCTGGACATCTGCGCGGCCACGCTGCAAGGAGGCCCTCAAGATGGATGCCGGAATGCAGCCTTCGCGTCTACTTGTTCGTCCATACAAAGCACGCTTCATGAAACCATTGTAGCGACGGCGTATAGAGAGGGAGACACGCCAGGCAGCCCGACGTACGCTGGCCCGTCTTTTTGGTCCTAGGAACCTTGTCCGATGGCGCCGCCCAAACACGCAAAAATCGTGCTTCAGCAGCAGGCCTCTAGCCAACTGGACTTTGAGTACAAAAATGGCATCGCAGGAGTGAGATAAAGCGTGTTCCAGAAAGACAATATAATCAGAATGTCTGCCCCAGCACGGCCACGACATCCGAAATAAGTCGGGTGGAGTCCGGACCATACAAGGAGGGTCGTGGGATGTGTGGACGCAGGCACAAACGTCAGGACAACCACAGCCGGAACAATACGAAACAAAACAGCGGACGGCTTCACCACAGTTGGGCGATGACAGGAGCGAAACGTTCATGCAGGTAGACACAGTAGCAGTGTGCCATGTTGGGCCCAGAGTGGTCGAAACTCGGACGTCAACAGGACGTACGTGGGGTTGGCAGACCAAAACGACACGGGCATGGTCCAATTCAGATACCGCCCTATGAGTCCGAGGCAAGCACCCCCGAATCCACGCAGCTAAAAGAGCAGGGTTCTTCAATGAAATCGGTGTCATTAGAGAGATTGGAACTGACCAGACACGAAAAGAAACAGGGCAGAGTTTACGAGCACACGAATAGCAAGCATATGGTCGGGTGCAACAAGTCAAATGTGTATGCAATGCAAATAAACAAGGGGGTTAAAAGTGGTTGACATTTTCCACGCCACCACGTGGATCATCAAACTTCGCACAGAATCGCCCAAAATGGAAACTTCCCGCTGACTTAAGATCTCTCAGCCTAACAGACAAAAAACATTTTATTGAGCTTCAAACATCACATGGTATCTAAGGGCGACCATCAAAGTCTGTACTGTCGGACGAGCAAACACATTCCAAGAAGCAAAAAGAAAAAACAAAGTTTCGGGCATCAAATACAACAGACAATTTTTGGGAAGATCAGAGCTGGCCCAAGAGGATAACAAATTGAACATTGAGAGAGAGGGTGGGGCATGCTCCCTCTATATCTGCATCAGCAGAGATACCTGGAGGAACCCCATAAATGTTGGCAGTATAGGCGACAGCAACCAGGGTCTCCGGAGCAAGATCCACCCGAAGCTTCACGCCCTTGGCACCATACCGAGGGAGCTTCTGAAGAGAGTCGAAACCTGTTTTATCAAAAGTGAAATTGGACCCCCTGGCATCGTAAATCGGTACTAAAAATCAAAGTAAATATACTGGAGAAGACGTTGCTTAGAGACCCACCATCCATCTCAAAATCCAAAAAGGGGGGGAAAGGCGTGGCATGCCAGGGCGTAACATCCCCAAGCGTGGACGCGCGTTTGGGAGGTCCGTAAAACTTAGGATTCTTCCCACGTACGGGGGATCCAAAAGCACCACCTACAAAAACAAGCAAAGGTAGGTACAAGCAGACAGAGAGAGATAGAGGGAAACTCACCCCCAGCCCCCTTCTTGCGGGTGGAGAATGTGATTTCGTTCCCGCCGTCGACGGGCGCCTTAAGCACGCCCCAGCGAAACTTTGTGCCCAAAAACGCAGCGAAACGACGGAGCGTCATCTCGGGTGGGGTGATTGTGATTTTGCGCACGATGTAGCCACCCTCGACGTTCGTGTTGTAGTTATGAGGGTTACCAAGGTTGCAGGTAGCGACAGAACCGAGCATGATGCCAACACAGTTGCGACGGGGGTTGCTCCAGCAAAGACGATGTGCCCCGTCCACAGCGAAAAGTTCAGGATCACAGCGGGAGAGGTTTGCGAACGGAGCAGATGACACAAATTCGTCTGCAGCCTTGATCAACCTTGGGAAACGAATGAAAAAGGTTTCGGAAAGTCTGACAGCACGAACGATATTACCTGAAGTCGGCTTTGAGCATGTGCCTGGCGATGAGGTCGAGACGCAGAAAGAGAGACGAAGGGGGCGCGGGATCCCTGGAAATCGGCCTGAACTCACAGTGCCTGGAGCAAGAAGACGGCAGTTCAGCGTAGACAGAAAAGCAGACATCGAAACAACATACTGCAATTTGGGAAGGTGGGCCTCCACATCATCTGCCTGAACATCCTCCGACACCTCCCCGGAACCGTCCCCCAGAGCATCGCCTCCGACGACACTGCAGGCGGGTTGAGTCATAAACGTCAAAGAAAAAGATAAAAACCAACGGATTCTGCTCTTCAATCCCATGGGCAGCCTCACGGGGTTCCCTGCTGGGGCGGTCACCAGCTTTAACCTGTAGATTTTTTTTGCTGCAGAACACGTCAGAAAACACAGATCCAGAAAGCTAAAACATGTCGTACGCTTTTTTGGCAGCCTGTTTCCTCATCAAAGCCGCAATCTGGGCAGAGATGTCATCGTCTGAATCGGACTTGTGCATATCAACATCCGAGGGGACAGGCGTTTGCGAAGACGCGACTTTGTGGACGCTGATACAAAACATAAGAGAAGGACCAAATTCCAAGAGCGGAGTAAAGTACCGATCAGGACGAGGAGTCGGACTATTATCAGGGTCGCGAACAACGCCAATGCGATCTAAGTCGCCGGAAGAATCGACACTGTAGGTCACAGGTAATGGCTACATGGCAAGGGGACACATGGAAGGGACTCACCCGTCATCGACGACGCTGACCTCCAGCTCTTCCTCAGATTCTGCAAGCCGGGGCTTCCTCCCAGCTGGAGTGGCGGTAGTAGAGGTCCGTCCAGCCCTGAAGGGGGAGGCAAGAAAACCCGGGGACTCGGGCATAGGCTCTAGCTTGATGGTTTGTCGGCTGCTCGCACTAGCAAACATGCAAACGAGATCATTGACATTGAAACGGCAGGAGAGGGAGGACTTGCCCTTTTCCCCTGCTCTGCAAGGCCTGAGGAGACGGAGGACTTTTTTGAGTGGACATATATGCCGCTTTGGCGGAGGGCTTGCGGCTACATTACAGGATGAAAAACAAAACAATCAAATACTGGGGAAAACATTACGAGCGCTTTTCGGACTGTGCCGTAGAGGAAAGTCTGTCGGAGATGGCAGCTGGCAAGTCCTCGTCAGACCTTTAAATATGCGGGCGAACTTGTGAACGAGGGGAAAAAAGAAAAGAAAAAAGGAGCACACGCACGATACGGTGCCAAACTCGAGACGGGCCGACGAAGGAGAGGGAGTTCTAACAATCGATTTCCTGATAGATGTGTGAACAATCGGTCGGAGAAACAAACAGATAGAAAGAAAGAGGGAAAAACACCCACGAAAACGATACAGGAGGCCGTTTACTAAGCTCAGCCGAACTGGGAGCCGTCTTCTTCACTTTCTTCTTAGGCGATTCAGATATGACCTCACTTAAGGCATGATATCAGTGAGCGCAGAAGGAGAAGAACGGGAATCACGCACATGTCAGAACTGTCATCGTCTGCTGGAGACTTTGGAATGGGACGTTTGGATCTAGGGCAGAGGATATAAGCATCACGAGTTCAACATGGCAAGTGGGAAGATCAAGAGGACGTACTTGGAGAGAGCAGCAGGAGTAGACGACGACTTAGTCATAATAGCAGTAGAGCAGAGCGCAAGGGGATGGATCGACAATAGCAAAAAGGAAGATAGGACTTAAATGCAAACGGGGAGTCGGAAATGGAAACCGACCAAACATTCCAGAACGCTAGCAAACCATGCATGGTGCCAGGATCGGAAGAACTAATTGAGAGAAACGGGCGGTCTAAGGGAGGGACGGATGTAGCACAAGGAAGTCGTCGAGAAGCTGGAAAACAATAGAAAAGACGCTGAACAAAACGGAGAAAGGACTGGCAGGGGAGCGGAGATTAACACGAAGCACAAATCAAGGGTTAATAACGATTTTAAAAAAGGGAAAAAACGCAGAGAAGTCTAGAACAGCACCCGGCATAGAAGCAGCGGGAATGCACGAAAAGACCCATATTTCAGAAGAAACCACAAAACCAACGGAAACGTACAGACGTAAGTGAAAGCAAGACCAACTCCCGCGAAACTACCGATCACTTCCGATGATTCTTCCCACGTTTTTGTCAAACGAAAAGATCCAAAACATATAATACGAATATATGTGAAATAGCTACGATCCCAAAAAAAAAAAGGTTGGGGCACAGGGGGGGCCGAACCTTCGGAGCAGGAGGCAGGGCCACAGACGAGTAGTAGGAAGGCGGAGAACACGCGCTAAACAAAGAAATTGAGGAATCAGACGACCGTTCCCGCGAATCCGAGCACAATGGCCGTGGACACAGAAGACGCTAGCAACATGGACGTGCAACGTACGGCAGACGTAAGAGGATGTAAAAAGACCCAGGCCCTGCCCCACTTAGACTTCCGTAGAGGAGTTGGAGCCCCAGACCAACAAGACAGAGAACTTTGAATTAATCTCCTCCCGCGAATTGGTACAGGACGCATGGCAGACAATTTGAATTAAGAGATCAAGGAACAAAACTAAGAAAGAACTACAGTCTTCCGCGAATCCGAGCACACTGCAAGGCAGCACTGGACACAGAAGACATTGGAAAACGCGAACGTGGGTGGACCTACATGTAGCTTAAATGCCAGGGAAAGAAAGTAAAAACCTAACCTCCTACTCGACGTCACTCCTCTGCGAACCAACAGAAATCGACAGTATGGACTCCACGTATGACTACATAGGGGCAGGTAAGGGTCTAGCAATATCGGCATGGAGGACAAGCACTCATGAAGGACTTGGGACTATAAGCAACCGCGTTATCCCAACTCACGGAAGAACGCGCCGCAAGCCCCCACAGCAGCCTCCAATTGCTAAACCTGCTCGAAGTATGTATCTCCTCCCGTTAGAATGCTGAAAGGTTAAACGGTCAAAACAGGGGGACAACGAAAGTGCGAGGATCAAGGTCGTATCCTATGGCGCGCTGGGGCGACTCATCATGGACGGGAAAGCAGGAGCGGAAGAAGTCGTTGCGGCGTTTCAAGGCATTATATGCAGAAAGGAGCTACCGCCAGCGGTCAAAAAGATAAGGTACTAGATGATCATTGTCACGAAACATTGCTGACATAACTTTGTAGCAGGAGCAAGGTGCGATTTTTGCGGCAGGGTGTTTCCCTCACAGCCTTTGGAGACAAGACCATGGAAGGCATCTTCAGAAAAATTGCCGAAGTACACAGGACGTACAAACGGACCTTTGGGGACAGACTGCAAGAATGCTCCATAATATCGACTTACAAGGGACATCCATCCGTGGAGACTTCGAACAGATACTTTACAGCACGAGACGACGCCGACGACGACGAGATCTGCGAATTGGGAGAAGAGGTTGACCCACGCGGACACTTGTCGAGTCTCGCAGGCTCCGACTTTGTGCACACGGCAGACAACAAGGTCTACTATTACGAGCGCAGGAAGACTGGAAAGGAAGGGGAATACGTGTAAGGCGATCAGGGTTCCTGACAAAAGAATAGACTGAATCAGCATCGATCAGGTTTGATACAGCCGAACCATCCGTGTTCCAGTTGGGCGACATCGTTGAGGTGCAAGTTTCCTTCGTCGCTTTACCGATGCGAGACAACAAAGCGAGGGTGAGTATGATACTGCGAAGCATCAGTCTGCTTGATAAAGAGTTCACTCAGGTGAGAGAACATAACATCGAATGCAGAGAAAAGACTTACAGAGAAGAGGAACCAGGATTCGTTGGTCAAGAAAATCACGGGGACAACGCAAGTGCGGAAGAACACGTTGAAACGAAAGGTCGGATACGCCGACGAACACGTATCCGCTACACGTGCCAAACTCAACAACATGGTCATCGACGAAGAGGCCGGGGAATCGGCGAAGATCACTGATGTTGAAGTCAGCAGCGTGAGGGACTGACAGCGGCAGAAGGGTGGGACAAAGTTTCCTGCTCTGTGAATAGAAAGTTAGCATACGGAAGCACTTGCATAATTAAAAAGATGCTCGAGACGAACAGACGAACAGAGGGAACAAGAAACGAAGGCCGCAATCGAGGAAGACAAAAGGGTATAAAATCCAAGACAGACCCATAGTCCCACAGCCTGCAACAATGTCTGAACCTCAAGCGACCGAAGGAGAGACCGAACTCGCCCGCTGCTACAGTGAGTACGACCCTCGACAGAGGAAGAATCCCCTAAAAACAGTCTCCAGCGGCCGACGACCTCCTCGAGGACTTTACGAAGGGCCAAGGCTTCAAGCCGAGAACAATCATGAATGCACAAGCAGATTTGTCGGGCACAATGAATGCTATTGTACATCACTACCACTTCGGTACAAGACATGCTCTACATTGCTTCATGCAACAAAACGGGGCGATCATCTCGGGATCGACAGCACTGCTCGCCCTGCATTCTGGTACGCTACAACCAAGGGACCTCGACTTGTACGTCCCGATCGCAAATGAGGAGGCTGCGGAGGAATTCCTCGAGGAATCGGGGTACTCCATATGTCACGAACCCGACCACTCGGCCTCCGAATACGAGAACACGTCAGCTATACGCATCAGTAGATACGCGAATGGCGGAAGGAGGATCGACGTGGTGTACACAAGGGGAAGCCCGATCCAGGCGGTTGCGGAATTCCACTCGACGCTGGTGATGAACTACATAGCATGGTACGGCTTGGTGTGCCTGTACCCAGCGCTAACCCTACAAAAAAAGGCTATTATAAATGCGGACGACGAGAGGGCCAGGGAACGTCACGAGAGGTACGAGGCAAGGGGGTTCCAGTTGACGCGCAGACACACCCAAAGACCCTCCGACAAGCCAAAGCAAGGGTGTCGACAATGCTTCGAGTGCCCCTCTACAGTCAGGTCTATACTTGACAAGGGCGTAATGTTCA
>Ga0307508_10004188_pt1 | contig 14188 bp, 13 predicted proteins | sample 9_EM_MG_FD_203089 | JGI IMG/M metagenome (GOLD analysis project Ga0307508, IMG submission 203089) | Populus trichocarpa ectomycorrhiza microbial communities from riparian zone in the Pacific Northwest, United States - 9_EM | ecosystem: Host-associated > Plants > Roots > Unclassified | place... | reverse complement strand
GACCCCGCTACGATTGTCAGCTGTGGCTGCGCGTCCGAGATGCGCCGCGCGTGCGATCTCTGCGCGGACGCCGGCACCTTGGTCGTTGCCTGTTCGCTGGCCTGCCTTGACCGGCATCTGCTGATCGAGCATAGCGCCGACGCCCGCGCGCGACAGAGCAGCGAAGCGCGGGCCCGCACCAGGCTGGCGGGCATCAACCGGCGGCTGGCCGGTGACCGGGAGCGTTATCAAGGGCATCGACAGCAGGTGATGGCGTTGGCGTTGGCCGCGGAAACGACCTCGGCCCTTGGCGGGCCCGCACGCGACGTCGTGATCTTCGGCGCCGGCAATGGCTCCGACCTGGATCTGCCGCTCATGGCCGACAGCTTTCGCGAGATCCACCTGGTCGACCTCGACGCTGAAGCCCTGGAGCGCACACGCCAGGCGCTGCCAATCGCGCTGCGAGGGCGGGTGATTGCGCATGCGCCGCTTGATCTGTCCGGGTTCATGAGCCGCCTCGACGAGTGGGGCGATGCCTTTCCCGATGACGCAACGCTGGGCAGCACGGCATTCGCCGCGGCGCGGGCCGTCGTCGCCGCGCTGGGGCGTGACTTCGACGTGGTCCTGTCGACGGGCGCGTTGAGCCAGCTGATCGTGCCGTTTCATCGCTCCTGGCTCATCTCAGGCGCGAATTGGCAGCGTCTCGACGCCGCCATCGTTGCGGTTCACCTGGCGACAGTCGTGCTCAGCACGCGTGCCGGTGGCCGCGGCGTGCTGGCGTTCGACGTGCCGTCCTTGCAAGATCCGCGGCCGCTGGCGCTGCTCGCCCAGTTGCAACTCCCAGGGATGGCGTCCCTGGTGCAAGAGCCGCAGCTCACATCGCCCTGGTCGTGGGACCTGGGCGACGCGGTGCAGCTCGTCTACGGTCTCAGCTTTCGCCGCAGCACGAACGGGTAGACGAGGTACGTGATCGCCTTCGGACCCGTCCACAACCAAGGCTGCCCGAGCGTCGGCGGTACGCAGGTCAGCCTGAGCTCGGCGTCGTAGCGAATCATGTGCTGCAGCAGCTCGGGGTTACATACCGTGTAGGCTGCGCGCTGAGCGGCCAGCTTCTGGGTCAAGGCGCGCAAATCCTCGTCCGGCTCGAGCTTGTCGAGCGGGTAGAACGCCGATGAAGTGAGGTCCGACACCAGCAGCGCGGCGCCCGTTGGTCGAAGACTGCGAAGTATGGCGCGCAGATGAATGCGGACCAATGCCTGCTCGAGCGCCGGCACGGCCCTTCCATTTGACGACGCCAGGCACTCGAGCGCCCAGGACATCTGGCTCAGCAGGCAACACGACACGACCACGTCGAGCTCCGACGGAAGCTGCCGCACCACTTCGGCTGTCCCGGCTGTTACCAGGCCGTCGCCAGGCACGAGCGGGCTCTCCCGATCGAGCTGGTGGTAGAGACCCGACAGGTCAACGGGGGCGTGGCGATACAGCTTCGTGCGCAGGGCCAGGCTTGGGCGGCCCGTGGCGTGCTCCAGCGCAGCGGCATCGATGTCGACCAGATGAACCTCATCGAAGTGCGTGGCCAGCGCCTCGAGATCCAGGTCGTTGGCGTTCCCAGCGCCGAGCAAACAGAGTCGGCCGCCCCGAGCCTGGTTTCCGCCGGGGGCGAGGGCCAAGATCTCGGCCGTGACCCGCTGCCGGTGGCTCCGGTAGCGTTCCCAAAGCTCGCGCGTGTCTTGGTTGCAGGTTTGCTCCGCCTGCTGGGCTCGTTCAAAGAGTGTTGTCGTCAGTCGAGCCCGCCGAATCTTGCGACGGCTTTCGCGCGTCGCCCGTTGGGGTAGAGCGTCTGGTAGTCGCGAGCCAGCTCGCGGCTCCGAGTCGTATCGCCCGCTCGCGAAGCCGCCTCGACCTCGCGTGCCAGCGCGTCCTCCGCCAGGGGGCCACCGGCGCTTCGCGCGCGAGCAAACGCGTCGGTCGCTTCGCGCGGGCGGCCGAGCTCGTCCAAGAGCACGCGCCCGAGCGTGAACGCGGCCAGGCTCGAGCGCGGATCGCTTGCGTGCGCCTGCACGACGCGTTCGAGGTACGGCACGGCCTCGGACGCGTAGCCTGAGAGCCGAGCCGCGTCGGCGGCCAGCAACAGATCGGCTGTTTCGTCGCGCACGGCGTTCGGTCCAGCCTTTCTGAGGGCAAGATGCGCCTCGTCGTAGCGCCCGCTCTCCGCGAGGGGCCGCCACGACGAGGGCTCGGCTGAAGCCGGCGCACGCTTCGTCTTTTCGAGCGCGTCGGGCGACGCATAGACGCTGAACTCCCGCCGATCACCGGCCGAGATCTCGGTCTGTGCACCTCGCGCCCGCACCTTGACGCGGCCCTGCTCGACTGCGACCTCCAGCTTGTCGGCAAGCAGATATTGCACCGTAAACGTCGTGCCAATGTCTTCGATCGAGATGTCGCCCGCGGTCACGACGAACGGATGCTCGGCGTCGTGTTGGGCCGTGAAGCGCGCACCCCCAGCGCGCAGCGCGAAGCCGCGTCCGTGGCTGTCGGGCAGCGGCTCGAGGTCCGTCCCCGGCGAGAGCTGCGTCACCGTGATCGTGGCAGCCTCGCGCTCGCGCGCGGCGGTCGGCGAAGCCAGCGCGGTCGCGACGGCGGGCGTGGTCGTTCGCAAGTGCGCGAATGCGCCCGCGCCCCCTGCGAGCAGGGCGAGCGCCAGCGACGACGCCGCGACGCGGGTCGCCGAGCGACGCTGCGTTGCTCGCCGCTCGATTGCGACTCGCGCCGCCCGCTGCCGCTCGGCTTTCCAATGCGGGTCGATGCTCTTGCCCAGAACAGCCCAACTCGGTTCAGACATCACGAAACACCTCGTCGATGACGTGCTTGGCGGCGTTGATGCGCCGCTTGGCCGTTGAAAGACTACACCCACAGCTCGCTGCGACTGCGTCGAGCGGCTCGCCCTCGAGGTAGCGCAGAGACCACGCCAGTCGCTGCTCGGTCGGTAGCCCGTCCAGCACTTCATACAAGCGTGCGAGCACTGCGTGCTCTTCGGCACTGGCTCCGGGCGCGGGCACGTTGGCGTCTCGGGCGCTCGCGTGAAAGAAAGCGCGGAAGCGGCGCCGGACCAGTTTTCGCCGCACGACGCGCATCGCCACGGTCGTGAGCCAGCCGCGCGCCTGCACCAAATCACGAATCTTGGCGATGCGCCGCGAGGCGATCCAGAAGACGTCCTGCACGACGTCGTCCACGTCCGCGTCGCCGCTCCCGAGCATGCGAGCCGCGAGCCCGGCCACGTGCCCGGAGTAGCGAGCGAAGAGCACCTCGAAGGTCACGGCTCCGCCAGCAGCGATGTCCGCCTTCGGCAGCGCGAGGCGGAGCAGCGGTTCGGGCGGCAGCTGCGGCATCTACCGTGAAAATGACCGTACCCAGCAGGATCGGGTCAAACCGGCCCTCGTTCCGCCCGCCTTCCAGTGACGCCCAACTCGACGGAAACTCGGCAGCTGTTCGCGCAAAGATCGCTGAGCCGTTCGTGGAGGTGGCGGTCATTCTCTGTTGGGGCGCGACGTCGTCGAACCTGCCCCAACTCACCCCGCGTGCTGCTGATCGCGGCTTTGCTGGAGCCGCTTCACTTCGCGGGAGAAGGCCCGACGCGCCAGACGTAAGCGCGAGCGCACCGTGCCGACCGAGAGACCGAGCAGCTTCGCGATGTTTTGCCCGCTCATTTCTTCGAGCTCGAAGAGCACGAACACCAAGCGTTGCGGCTCGGATAATTTGTTGAGCAGGGCTTCGGCGACTTGCGCGCGCTCCGTCGCCTCGCCGGAATGCGGCGCCTCTTCTTGAGCCTCTTGACTGCCGGCCTGGCGGTCGAGCGCAGCCGTGTCCATGCTGATCTCGCGCCGAAACAGCGCAGTGCGCCGATAGTCGCTAGCCACTCGCTGGCAGATGGCGAACAGCCAAGTGCGGATCTGCGCGCGGCCCTCGAACTCTGCCAGCTTGAGGTAAGCCGTCAGGAACACTTTTTGCGCCTGATCGAGCACGTCTGCCTCGCGCACGCCAAGGCGCCTGACCGAGCGCCAAACAAACTCGAGATGCTCCTCGAAGATGGCTCGAAATTCGGGGGTCGCGTCCGTCCGTGGCGCCTTGCCGAGGCGCGGCTTACTTGGCATCGGACCCATCAGCCATAAATGACCTCCTCCGACGGATTTGGCTCAAGTTCTCGCTCGAGCCGTGAGGCCGGGGAGCAGAGGCGGCCGGCCAGCTTGAATGCTTTTCGTGGCCTCGCGTCCGTTCGACCACGGAGCGAACGAGCACGACGCTTCGCCGCTGCCGTGAGTCCAGCGGGCGCAGCTCGGCTTAGAGTCGTCCGTCGAGCGCGTTCGGTGGACGGGCAGGCGTTGCGGCGGCTGGCGGCGACGGGGGTGGCGTTGCCGTATGCGCGGGCGGGGCCGCGCGGTGCGACGCCGGAAGTCGCGTTGTCGGCTTCGCAACGGCTGGTGCCGACGACGGAGCGAGCGACGCTGCGGGCGACGCGGTTGCGGTCGGCAGCGCAGACGCGATGGGCAAATCCGACGGCTCCGCCGAAAGCTGCGGCGGCGCGAGGCGGCTCGCGCTCTCGCCGACGCTGGGAGCACCTCCGCTCGTTGCTGGCGCGGCGCTCTCGCGCGACGCGGCGGGGCGCAGCAGCCACGCGGCAACACCCCCGGCAACGAGCGTCAGCACGACGCCGCCGAGCAGCACGCCACGCGAGCTCTTGTGGCGTTGCCCAGTTTGGCCGAAGTCCGTTTGGGTCAGAAGCTCGTTAGAAGAGGCAGCGGCGACCATCGGGGACGCGATATCGGCGCCGCCACCGCTGCGGGGCGCCGAAGGGGCTCCCGAAAGCCGGGCCACGCGATCGAGCGAGCGCTGCGCCTCGAACGGCGCGAACGGCGCCAGCGCGCGCGCCAGCTCGGCAATCGACTGAAAGCGCAGGGCAGGATCCTTCTCCAGGCAACGCAGCACGACCGCTTCGAAGCTGGGCGAGCCCGTTTGAGCGAAGCTGCCGAGCGGCGGCGGCGGGTCTTGCAGCACCAGCGCGCAAAGCTGCGGCATCGTCTCGGCCTCGAACGGAACTCGGCCGGCGACCAGCTCGTACAAGATCACGCCGAGCGCCCAGATATCGGCGCGCGCGTCGACATTGCGCGTGGAGCGCATCTGCTCGGGTGACATGTAATAGGGCGAGCCCATGATCGCGGTGGTGCGAGTCATGTCGAGCTCGCGCCCCTCCGCCCCGCCGATGATCTTCGAGATACCGAAGTCGAGAATCTTCACGCACGGCGTGCCGTCGGGATAGCGCGCGAGGAACAAGTTGGCCGGCTTGAGGTCACGATGAACGATGCCCGCCGCGTGGGCCTCCGCCAACGCCTCGCAAGCTTGCAGCAAGAAGCCCGTCGCTTCGGCCAGACCCAGCGTGCCGCGCTTGCGCAAGTGCGCTGACAGATCTTCACCCTCGAGGTACTCCATCACGATGTACGGAGAGCCCGTGTCGAGCGTGCCCACGTCGATCACGCGGGCCACGTGCTCGCTGCGAATCTTCGCAGCGGCGCGCGCCTCGCGCGCGAAGCGGGCGACGGTTTCTGGATGAACCAGCGCGTCGGGCAACAGAAACTTCAGTGCCACGCGCTGATCGAGCTGCAGGTGCATGGCTTGCACGACCACACCCATGCCGCCCTGACCCAGCACGCGCTCGATGCGGAACTTACCGCCCAGCACCTCGCCGGCCGAAAACGGCACGAGCTGCAGGGGTTCCGGGGCGGAATCGTTCACGCCGGGCCTCACTTGGAGCAGCAGCGAAAGCCGAAGTAGTGAGACGTGACATCGCGCGACTGGTCTTGGAAGCTCTCGGTGCAGAAGGCGTTCTGGTTGAGTTCGCTACCACCAGCCAGGATGCAATGGTCGGCTTTTCCGGTCGAGCCGTCGCAGCTGTCGACCCACTCCGCTGCGTTGCCTTGCATGTCGAACACGCCGGTTGGGTAACCCTCGCAACCCGCGAACGACGTGACCGGTGCCAAGTCGGTGAAGCCGAAGTCGTTGTTGCAGGCAGGCGACGCGTTGGGGTGCGTGCCTCCGTTCGGGCCACCGCAGGCGCGGTACCATTGGCTTTTGGTCGGCTCCATGAAGTTGGCGAAGTCGACTGGACCGCCCGCGATCGCTCCGCACAGCCGCTTTCCGGCCCAAGCGCAGAACGCGTTGGCGTCGCACCAGTCGACGTTGGCGACCGGCCAGGCGTTGTTCTCGGTCGGCATCGGCTCCTTTTCGTAGAACGACGTGTTCCAGCTGCAGGCCGGAATTTGTCCGCTCGTGTTGCCGGCCTTGGCCGTCAGAAATTCCTTGTATTGTGCGACCGTGACCTCGGTGGCGTCGACGGAGTAGACGCCGACGTCAATCAGCTTGGGCCCGTGCAGCACGGGGGCTCCGCCGCTGCCGCCGTTACCTGCACTGCCACCGCTGCCACCCTTGCCGCCGCCGCCCGCTTGCGATCCGCCCGTCGACGTTCCGCCCGTCGCGGTGCCGCCCGTCGACGTTCCGCCGGTCGCGATGCCGCCCGTCGACATGCCGCCGGTCGCGGTGCCGCCCGTCGACGTTCCGGCGCCCGACATGGTGCCGGCGTGCGACGTGGCGTCGCTGCCTGCGCTGCCGCCCGCTCCAGCGTTGTTGCTGCCGCCGTCGTTGCCCTGGCCGCCGGCCACACCGGTCTTACCGCTGCCGCCCGGGTTGTCGCTACCAGCGGTACCTGGATCGGCGCTGCCAGCGATGCCGCTCGTCACTTCGGTGTCGGTGATGCCGACGATCTTCGAGCACGAAAGGCTCACGAACAGCGGTAGCCCGAGGCCGATCAGCGCGAGTTTTCTCACCACTTGCTCCCCAAGCAGAGCCCGGCGCCGTCGCGCCCGGAAAGCAGGCCCACCTCGACCTTGCCGACGTGAGCCGACGGGCTCGGTTCCTTGCTCGACGGTGCGGTGAGGATCAGCACCAGCCCGGCGCCCAAGGCGGCGATGCCGACGCCGAAACCGATCGTCGAAATCGTGGCCGCCTGCTGGGCGTCGTCGCCGGCAGTCTTGGCGTCCGCCGTGCAGCCGCCCTGGCACGCCGCTTTGCGCGCGTCCCAGCGGTTGAACGCCCGGAGCCCGAAAAAGCTGCCCACGCCCACCGAAACGATGCCAAGCCCGCCAGCGACGAAGCCGAGCGTGCGCGCCGTGGGCGTGCCGCTGCGCTCCGAAGCGCGCGCGTCGCCCGCGCTAGCGGCCGGCGTCGCGTCTGCGCCGGCGGCTGCCGTGGCCGGGGCACCAGCGCGATCGGCAAGCGACGGCACGTCGACCGCAAGCTGCTCGGCGCTCGTGCTCGGGACGTCGACGGATTTTTCGAACGGCTCTTTGCCCGGTGCTTCGGCGCGAATCACGTGGCTACCCGGATCGACGGGCAGCGCGACGCCGTAAGCGGCGTCGTCGAGCGGCGTGCCGTCGACCGTTACCTGGAGCCCTGGCACGCGCGCCGCGTCGCGCACGGAGACGCTCAGCCGCGAAAGCCGCTTTTCGAGGTCGGCCAGGTGCTGTGTCGCAAACTCGACGCGCTCGTTTCTGCGGTCGTGCCGGGCGGCGTCGAGCGCATCTTTGAAGGTGGCGTAGGCCTGCGCGAGTCTGCCCTGCTGCTCGTAGCAATCGGCCAGGTTGAGCAAGGTGCCGCCGCCAGGATCGAGCTCGTAGCTCGCCTTGAACTTGGGGCACGCCTGCGCGAGCTTGCCGGCAGCGACCAACTGGCGCGCCTCGTCGTAGAGCGCCTGGGCGGCCACGGCATTCTTGCCCGCCGCCTGCGCGAGCCCCGACCAAACCAACGTGACGAGCGCGCCCCGAATCGAAGTCCTAACGTACCGGCCCATGGCGACGCGCAGCCTAACACAAGCCAGCTGGCGGCCCTATGTTCCTCCTTCAGCAAAACGCATGCCCATTCCGCGCTTGTCGCGACGAGCATTGAACTTTAGGTTCGCTTCCGGGAAATCAGAGCTTGACGGCTTGTAACGTGTAGCTCGCGGGGATGCGCTCGGGCTGCTCACGGAGCTGGTACTCGCCGTGCTCGTCACGAGCGCCGGCAGCACCGAACGCATCCCATGGCACGGACCGGTGCTCTTCGAAGGCACGCAGCGTGAGACCAGCGCGCAACAGAGCGGTCAAGATCTCGCCGATGCCGTGGTTGAAGCAGATCGAGCGGGGGGACGCGACTTCACCCTCGTGCTCGACGTACGTCTTCGTTTCGATGAATTCGGTGCCCCCGGCCGTCTCGAAGTAGGGGTATTCGAGAACGAGCAGCTCATCTGGTCGGGGATTGCACAAGGCCCACAATACCGGGTGCCCTTCACGCATGAAGAGCCTGCCGCCCGGTTTGAGCAACTGGCTCACGGTGGCTGCCCAACGCTCGATGCTGGGCAGCCAGCAGAGCGCGCCAATCCCCGTGTAGACGACGTCGAAGCGAGCCTTCCCCAGCTTCGCGACCGCGTCGTAAACCTCTCCCTCGACGTAGGCAATCTCGGCTCCGCAGTCGCGCGCCAGCACGCGCGCTACCGCGAGAGCCGGCTCGGAGAAGTCGAGCCCCGTGACTTGTGCGCCCAGCCGCGCCAAAGACAGCGTGTCGGTGCCGATGTGACACTGCAGGTGCAAGAGCTCGAGTCCCCGCACGTCACCCAGCCGTGACTGGTCGAAGCGCACGACCTCGGAGAGCCACGAGCTCTCGGCGCGGAATCGCTCTAGCCCGTAGCCGCGCGCGTGCAGCGGCACGCGGCTGTTCCAATTGGCGCGATTGACCTCGACATAACTCTCTCCCATGGCGACGTGCCCTCCCGGTTTTCGGAAGCTTAGCCCAGGCTTCACGCGCCGTGTTTTGCGCGCGCGCTGTGCGCCTCGAGTAGGCAAACGGGCTCCGGATCGAGCGACCACGTTGGGAGCTCGCGCGATTGTGGTTTCAGCGGAGCCGGGGCGGGGGCTCTTTTGAGGCCGGACATCGGTCGCCGAGTGTGGACGATGCCCCAGGCTGAGAGAGCGAGGCAGGTGATGATGACGATCGCGAGAGCGCGCTTACTGCCGCTGCCGGCGAATGCGGGCGACGCTTCGTTCATGGCCCGTAGGCTGCAACGGTCGACGTTTCGACAACGTAACCGCTTCGCTGCGGCGCTACTCGCGCGGCGGAGTCGCGGCCGGCTTCAAGCCGTCTTTGGAGTCGAGCTTGGGCCCCTCTTGCAGCTTTTGACCTGGCGGGATGCGGTCGGCCCCGATGGTCTCGCCGTCACTGGTGGTCGGGGGCGGAGACTGGCTCTCGTTGCTGGGCGACTGGGGAGGAGTGCCAGGAGAGCCGCAAGCAGCGAGCAGCGCCGCGAGCGTCAAAGCGGTCGCGATGAGCGAGATCCGAGCTTGTCGTTGGTTCATGGGCCTCAGATTCTAGAGCAAGACGCGTGCCCACGACGCGACGCGCGATCCGCGATTCAGTGATCCTGGCGCGAGCCCAGCCCCACAACCCATCCCAGAAGCACGAATGAAGCATGTTGCCCGCGCTCTAGCCCCGGTTGCTCTCTTGGTCTGTCTGCCGCTTGGCTGCGGGAACGGGAGCTCGCAGGGCCCAGCCATTGGCGTCGCCGCTGGAGCTGGCGGCGCTGCCGGCGGGGGAATGGCTGGGGCAAGCAGCGCTGGCGCCCTGACTCAGGCGGGCGCCATGGCGGGCGGTGTTGCGACTTTCGGCGGTAGCGGGGGGCAGGGTGGTGCGCCACCCAGCGCGGGTGGGGGGGGGGCTAACAATGGCGGCGCCGGTACGGCCGGAGTTACGGGCACGGCTGGGGCCGCAGGCACGGCCGGCGCCGCGGGCACGGCCGGCGCCGCGGGCGCGGCCGGCGCCGGTTCGTGCGCGGGGGTCTTTTGCGAAGACTTCGAGCTCGGCCAGATCGACTCGACCAAATGGAGCACGCCGGTCATGGGCGGAACGACCATGATGGTGGAGAGCACGACTGCCGCGCACGGGAAATACGCCGTGCAGTTTCATGGCCCCGCCAATCCCGCCGCCAACGACTACGTCTACCTCATCACCAAGAGCGCGCCCGCCGCGCTGGCGAAGCACAACTTCGGCCGCGCCTACATGTACATCTCGCTCCAGCGTAACGATATCGACATGGGCATGATCTTCGGCGGCACCGCGGGCTTTCCAAAGCCCACCTACATGTCCATCGCCAACCACAGCACGGGCTATCAGCTCGGCTTCATCAAACTGTCGGGGTCGCCGGGCGGCGAGGTGCAGGCGTACCCCAAGGGTGACATGCCGGTCATGAAGTGGAGCTGCGTCGAATGGGAGTTCAACGACGACCCCGACCAGATCAACATGTGGGGCGACGGCAAAGTCATCGGCTCGTTAAACAACATGACCGTCGCCTACCCAGGCGGCAAAACCCCGGGGACGCCGCTCTACAACAACATGGATAGCGGACTCATCGGCGCGTTCACCGACTTCGGCTTCGGTTTCTACGACTGGCATTCCACGAATCGTCCAGCGTTCGATCTTTACTACGACGACATCGTGCTCAATACCGAACGCGTGGGCTGCCTGCCGTGAGCCGCTAGCAAGCACCCGAATGCGGGTTGGCCCGCTCCAAAAATCCGTCGCGACTGCGGGGCAAGGTTGAGGCTCGCCCGGCTGCGCCGTCTTCGTTTAGCGGCGGGCCGCGAAATCGGACACTATTCGTTACCGACCTGGCCAGGCTGACGCTCAGTCGACGAACGGTGCTGCACGGCGCGCTGAGCGCCAGCAGCGCGATGGGTCAAATGGGCTCACCGGGGCGCTCGCCGAGGGCTTCAGCCGCCGTGGTGTGCGCGCCCAGTCCTGAAGGCAAGGGACGCGGCTCGTGCTGTGCCAGGCCGGCACTATAGCTCCCGCACTTCAGACCGTTAGCCGTCTCCGCGCGAGCAGCGGTGCGTCCCGAATGCCACAAAATCCCTTTAGTTACTGTGGGTTACGGCCGCGTGATCAGAAGTCGGGGCCGCCCGTTTAGTTTTGGCCGCGACCAGCCGTTAGCTCTGCTGTGGTGCGCGCCTCCCCACGCTTGCTGCTCATCGACCCGAGCGACTCGAGTCGCATCGTGCTGGCCGAACGCCTGCGGCTGCAGGGTTTTACGGTTGCGGAGTGCGGCGACGGCGCCGAGGGCGCGATCCGGGCGCTCGAGGATCCGCCAGCGGCCGTGGTGGCGGACCTGACCATGCCCAGCATCTCCGGCGTCCAGCTGTGCCGGCTGCTGGGCTCGGAGGTCGGCACCAGTCGGGTGCCCGTGATCTTGCGCGGTGACGAGGGGCGCCGGAACCACTTCTGGGCCGAGCAGGCCGGAGCGTTCGCCTACGTGCCGAAAGGGCGCATGGGCGAGCTGGTGCGCGCGCTGCGCAAAGCCATCCTAGAGCGCTCGGGCGACGGCGATTTTTTCGTAGTCTCGTCGACCGAGGGGCTCGATGTCCGTGAACGCATCGCGACGCATCTGGACGCCGCACTGTTCGACTCCGTGATCGCCGCCGAAGTGCGACGTCTGGGTACGAGCGAATCGTTCGATCGCCTGGCAGACTTGTTGTCGCAGTTCGTGTCGCAAGTGACGACGTATCGCTTCATCGCTGTCTTGCGGCGCGACCCGCTACGGCTGGCCGTACACACCAATCCAGCCACGCGCGAGGCGACGCTGAAGGAAGCGCGCGAGACGTTCGGGCTTGCGGAAGGCACGCCGGTGGTCGTGATCGAAGACGCCGATGCCTCCCCTGATTTGGAAGGGCCGCCCGCGATCCGGGAGGAGGTCTGTTTCGGCGAGCAAGGCATCGGCGCTTTCGCGTTGGCGCCGCGTGTCACCGAACACAAGGGCGATCGGATGCTGGTAGCCAGCATCGCGCGCGAGTTGGGCGGGGCGCTACGCATGGCCAGCCTGGTCGAAGAATCGCGGTGGATGGCGACGATTGACATACTGACAGGCCTGCTCAATCGGCGCGCGTTTTTGGAGTCTACCAATCGCGAGGTGGCGCGCGCCAAGCGCTACAACGAAGCGTTATCGGTGATCTTGCTGGACGTCGATCACTTCAAGCACATCAACGACCGGCGCGGACACGCAGCCGGCGACATGGTCTTGTCCGCGGTCGGCAAGCTGCTCAATAACGCGGTCAGGAACTGCGACATCGTAGCGCGCTGGGGCGGCGAAGAGTTCGTGCTGGTTTTGCCCGCCACGCCGCTGGGCGGCGCCGAAGAAGTGGCCGAGCGCGTGCGCGCGCTGCTCGAGCACGCCGAAATCAAGGACGGCAACGGCGACGCCGTGCCGGTGACAGCCAGCTTCGGTGTCGCCAGCTACGCAGTCGGCGAGACCCTGGAGCAGCTCGTGGACCGCGCCGATCGCGCCATGTACCTGGCCAAGAGCGGCGGACGAAACCGCGTCGTAGCCGACGGACCGTGCTCTTCGAGACCAGTCGCCGCCGCCGAATAGCGCCGCTTCCCCGAAACGCTCCGTCTCCGAGCAGCTGGCTGGGGTGGCCAGCGAACGATTTCCCCAGTCCCGCGGGCGCTTAGGACCTCATTTACATCCAGCCAAGCATTTGTGTCCCAAGCCTAGCTTTCGGAAGAATCGTGGTCACCCTGGGCGCCATGGCATCGAACACCCTCAGTCCGTCCGCCGCCGGCCCGCGCGCCCGGAGCGAGAATCCGGCGCGCTGGTCGGGAATCGTCCCGATTTCACGGGCGAAACGCCGCGTGCTGTTCGTCGACGACGAGCCGGCCATCCTCGAAGGTTTACGGCTGTCGCTTCGAGGCCAGCGTCGCGAATGGGACATGGTGTTCGCCGAGGGCGGGCGGGCCGGGCTAAGCGAGATTCAGCGCGGCGCGTTCGATGTGGTCGTGACGGACATGCGCATGCCTGGGCTCGGCGGCGCCGAGTTGCTGAGCTACGTGAAGGAGAAACAGCCACACGCCGTGCGGCTGGTCCTTTCCGGACAGATGGACACCGAAACGGCCATGAAGACGGTGTTCACGGCTCACCAGTTCTTGGCAAAGCCCTGCGACCCCGAGACGCTGCGCTCCGTGCTGCAGCGCGCCTGCGCCCTGAACGATCTGGTTTGTGGGGAGGAGCTGCGCGCGCTTGCCGGCGACGTCAGCATGCTGCCGGCGACTCCACGTGTTTTTCTCGCGATCTCAGAAGCGCTGGCCAGCCCGTCGTGCAGCCTCGACGGCATTGCCCTGATCGTCGAGCGCGAGCCCGCGCTGTGCGCCAAGGTCTTGCAGGTTGCCAATTCGGCCTTTTTTGGTCTGCCTCAGGCGGTGAGCAGCGTGGCCCGAGCCATCAACTACCTGGGCACGCTAACGCTCCGTAACTTGGTCTTGGCGATGGAGGTCGGCGCGTCCGTCAGCAGGAATCGCGTCACACTGCCGGGCGACCAATTCGTGGCTTTTCAGCTCAACGCTCTGCTCGTTGGCCTGCTCGCTCGCGAGTGGTTCAAAGCAGACCGCAGGAAAGCCGATGACGCGTTCGTGGCCGGCATGCTGCGCGACATCGGGCATTTCGTGCTCGTAGCCCAGAGGCGTGAGCGCGACGCTGCGCCACAGACCCACGCCTGGCTCAGCGCCTATTTGCTGGGGCTGTGGGGCATTCCTTACACGGTGCTCGAGCCGGTCGCCTATCATGAGCAGCCCGAGCTCATCGCGCACGAGACGCTCGAGCTCGTAGACGTGCTGCACCTGATCGATCGAGTTGTCAGCCGGCTCGCGCCGTCGCCTTTCCAACCCGAGCCAGCTTTGCTGGATACGCAACGCTTGGGGCGTTTGGGCGTCACGCGCGAGCGCATCGAGGCGCTACGTGACGAGGCGGCAGGGCTCCTCGATCAAGCCAAGGCGCTCCTCGCCAGATAGCCCGCGGGTAGCGTCAATTGCCGGGGCGGATCGAGCGCCGGCCATAATTGCGCTGTCGCTTGGCCGTCCCCGTTCGTAGGCGCTTTCCGCCCGCGGCGGCTCTGATGAAGAGCCTGTCCGGGGAAAGCTCACAACTTAGCGTGGACCGACAGCGATCGACCAAGACGCTCGTGCCGCCCGAAACTCGTTCGCCGCAGGTCCAGGTCACGCCAGGACGGCTCGGCCATCAAAACAGCCCGTCGACGCAGCGAAACCAACCCGCATGACAAGAATAAGAGTGCATCACTCGCTGCTGGCC
>Ga0307508_10004187_pt1 | contig 14188 bp, 11 predicted proteins | sample 9_EM_MG_FD_203089 | JGI IMG/M metagenome (GOLD analysis project Ga0307508, IMG submission 203089) | Populus trichocarpa ectomycorrhiza microbial communities from riparian zone in the Pacific Northwest, United States - 9_EM | ecosystem: Host-associated > Plants > Roots > Unclassified | place... | reverse complement strand
CGCGCTCTTCGCGCTCGCCGAGCGGGCCGGGCTGCGCGAGCGCACGGCCGCGATGTTCGCCGGCGAGCACATCAACGTCACCGAGGACCGTGCCGTGCTGCACGTCGCCCTGCGCCTGCCACGCGACGCCACGCTAGTCGTCGACGGCCAGGACGTGGTCGCCGAGGTGCACGAGGTGCTCGACCGGATGGGCGCGTTCACCGACCGGGTGCGCTCGGGGGAGTGGACCGGCCACACCGCTCAGCGCATCAGGACCGTCGTCAACATCGGCATCGGCGGCTCCGACCTCGGCCCGGTGATGGCCTACGAGGCGCTGAAGGCGTACAAGGCGCCCGAGATCGAGTGCCGGTTCATCTCCAACATCGACCCCACCGACCTGTACGCGAAGACGCACGACCTGGACCCGGCGACCACCCTGTTCGTGGTCGTGTCCAAGACGTTCACCACGCAGGAGACGCTGACCAACGCCACCGAGGCGCGCAAGTGGCTGCTCGACGGGCTGGGCGGCGACCAGGCGGCGGTGGCCAAGCACTTCGTGGCGGTCAGCACCAACGCCCAGCGGGTCGCCGAGTTCGGCATCGACACCGCCAACATGTTCGGCTTCTGGGACTGGGTCGGCGGGCGTTACTCGTTGCCCTCCGCGGTCGGCCTGTCGGTGATGATCGCGATCGGCAGGGAGCAGTTTGCCGAGATGCTCGCCGGTTACCACGTCGTGGACGAGCACTTCCGGACCCAGCCGATCGAGAGCAGCGTCCCGGCCCTGCTCGGCCTGATCAACGTCTGGTACGACACGTTCCTCGGCGCCCAGTCGCATGCCGTCCTGCCGTACTCGCAGTACCTGCACCGCTTCGCCGCGTACCTGCAGCAGCTCACGATGGAGAGCAACGGCAAGTCGGTGCGCCTCGACGGGGCCCCGGTGTCCTACCAGACCGGCGAGGTCTTCTGGGGCGAGCCCGGAACGAACGGCCAGCACGCCTTCTACCAGCTCATCCACCAGGGCACGAAGCTGATCCCGGCGGACTTCGTCGGCTTCAGCAAGCCCAACCACGACGTCGGCGCGATGCACGACCTGTTCATGTCGAACTTCTTCGCCCAGACTGGCGCGCTCGCTTTCGGCCGCACCCTGGAGCAGGTCGAGGCCGAGGGCACCGACCCCAAGGTCGCGCCGCACCGGGTCATGCAGGGCAACCACCCGACCACGACGATCCTCGCGCCGCAGCTGACGCCGTCGACGCTCGGCCAGCTGATCGCGCTCTACGAGCACATCACGTTCACCCAGGGCACGATCTGGGAGATCAACTCCTTCGACCAGTGGGGCGTGGAGCTCGGCAAGGTGATGGCCAGCCAGCTCGCGCCCAAGCTGACGTCGCCTCAGCCGCCCGCCGACGACGCCGACTCGTCGACGAACTCCTTGATCAAGCTGTACCGGGCCGGACGCGGCCGCTGACTCCTGTCGTACCCCAGGTTTAGGGTCGTCGTCGTGGATGAGGCGACGGCCCTGAGCCTGCGGATGACCAGCCTGCTGCTGCGCGGCGGCGGCCCCGCCACGGTCGCGGGCGTCGTGGAGTGGTTCGGCGCCATGCAGGCGCAAGAGGTCAACAGCGGGCTCTGGTCGCTGGGCGTGCGGCTGCCGGGCGCCACCCTCGACGACGTCAACGCCGCGCTGGAGCGGCGCGAGGCGATCCGCACCTGGCCGATGCGCGGCACGGTCCACTGGGTCCCGCCCGCCGACGCCCGCTGGATGCTCGAGTTGATGGGCGTGCGCGCGCTCGCCGGCGCCGCGAAACGCCGCGCCGTGCTGGGCCTCGACGAGAAGACCGCCGATCGCGCCGTCGAGATCCTCGCCACGGCCCTGGCGGGCGGCGGGCGGCTGACCCGGGCCGAGTGCCTGGCCGCGCTCACCGACGGCGGCGTCGCGGTCACCGGTCAGCGCGGCTACCACCTGTTGTGGTTCGCGTCGCAGCGTGCCGTCACGGCCATCGCCCCGCATGTCGGCAAGGAGCAGACGTTCGTGCTGCTCGACGAGTGGGTGCCCGCGCCGCGCCGCCCGTCGCGGGAGGAGGCGCTCGGCATCGTCGCGCTGCGCTATTTCCGCGGCCATGGGCCCACCACCCGCAAAGACCTCGCCGGTTGGACCGGTCTGCCGATGAGCGACGTCAGGACCGGCATCGCGGTCGCGGGGCAGGCGCTGAGGATGGTCGAGGTCGACGGCGTCGAGATGTTCGCCGCGGCCGAGGCGCTCGACGCCGAGGCGCTCGATGCCGGCGCGGGCTCCGGCTGGCTGGCGCTGCCCGGTTTCGACGAATACCTGCTGGGCTACAAGGATCGGTCGATGATGGTCGATGCCGATCACCTTGCGGCGATCATTCCAGGCGGCAACGGGATGTTCCAGTCGACCATCGTGCGCGGCGGCCGGGTGGTGGCGACCTGGAAACGGACGGTGGGCCGCAAGGGCGTCGTCGTGACCGTCCAGCCATTGATCCAGTTCAGTTCACGCGATCGTCACAATGTGGCGGCCGCGCTCAAGCCGTACGCCGACTACCTGGGACTTCCGCTGACTGTTAAGAACCCTTGATATTTACGCCTGTGAACGCCACTATGTGGTTGTCGCACGTCGCGTACGTTTCGAGGGGGTCGCCATGGGTGTCCGACGTCGAGTGTCAGCGCTGGTGGTTGGGCTGGCGGTGACCGCCGCCACGGTCGTGGCGTTCGCGCCGGACGGGAGCGCCGCGGTCGCGCTCGCCCCGGGCGGCGCGGCGGCGGTCGCGGCCGTCACCTGTTCGGCGCCCGCCTGGGCCGAGGGCAACACCTACCAGGTCGGTACCCAGGTGACCTACAACGGCCATCTCTACCAGGCCCTGGTCACCCACACGGCCTACGTCGGCGCCGGCTGGAACCCGGCCGCGACGCCGTCGCTGTGGAAGGACCTCGGCGCCTGCACGGGCGGCTCGACGACGCCCCCGACGACCGCGCCCACGACGACCCCGCCGACCACCGCGCCGACGATGACGACGCCGCCGACCACCTCGCCCACGACGACTCCGCCGACCGGCTCCACCTGCGCCGTGAAGTCGCGGCCGGCCGGCAAGGTGCTTCAGGGCTACTGGGAGAACTGGGACGGCTCGGCCAACGGGGTGCACCCCGGGTTCGGCTGGGTGCCGATCAACGACAGCCGTCTGCTGCAGCACGGCTACAACGTGATCGCCGCCGCGTTCCCGGTGATCCGGTCCGACGGCACCGTGCTGTGGCAGGACGGCATGGACGCCGGCGTGAAGGTCTCCACCCCCGCCGAGATGTGCTCGGCGAAGGCCGCTGGCGCAACCCTGCTGATGTCGATCGGCGGGGCCGCGGCCGGCATCGACCTGAGCTCCAGCGCGGTCGCAGACCGGTTCGTCGCGACCGTCGTGCCGATCCTCAAGGCGTACAACTTCGACGGCATCGACATCGACATCGAGACCGGGCTGGTCGGCAGCGGCAGCATCGGCACGCTCTCCACCTCGCAGGCCAACCTGATCCGGATCGTCGACGGCGTGCTCGCCGCGATGCCGTCGAACTTCGGCCTCACCATGGCGCCCGAGACGGCGTACGTGACCGGGGGCAGCGTCACCTACGGCTCGATCTGGGGCTCCTACCTGCCGATCATCAAGAAGTACCTGGACAACGGCCGGCTGTGGTGGCTCAACATGCAGTACTACAACGGCAGCATGTACGGCTGTTCCGGCGACTCGTACTCGGCGGGCACGGTGCAGGGCTTCACGGTGCAGACCCAGTGCCTCAACAACGGCCTCACCATCCAGGGCACGACGATCAAGGTGCCGTACGACAAGCAGGTGCCCGGCCTGCCCGCCCAGTCCGGCGCGGGCGGCGGGTACATGGCGCCGTCGCTGGTCTCGCAGGCGTACAACAGCGTGAGCGGCGTCAAGGGCCTGATGACCTGGTCGATCAACTGGGACGGCTCGAAGTCCTGGACCTTCGGCGACAACGTCAAGTCCCTCGAGGGCCGCTGAGCGCCGGCGGTCAGCGCGACAGCCGCAGCACGATCTCCGCGACGTCGTCGGCGCAGCCCCAGGAGAGGCTGACGCCGGCGCCGGAGTGGCCGTAGTTGTGCACGACGTGCCGGTCGCCCAGGTCCTCGTGCTCGAGCCGAACCTGCGGCCGCGACGGCCGGATGCCGGTGCGGTGCCCGAGGACCGGGGTGTCCGTGATCTCCGGGAAGATCTCGCCGCACCGCGCCACGATCGCCCGGGCCACCTCGGCGTCCGGCACCGGCTCGGCCTCGCCCTTCTCCGCGCTGCCGCCCAGCAGCAGGACTTCGCCCTGCGGCAGCAGGTAGGTCATCTCGCCCAGCTCGTCGGTGTGCTCCGCGAAGAACTCGGTCAGGCCCGGGTTGCGCACCGCGACCAGCTGCCCGCGGATCGGCTGGACCTCCGGGTCGGGGACCAGCTCGCGTGCGCCGACCCCGCTGCAGTTGACCACGATGGGCGCGTCGGCGAAGCCCTCGTCCAGGTCCAGCAGCTGCTCACCGAAGACCAGCTCGCTGCCCGCGGCGCGCAGCCTGACCGTCAGCTGGCGCAGGTAGGGCAGCATGTCGATGATCGGCGCGGTGTAGTACCAGCCGCTGGCAAAGCCCGGCGGCAGGTCGCCGGGCCCGCACTCGCGGAAGCCGGGCAGGGAGCAGGCCCAGGCGGGCGGCGGCATCGGTGCGCGCGACGCCTCCACGCCGCCGACCAGCCGCACCCCGGGAAACCCGGCGCGGGCCATCGTCGCGAACACCTCGTAGCTGCGGGCGGCCCAGTGCTCCACGCGGGCGTGCTTGGCGTAGATCGGGTCCCAGATCGCTCCGGCGGCCGCGGAACTTGTCTCGGCCGGCTCGCGAAGGGCGCGGATCAGGACGCGGAGCCCGCTCTCGGCGAGGACCACGCTGGTGGTCAGGCCGGAGACACCGGCGCCGACGACGAGCACATCGGGTCGGTAGGAGGTCATCTTCCGACGCTAACGGCGCTCGATGCCACGACGCCCGGACGAAGGCAAATGTACGTCCGATGCGGACTAGGGCGTGCTCGACTTGTCGGACGACCGCCCCGGGTGCTAGGCGGCTCTACCCAACGTCTTCCTATGATCACTCACGGTTGCATTCCGCCGGACTTTAGGTTCCAATCGACAGGCTGGCGTCATGCGGGCGGCGACCCGCCGCTGGGGCGCAGACGGTCATCGACGACCAGCACCATCGTGCGTCCGCCCTACGCTTCCCGCGCCGTCGAGGATTGGGGGACCGACGTGCTCATCGTGGGTGAGGTGGACACCGGCCTGCTGCGCGGGCGGGACCCATCGTCCACCGACGACGGCCGCCGGTTGGTTGACCTGGTCCTCGGCGAGCGAGTGCTGGTGGCCACGCGTCCGCGAGCCTACGTGCGGTCGCCGGAGCGACCGGTCGGTGTGGACTGTCCGCTCAGCGCGCCGGGCGCGGCCCGACAGGTGCGCGGCATCGGCACGGCGCTGCAGCGAGCGGCGATCACCGATCACGAGGTCGTGCAGGGCTCGGCGTACGCGACCCTCGTCCAGGCCGGACAGAGCGCCCGCCAGCCCTGGTCGCACTACCTGGCCCGGCCGGGCGTCATCGAGACCGTCGGCCGTACCCGATGGGCCGAGCTGGCCGAGTCCCTGGCCGCGCCGCAGCGTCCGCCCGCCGCGCTGGACCTCGGCGCGGTCGCCCGTCGGGCCACCGACGACGTGCAGGCCTGCGCCCGGGCCGGCGGTGCGGACCCCTTCCGGGCGGCCCGCTCCCGGCTGAGATGGGTGGCCCGGATCGAGCCGGGCGAGGCCGTGCTGTGCGGGGTCCACTTCGAGGTGGTCGACCGCCGCCTGCGACTGCTGCGCTTCACCACCTCGCAAACCGCCGCCGCGGGCGTCGCCGCCGCCTGCGAGGACGTGGCCCTGCACGACTGGCTGCTCAGCACCCTGATCGAGAGCGTGCGCAAGGCCGCGATCGGGCTGCAACCGCGGGCCGAGACCCTGAGCCGGCTGTTGCCGGCGATCGACCACCTGTTGCACCTGTGGATGCCGGCGGCCTGCGCCGACGTCCTCACCGAGCGGATGTGGGCGGTGCTGGAGCAGCGTGCCGGGTTCAGCCGGCAGTGGGGCACGCTGGTGAACCGCATCCGCGACCAGCTGTCGGTCGCGGTGGCGGCCACCCTTGCCGCGGCGACGCGCCAGTGAGCACCGCCGTGGAGATACGCCCGGCCGGTGGCGGCTCCAACGTCATCCGCACGGCGCTGCTGACGGTCGCCAGCGGCGGCGTCACCTTCCTGGTCACCAACGGGCTCGACCAGTCCACGGCGAACTGCATCTTGTTCTCCATCCTGATCGGCGGGATCGCGCTGATGGTGCGGTTCCTGGTCGACTTCGAGAACCGCCTGGCCGCCGTGGAGAAGCTCGAGCGCGACGGGATGGCGGACATGAAGCAGCTGGTGGGGGACGCCTTCTCGGAGATCAGCGAGGCGACGGCGCTGTTCGGGCTGATCGAGGCGTCTGCCCTGCAGACCGACCTGGTCACGCAGTTGGTGCGCAATTCGACGCAGATCTCGCCGACCTCGCCGCCGATCGTCTACCAGTTCGTCCAGGCGAGGATCAAGGAGATGTCGGACTTCCTCAAGCAACTCGGCGAGGGCGGCACCGTCACCTACTACGGGGAGGACCGGGACTGGCTGCTCGGTCTCACCCGCACCGCCACCACCAGCGTGGACGCGATAAGCCTGGCGGCCGTCGACCACGACCTGTGGCACAGCGAGATCGGCCAGCGCTATCTGGACGCCCAGCGCCGGGCCGCGCGGGCCGGCCGGCGGGTCCGGCGGATCTTCGTGCTCGACAACCCCGACATGGAGTACAACCCGGTGCTGCGCCGGGCGTACGAGGAGCAGCGCCAGATGCTGATCGAGGTACGGCTGCTCGATCGGAGCGCGGTGCCCACCCCGTTGCAGGTGCAGGTGCGTGACCTGATCCTGTTCGACGACATCCTCGCCTACGAGACCACGCCGACGACCTCGGATCCGCTCCTGGCGCAGGTCGCCGAGACCCGCCTGGTACTCACCGACGCCCGGGTCAAGGAGTGCTCGCAGCTGTTCCGCGAGCTCTGGGAGGTGTCCCGCGAGCTGCGTCCGGCCGTGCCCGACTCTCAGATGAACGCGTAGGCGATCCGCTCGACCGTCTCGGGCGGCAGGTCGAGGCCCTCGCCCCGGGCCCGGTCGAGGGTCTGGGCGGCGACCAGCGGGTCGACGGCGACCTGGGCGAGGATGGTGCGCACCGCGAGCTCAATCGGGAGGAACCGGCTGTCCAGCGCGCTGAAGGTGCGGTACGCCCGCAGGGCCGCCGCCTCCGGGTTGAGCTGCACGATCGCGGGCATCTGCGCCCAGTCGGCGGGCAGGTCCGCCGGCGTCGCCCGCACCGGTTCGGCGACCGGGTCGCCCAGGTGGCGTAGCAGGCCGAGCCGCTGCAACTGCCAGACCGCGGCCAGGAACGGGCACGACCACAGCCGGCATCCGTCCGGGCCGTCGCTCCACAACTCGACGTCCATGAAGATGGAGTGGTTGCGCACCGCGCTCTGCCGCGGCGGCTGCCACTGCCGAGGCGCGGCCATCGCGGCCGTGGCCGCGACCGGGGAGCGCTCGCCGTTGGTCAGCCAGCCGCTCTGGCTCGTCGCCGGGCGGCCGCCGTTGGCGCCCTCGGCCGGCTCCTCCACCAGGTGCTGCTGGACCAGCGTGGCCACGTCGATCCCACCAGCCTGGGCGCACCCCGACTCCCGGGCGACGTAGTCGATCTCGAGGTCGTAGGCGTGTGCCGCCTCCACGAGGGCGGAGACCACCTCGGGCGGCGAGGAGAATTGGGTGAAGTAGTCGTCGATGAGGAAGCACGTGCTGATCCGGGGCCGCCGCCCGGCGAGCCCGGCGGCGGCCTGCTCCGCGGCGGTGCGGACCCACGGCAGCACCCGGCGGAAACGCTCGCGCAGCCGCTGGTCGCCCGCCGCGAAATCCTCCATGTAGAGGTGACCGAGCTCGATGGACAGGTGGGACAGGGCCACCGACCGGACCGCGGGGACGGCGCTCACCTCGGTGAACACGTCGTCCGCTGTGGTCACAGCCCCTCCCACGCGGTCTCGTCCACGATCTTCTTGGCCAGCTCCTCGAGCGCGTTCACCGTCCGCTCGTTGGCCGTTCGGTACATCCAGACGTCGTCGTTGGACAGCAGCTGCTCCTGCCATTGCAGCACCGGGTCGAGCGGCACCTCGCCGAGGAGTTTCGCCTGTCCCACCCCGCTGCGGCTGGCCAGCCCCTGCAGCCGGCGGTTGCACACGTCCAGCCAGGCCAGCTGCTCGGGACGCAGGCCGGCCTGCTCGGGCGCGGACGGGTCGAGCACCGCGGTCCGTACGAACCGGATCCGCTCGGCCAGCTCGGCCCGGTCGTGGCCCTTCTGCTCGCCGGTCTCCAGGATGCCTTGCGGCCCGTGCACCAGGCTGCTGGCCGCGATGATGTGCTGACGGGTCCACCGGTGGAACACGATCCAGCGGGCCATCACCTTGTCGCGCATCAGCGGCGAGGCGGTGGCCTCCAGCACGATATCGGTGGCGTAGGACCGGCCGGCGCTCAGGTCCACGAGGACCAGGTCGTACTCCTCGTCGACCCGCAGCAGCAGCTCGATGCAGCGCTCGACCACGCCCGGCGCCGAGCTGAACTCGCCGCGGCCGCGGTCGCCCGGCAGCAGGGTCAGCTCGCCGGCGCCGCCCGGCCGGCCGCGGAGCGCCTCGCGCTGCGAGGAAGCCCAGATGTTGATCTCCTGAAGATAGGGCCGCCCGTCGCTCAGATAGCTGTGCAGGCCGCCCTCGGCCACCCCGGCCAGCGCCTCGGGAAGGTCGAAGATCGCGCCGGCGGTCGGCGAGCCGAAGTCGAAATCCAGGTAGCAGGCGTCCCGGCCCTGCAGCGCGTGCCGGTAGGCCACGTTGCAGCTGGTCACCGAGCGCCCGGTGCCGCCCTTGTCGGAGGTCGCGAAGATCAGCATCAGGTCACCCCGCTGTCCGCGCGGCGAGCGGCGGACAACCGGTCCAGCCGGCGCAACACCTCCTCGGCGAGGGCGACGGCCACGCCCGGCCGGCCGGGGCGCACCGTGCGGGCCCGACGCAGCTCGGTCCCGATCCGCTCCAGCTCGACGCGCAGCGCCTCGCCGCGGGTCGTGGTGCCGTTGAGCAACTCCCGGTCGTACAGGTACTCGGCCTCGTTGAGAAGCTCCTCCGCGACCTGGCCGAGCAGTTCGCCGGGCGGCGCCGCCTCGTCGATCAACTGCGCCGCGGTGACCAGGCAGTCGACCACCCGCTTGGTGTAGTACCAGGAGACCTCGTGGGTGCCGTCGGTCAGGTACGGGAACGCGCCGGCCGGCCTGTCCCAGAGGCCGCGATGGTCGCCCTCGTCGATCATCCGGCTGCGCAGGTGCCCCCAGACGGCGTTCGAGAGGTCGAGCATGCGGCTGCGCGGCGCGCTGTCGGTGAACATCCGGGCCAGGTTCAGCGTGCGCTTGAACAGCGTGGGAGAGATGTCCGCGACGGTCCAGGCCAGCGTGGGGCCGCCGACGTCCTCGCTGCCCACCAGCGGGAAATGCAGGCCGGGGTGGTGCACGCGGACCGCGGTCTCCGGCTCGGTCGAGCGGCGGGTGATCCGGCTGCGGTTGGCCAGTTCCTCCAGCACCGCGCCCACCCGGAGTCGATCGGTGTCCGACGTCCGTGCCGACTGCATGTTCTGCATGACCATGCCGCTGACCAGCAGGCTGAGGTAGTCGAACTCGAAGCCGTCGGTGGCGCGCCAGGGCAGGTCCTCCAGCGGCCAGCGGCCGGCGCCGAAGGTCGCGATGGCCGACCAGTACGACCGGGTGAGCTCCATGCGCAGCTGCAGCGACTGGGCCAGCCGGGCCTGCTCGGTGTCGAGCAGGCCGAGCAGCCGGGTGCGCTCCGAGGAGAGCGCCTGGACGGCGTCGACCGCCACGGTGGTGAAGTAGAGGTAGGGCGCGTTCTGCGCCACGCCGTCGCGTTGCACGCCGAACTCGGCCGAAGTCTCGATCGTCGGGGCGTCCCGGACCACGCCCCACGACCAGCCGCACTCGAACAGCCGGTTCGGATTGTCGAGCTCGCTGCCCTCGGCCGCGCCGGAACCGATGACGACGTCGTCGCGCAGCCTTGCGTTGATCTCCCGCAGCGCCTCGCGAAGCTCCTCGACCACCTGATGGCTGGGGCGGCGTTCCTGGTTGACCGTCCGGATCAGCTCGCGGCCGTTCGGGCTGTCGGCCGAGAAGACGTTGACCGCGAAGCTGCGCAGCAGGCCGGCCATGGCCGCGGAGAGCCGCCTGTTCGCCATCCTCTCCAGCGCGTCGAGCTGGTCCCTCAGGGCGGGCCGGGTGATCACCTGTCGGAAGATCTTGGTGAAGCCGGCGATCGCGAGCATCAACGTGACCGAGATGGAGAACGAGTCGACCACATCGAGGTCCAGCTGCGCCTGCTTGGCCTCCTCGCCGTCCACGTTGGAGCTGAAGTAGCTGCCGCCGGAAAAGATCGGCGTGCCGTCGGGCGCGGTGTAACGCTCGATGTAGCCGGTCAGCGCCAGGATCAGCCGCTGTGGGATCTGCCGGTTGTCGCCCAGGCCGCGCAGCTTTTCCAGCACGTCGCTGGCGACCGCGTCGGGCCGGTCGAGGCGGAAGAGCGGGATCTCGGTGGCCGGCGCCATGACGCACAGGAGTTGCTCGGCGTCGCTGATCGAGTTGCCGCCGTCGCGTCCGCCGGGGCGCCAGTCACCGTCGAAGTAGGACACCCGGGCAGTCGCCTGCCAGATGTCGAGCAACTGTTGACGCGGCTGGATCTGCATAGGTGTGCCGTCACCTACCCGTCCGTGGGCTGTGTTACCGCTTCCATCCGGTCGCCACGATCATCCCGCAGTAGCCGTCGCGGAGGTCGTGACTCTCCACTGTCCTAATGTCGTCGATGCGCGCCACCGGGGCAAGGCATGCCTCAATGTCCTTTTCGTCGACCGAGCAGGCGGGGAAGAACTGCTCACCGACGAGGTAGCCCGCGGAGTCGCGCATGAAGGCCGCCGCGAACGGGGCCCGAAGCTTCAACGACCGGACGAACTGCCGGGTCGCGCGCTCGAACTCGTCATCACGCGTGGTGATCGATTCCGCGACGAAGAACATCGTCCCCACGTCGAACTGGTCGGGCTCCAGGGTGAAGACGTTGCCCTTGAGGACCTCGGCCCGGTCGGCCAGCACCTCGAACGGGTTGGCGAAGGTCTTGTACTCCGGGCGGCCGTCGGCGATCGCCGTCCAGAACTCCTCCCAGGACTGCTGCGGCTGGAGCAACGCGTCGGACAGCCACTTGCGGTTGGTGAACGCCGGCTCGATCAGGGTGACCCCCGACGAGTACGGCAACATCATCATGGCGGGGTACAGATTGGTGCCCGAGCCCACATCGATCGCCTGGGTCGGCCACTGCCGGGGGCGGGCGCGCTCGAAGAAGTCTGCGACGATCTTGATAATGCGGGCGTCGTCGTCGCGGAGCTTGTCATAGTTGTGTCTGTAGTAAAATTCTGAGTCGAACTCGTCCCAGGAGACGTCTGCGTTAACAACCGACGGCTCACCTTGACACACAGGACTCCTCCAGCTCTCAGTCTTGGCCACGAGCGGCGGCAGTCGAGCGCAGGAGGCAGCCGGAGTCGGCCAGTCCATTCAGCGTATGGCCCGGCCTAGTCATGGCGCATCATCCGATCGTCCGTCGGTCTGGCTGTTGCACATTAGGACATGGTGCCCCGAATTGCGATCCGCCACACGGCGGATTGCCCGTTTGGTGCCGGGGCCGGTAGCACGAAGGGCCCCGTCGAGGGCGCGACTGCGGGCGGGGTTTCCCTCGGGAGGTCTACCCCTACTTCGTCACCCGAGTGTGACCTGCGCCGCTGCGCAAGTCTTTTGAATTTGAAATAGTTGCCCGGTCAAGGACGTTGTGCGAGTCAGTCCGGGACCTCGGGTCCCGACCAAGAGCTCAGGAGCGGTCATGCAGTTCGGGATCTTCACCGTCAGCGACATCACCACGGACCCGACGACGCAGCGCACACCGACGGAGGCCGAGCGGATCAAGAACGTCGTCACCATCGCCAAGCACGCCGAGCAGGTCGGCCTCGACGTTTTCGCGCTCGGCGAGCACCACAACGAGCCGTTCTTCTCCTCCTCGCCGACCACGACGCTCGCCTATATCGCCGCTCAGACCGAAAAGCTGCTGCTCAGCACGGCCACGACGCTGATCACGACCAACGACCCGGTCAAGATCGCCGAGGACTACGCGATGCTGCAGCACCTCTCGGGCGGTCGCGTCGACCTGATGATGGGGCGCGGCAACACCGGGCCGGTCTACCCGTGGTTCGGCAAGGACATCCGGGCCGGCATCCCGCTGGCGATCGAGAACTACGCGCTGCTGCACAAGCTGTGGCGCGAGAAGGCGGTCGACTGGCAGGGCAAGTTCCGCACCCCGCTGCAGTCGTTCACCTCGACGCCGCGTCCGCTCGACGACATCCCGCCGTTCGTCTGGCACGGCTCGATCCGCAGCCCCGAGATCGCCGAGCAGGCCGCCTACTACGGCGACGGCTTCTTCGCCAACCACATCTTCTGGCCGGCGTCGCACACCCAGCGCATGATCGCGCTCTACCGGCAGCGGTTCGCCCACTACGGACACGGCGACCCCGACCAGGCCATCGTCGGCCTCGGCGGCCAGGTCTTCATGCGCAAGAACTCGCAGGACGCGGTCAACGAGTTCCGGCCGTACTTCGACAACGCCCCGGTCTACGGCCACGGTCCGTCGCTGGAGGACTTCACCCGGGAGACCCCGCTGACCGTCGGCAGCCCGCAGCAGGTCATCGACCGTACGCTCGGCTTCCGCGACTACGTCGGCGACTACCAGCGCCAGTTGTTCCTGATGGACCATGCAGGCCTGCCGCTGAAGACGGTCCTCGAGCAGCTCGACCTGCTTGGCGGGGAGGTCGTCCCGGTGCTGCGCAAGGAGTTCGCCGCGCTCAAGCCGGCGCACGTCCCCGAGGCGCCCACCTACGCGTCCCTGCTCGCCGCCCGCGAAGAAGCCGACCTGGCCGGGGCTGACAAGGAAGAGGCCAAGGCATGAAGCAGCGCACCCTCGCCGTCGTCTCGGCCGGCCTCAGCCAGCCGTCGTCGACCCGACTGCTCGCGGACCAGTTGTCCGCGGCGGCGGTCGCCGCCGCCGGGACGCATGACATCGGCCTGACGATCAAGGTCATCGAACTGCGCGACCTGGCCCACGACATCGCCAACCACCTGCTCACCGGTTTCCCCCCGGCCGCGCTGAGCGAGGCCCTCGACGACGTCGCCGGCGCCGACGCGCTGATCGCCGTGACGCCGATCTTCACGGCCAGCTACAGCGGCCTTTTCAAGTCCTTCGTCGACGTCCTCGACAAGGACGCCCTGGTGGACAAGCCGGTCCTGATCGCCGCGACGGCCGGCACCGCCCGCCACTCGCTGGCGCTCGAGCACGCGCTGCGCCCGCTCTTCGCCTACCTGCGTGCGGTCGTCGTACCCACCGCCGTCTTCGCGGCGAGCGACGACTGGGGCGCCGACTCCGCCGACGGCACGCTGCGCACCCGCATTACCCGCGCGACGTCCGAGCTGGCCCGGGAGCTCTCCCGCCGCGAGCCGGCAACCCCCACCGACCCGTTCGCCCTCACGACGTCCTTCGAGGACCTCCTCAGCCGCTGAAACCCAAAGATCAAAATCGCGGAAGTACGCATCGACACAAGTCCCGTGCCCAACGCGGCGGCCGGTTGCAACACCGGCCCGCCGCGCCGCTTCCGGGCTGACCCGCCGACAAGGGCGGGGCCCGCCTCGCCCCACGCCCCGCCCCACACCCGCGCGGCGGCGGGCGAAAGAGGGACTGCGTGGCGCCGGATGACCGCGTCGTGCGGGCCGCTCCCGGGCGTATCGCGCCCGGACGGAGGCGTTCGTTTCTTGCTCACATCGTCTCGGATGTAGGCACGTCCCGCCATGCGTGAGTGAAATTCGCACCGTGCGAAGGGACTGCGTGGCGCCGGGTGACCGTGTGGTGCGGGCCGCTCCCGGGCGTGTCGCGCCCGGACGGAGGCGTTCGTTT
>Ga0307508_10004186_pt1 | contig 14189 bp, 11 predicted proteins | sample 9_EM_MG_FD_203089 | JGI IMG/M metagenome (GOLD analysis project Ga0307508, IMG submission 203089) | Populus trichocarpa ectomycorrhiza microbial communities from riparian zone in the Pacific Northwest, United States - 9_EM | ecosystem: Host-associated > Plants > Roots > Unclassified | place... | reverse complement strand
TCATCCTTCTGATGTATATTGTGTCAGAGCCTGCCAAGTAGATGCTGCAGCAGATCTCCTTGCTGTAGGAGGCGAACTGTTCGTCGAGATTCTGAGGCAGGTGAGTTGTGCTATGCCATAATCGGCTTTGTACTCGCCGGGCCTCTGAGGAAGCAACATTTCTTCAAGGACACATCCTTAGATGATCCCTCCTACGCGTTACTTAGCTCCATACACGTGGGTTCAAGAGTCACCGCAATAGCCTGGTCTCCCAGGACTCGTTCACCGCTGTTCTCGGAAAATTGGCTCCTGGAACTTGTTGTCGCGTGCTCAGACGAGAAAATGAGACTAGTGTCTATTCTTCCTGACCAAGATCCTGTTGTTTTTATGTTTGGGAATCTCGCGTCTGGCCACACAGCTCCCATCAACGATGTATGCTTCTGTATCGCTGGACAAGAGCAAGGCAAATACATCGCGAGCGTAGGAGGTTCGCACATCTTTATTCGTAGTCTGGCTCGCTCGAGCAGTACTAACTGACGCGTCGCGAATTTCCATGCACAGATGATCGAACTTGCATTCTTTGGGACCTCTATCCACCACAGACTGAGATTGCTGAGGAAGCTAGTACATCTCATGGAATGTCTGTGACACCTGGCGCGCAACCTGAACCGTCCACCTCATCTGCACGAGAAGCTCCACCCCCAGTCGCGTATCCGATTCCATTGACTCATCCCCTAAACACCGTTTGCTCCCATCCGTCCAACGCGCGGAATATTATGCTGTCTGACTCACGCGGAACACTTTCTGTACTGAATTGGATGGAATTGGACGAAGAAGAGGACGCCACCTCCGGCGCTAGACCAGAGGCGATACAACTATGGCGAGGTCATCGCGTTGCGGAGTTCATAGATCCGGAGTATCTTGGCCGTAGCGCTCAGGGCATCAGCACTGCATGGGGGGGAGGTGCGAGCTGGAAGCCGTCTGATCCGGAAATATTCGGAGCGACTTATGGTTCAAAATGGCATATTTGGAGCCAGAAGTCGCTTCAAGGCGGAAAACCGATAGAATCCGGTGACGCATTTCCCGAGGGCGGTCATCGTTTCAGGTACGCAAGTCGTTTGAGGCCACTTTGGCACATCGATGCTAATAATATAATGAAATTTAGGTGGTGCCCCACGAACCCACGATTGTTCGCCGTTTCGACAACTTCTCCATTGGCTGGCGCTGTTGTCAAGGTTTTCGATGTCAACTTTCCAAAAGGTTTGTGTACAATATGCTCAATCAGATCGAGGTTAGAGCATTCTTTAATCATTCCTTAATCATGTTGTTTTGATCAGCTCCCCGCGTTCTCTCGTTGGCTCCACGACCCAATCGGGTCCGAGATTTCGACTGGATTGGTTCACCCAGCCATGAGAGCTTGGACAGCCCCGCCTGGATGGCTGTAGCTGTCGGTCGGCGTGTATTATTCATAGCAGCCGGCAGTGCTGAATGACGACGCAATTTCTATTATTATAACGAGCCGAATGATGTTACACTGATGCTATCTAAGGAGAAAGAGACTACGCGCCTTTGAAAAAGAAATAACAGGCAAGACGGGATAATAATTAATATAAATGGAACGCCAGTGTGCAGATAATACATCTTCTGCGGGATAGTGAGAATTGGGGGTGAAATCTGTAGGTGAAAGCGCGTCCCCTGAATGCCTGCGGAGAGCGTGAACGTTTGTTCTCAATCTCAGGAAAATCGGCACATCTAAATCGGTATTGATGTTCATCATTTGTGCCGACGCCGCCGCCCTGAGGCCGCGCGCTCACCACGTCCACGTAGATTGCCCCGATCCCCTTGCTGTTGCGCGGCATTTTGATCTGTTCGCTCATCCCCTAATTATCGCCATTGACAATTAAATGTCATTACGGGAGACACTAAATCGCCTTTGGACAAGGAGGACAAGGAAAGATGAGAACACCATGTCACCAGGAGCTCAATCTCCCCCTCCCCCTTCCTCTTCGCGTCCTCCGCCTTCTCGGCCTAAATGGACCGAGGAGACGTTCATCAGCAGCGATGAAGCTCTGGCCGCCCTCGCAGAGGATTATTCTGTGTTCATAGGGCGCTATGACATCATGAATCACATCCCCGGCAGGATCAAGAAGTTCATGCGGCTAGCGTCTAGGAGGGTGGACCCTCATGCCATGTTAGGATTTCAGGACCTCTTCTGTCATCTCGACAGCGAACGATGTTCGACGCTCTTGCGTGAGCTAATTGAAGCTTACTTTAATGATTCTCCTTCATTACGCGGGCACCTGAGTCAGTCGTTGTAAAAATATCATTACGAGATTATTGACATTTCATCACACAGGACGACCATCCGGAGCCCTGCCAATGGCCATGACTGACGAAAATCAGTCCGTTGGGGATAATCAGTCTCGTTAGCCTTAGGCGAGGTGTGATGTAAGCGAGAGCGTGACAGCGTTCAATAGCACGCTGCTGACCACTACACAATCAATTTACGCCGTTCCCAGGCTTGAACAAGCGCTGGCCAAAATTGTCAGAAATTGATTTTTTTGGATCACTACAAGGAAACTGAGCTGGGTAATGCGGAGGTTGTGGATTCCTCGTTAATGTTTTGTTCTGATTTAGCCTATCCCGGTAAATTGACGAACGTACAGTAGTATCGTGATGCTCCCACAACGTGTACTTTTATGGTCATCCTGGACGTCGTGATGCGATGAAGGTGCTAACTCCGTGTGATAGGCGCGGGTTCCTTTGTAATGCTGCATTTCGCTGCCTTGTTTCGTCTCAGAAGGGTCAAGGCTGCTCTACCTACGGGAAATCACCACATATGCTTGCGGCGAGGTCACGTGAGTAAGCACCGCCGCCCTCATTCGACGTTGGCTTTCTTCGCGCATTTCTTCCCACGGCTTCCGCTGTAGCTTCGTATCGTGCGGGTGAATTGTTTGACCGAGCCTGTGTGATTCGGCAGAGCCATTCAATGCCAAGTACGTGCTCGCTTGTTTGTTCAGGATCTCATCCTCGCCTGATATATATCACTTCCTTTCTGCTGAGATTGGCTCCAAGACACATTTGTCGACCCTGATGCTGCCGAAACAGCCCTCACTGATGATCGCCCGACATTTATCTCGCGAGAGCACGCAAGGCAGCTCACTCCGCGCCACATCTGGCGGCTTATCGAACCCAGGTTGGAGGTCTCCCAGGTCACTGGATTCGCGGAACTCTTTAGATACTTAGGCCAGGACCAGAGAGCCAACGGATTGCGTCAATTAGTCGTGGATCATTTCAATACCACTCTGTATTTGCGAGATCACCTCCAACCGAATCTCAGTAAGTGTCGTTTCGTTCTGTTTGACTATAAAACAATTCATTGAAGCAACTTTCGCATTCGGAACATGCAGGACATCCTGGCGCCCGTGCACCTAGCTTCAGCGATGGCCCCTGTAAGCTTCGAACTCGAATTCGACTTGCTTAGACATTCATCGTAATCTCGGTATGTTCAATAGATCCTACATATTCTATCACCCCTCCGCCCACCACAACTGCGCACTTACTAGAAAGCTTGGTGAGCACCTCACCTAGTTACGGCGATTTCTTTCTGCTGATGCCCACTTGAATCCATAGTTGATCAAGCTTAACCCAGTCCCAGAGGCGGCGCATAACTCGTATAACTCGAAAGACCCCTATAAGGATGTACCGCGAGAATCTTGCTTTCCAGGGACTCGTGTCAAGCTCCTGGAAGAAGTTCAGATGTGGATGAACGGTATCGGGAGCGAATCAATCTACGTTCTCTCCGGCGTCGCTGGTATTGGAAAGTCAACCGTCGCCCAATCTGTGGCGGAGATTGCAGCCGAGGAAAAGGTCCTAGGGGCGAGTTTCTTTTTCTCGGGAGACCAGGACAAGAGAAAAACAGCGAGATGGTTATTCCCGACTCTCGCATATTATCTTTCTTGTCGCTACCCAGAATTCGCTATGCGAGTTGGCGAGGCGCTCCGAAGCAATCCGGATATCACCCAACGTAACCTTCGTGAGCAGTTCAAATATTTGATCATCGAGCCGCTGCAAGCATCGCCGGAAAGAAAGGAACCGACCCTTTTGGTTGTCGATGCGGTAGATGAGTGCGAACACAATGATGCAGAGACTTTTTTGTCTCTGCTTGTGGAACACGTCCCCCGCATCCCCCAAGTCAAAGTCTTCATTACCGCTCGTCCCGAGAAGCACATCGACGGAATATTTGGACAACATCATCCCCATAAGCAATTTCGTTTACACGACATTGAGGATTCGATTGTTCAGGATGATATTCAGTTGTACATCAAGCACCTATTTTCAAAGGAGCAGGTGCAGAGAAAGCTCCCACGCCTTCGACAGAATTGGGAGCCTACCTCTGATGAAAAGGACATGCTCGTTGGGATGTCGGGGAAGCTCTTCATCATCGCGGCTACCGCTGCAAAATTTATTCTGGACCCCGAACAAATGGACCCTGTGAACCGGTTAGCCCTCTTACTACGCGGCGTCTCTCCGGGGGATTTTTCAGGCGCCGAGTATAATACGGTCATGGATCTTACATACACGAAGATTATACGTGCCGCTGCCCAACATTGCCCGAATGACGACTGGATTTATCGTTTCCACGCCTGTGTTGGCACTATTGTGCTTCTTCATTATCCTCTACCGTGCGACTCACTGGCCGTCTTGATCGAATTAGCAGCAGATGAGATCGACCGAACTCTGTCAAGTTTGCACTCCCTTCTCGCTCCAAGTGGAAAAGAACGACGAAACTTCCGAATCCACCACAAGTCGTTCCCTGATTTCATCTCCGATCCCCGTCGCTGCAAAGAAGGCCCCGAGTTTGTCATTGACAGAAAAGTGCATCATCTGCGAATAGCGAAACGCTGCTTGCACATTATGCATGATTGCCTGCATGAGAATATTTGTGACCTTAGGCAGAGCGAGTGGAGCAAGGATCGTGTCGAGATACGCGATCGCATCGAAAACATTGTATCACCTCATGCTGCTTACGCTTGTACCCATTGGGCATCCCATCTGGATGCGGCGCTGTCAGGTGGAGCGGAGCCGGACCCTGAGTTGCAGCAACTCCTTGAACGCTTTGCAACCAAACACCTTTTTGTGTGGCTCGAGACGCTCAGCCTTATCGGACGTGTGGATATGGCGTACTGGAGCCTGGACGTGGCTGGGAAAACCATGCAGCAGCGCTATTCTACAGGATGGCTAAATTCCACTTGGCTTGATTCTGGTGCACGACATGTTCGCCGGTGGCTTGGGCTGGGAGATGCGGCGATTTCTACAATGGTGGTGGCCGAAGAAATCCTCAATGACGGGCGCAAACTCGTTCAACGCAACCGTGCGATTTTAAATTCATCGCCGATGCATACCTATAAATCTATGCTCCCTTTTACGCCCAGTGGTACAGCTCTGTTCCGCACATACAAAGGGTTGCACGCAAGCAATGTGGATGTCATCGCTGGTGTGGAGATGACCTGGAACACTGCAATCGCTGCATTGACGGGCCACTCGAGCTACATGAGCTCAGTCGTATTCTCGCCTGATGGCTCAAGACTCGCCTCGGCGTCTAAAGACAACACGGTACGGCTATGGGATAGCAGTACGGGAGATCACATCGCGACCCTAGAGGGTCATTCCGAGGGTGTAATTCACACTGAATTCTCTCCAGATGCCTCAAGATTCGCCTCGGGATCCAGTGATGGGACGGTACGGCTGTGGAATGGGAGAACAGGCAATCACATTGCCACTCTCGATGTCATGGATGCCGATTTTAAATTCTCGCCGGAGGGCACAAAGCTCGTCTCGGTATCTAATAACGGTCTACAGCTGTGGGATGCGACAACAGGGAACCACACCGCCACCCTCGATGCTGACTCTGACTACCTTGGCTTTCATTTCCTACCACAGGGCTCAAGGCTCGTCACATCATCTAGAAACGGGTTGAGCCTGTGGGATTGGGGAACAGAGAATCACATTGCCAGCCTCAAGGCTACCGTTGACGACAGTGTCTTCTCCTTTAAATTATCGCCAGAGGGCTCAAGACTCGTTTCAGCGTCCAAGAACGGGTTGATACTGTGGGATGGGAGAACAGGGAACCACATTGCCACCCTCCAGGCAACCCTTGACCCGTGCTCCTCCGACTTTGAACTCTCAGCAACGGGCTCAAGAATCGCTTGGGTATCCAGAAATGAATTGTGGCTGTGGGATGGGAGAACAGGGGATCGCATCGCCACCCTCAACGCCACCCTTGACCGGTGTCGCGTCCTTCAATTCTCACCAGATGGTTCAAGACTTGTTGTGGCAATCAAAAACGGGTTACGGATGTATAATAGCAGGACTGGAGCTCGCCTTGCCACATCCGAGGGTCATTCTGGTTCAGTTTGGATCCTTTTATTCTCGCCCGATGGCTCGAGACTCGCAACGGCATCTAGCGACGGCACCTTTTGTCTGTGGGATGATAGAATGAATAATCTTGTGACAACGCTCCAAACCGGACATGTCACCAAGTTGAAATTCTCACCAGACAGTTCAAGAGTCGTCTTGACATCCCATGAAGAGATCCAGTTGTGGGATAGCAAAACGGTCAAGCACGTCACCTCTCTCAAGCCCGGGTCTTATGATGTTATATTCTCACCCGATGGCTCGAGGCTCGCTTCAATGGCCCGCTCAACGGTATGGCTATGGGATCTTAGAATGGAAGCCCATTGCCCCAGCTTCCAAAACCACCATATGATGGTTAAGTCCTTCACATTCTCGCCAGCTGGTTCACAACTTGCCCTGGTTTCCGACGACAATACGATGCAAATATGGGACAGCAGAATGAGCAGTCACGTTACACTGGAGGGCCTTTTTAACGATGTTTCATGCATTATATTCTCGCCTGATGGCTCGAGACTCGCTTCGGCCTCGTTTGACGAAATGTTACGGGATGACAAAACTGGCAATCGGCGCATCACCGACCCCAGAGCCCATTCTGCGTATGATACAACCGCGACAGACGGCCCAAGACTCACTTCACCGTCAGATGACGTGATCTCTCGGCGGAGTCACGGTGAGGTCTATCCCAAATTATATTCTCGTTAGGTGGCTCACAATCCGTTCCAGTATCCGACGGAATGGTACATCTGTGGCACGCCAGAACAGGGAACCACATAACTGCCCTTGAGGGCCATTCGGGGCGTGTATTGGGTGTTGCCTTCTCTCCAGATGGTTCAAGACTCGCTACAGCGTCCTCTGATACAACGGTACGGCTGTGGAATGTCGATGGCAACAACGGCAGCCATATCGTCACTCTCACGGGCCATTCTGATGAAGTTAGTTCGGTTGTGTTCTCGCCAGATGGCTCGAGGCTCGCTTCTGTGGGTCGCAGTGGATCAGTACAGGTGTGGGACGGCACTACAGGTGATCATATCGCCGCGCAGGCCCCAGATATTCCTTATCGCGAGAAACATTCCCTGCTAGCATTCTCGCCAGATGGCTCGAGGCTTGCTCTGGGGATTGAGGCCTGCATGTGCATGTCAGTGCTGCTCCTAGATGGTGAAACAGGCGGTCACGTCGCCGACTTGCAGCGCGGCAAAGCCAGCGGAAGCATTTACCGCTACCGCCCCAAATCCCTCGCGTTCTTTCAGGGTTGCTCGAGACTCGCCGTGGCATCTGATAACGAAGAAGTAATGCTATGGGACATCACCGATACTGCGCGGCCATCTGTGCTTTGCTGTAAGACCGCGATAGACATGTTTCTCCTTCATAGTCATAACTGCTTATTTCTTCTCGAAAAGAGACTAGAGCTTGCCCTGTGGGGTTTAACAGTCCTCAACCTAGCACGTACAAATTCTTTTGACACGCAGGTCATTTGTTGGTTCTCTCCCGATATAGCTCCCAGTAGCCTCACTGTGCACCCCGATGGCTTGATAGCCGCAGTACACTGTAGGGATGGACGCCTCCTCGTTCTTGATATATCGAAATTCCGTGTGTTGTGATCGCTACAGGTCCCTTTGCTACAAGTGCTGTTTTCTTCTGGGTACTGTCATTCACTTGCAATTCACACCTGAAAACATCGATGCATGATTGCCGACATTTGATCTAAGGCCCTGAGACGACCCCTGGGACCGGGGGGATAATAACGGGCCCCTTAGGCTATTGGTCCCAATCCGTCCGTGAAGAGGAAGATATAAATCTAACTACATACATGTGAGGAATTATAAGAGAAATATGACTCGAACTCCCAAGGGACAAAGTGGCTAGAAATCGTGAGTTTTTGTCAGCAATTGCAACTTTCTCTGTTGGTGTCGAACAATTTCACTTTTATCACAATGTCTCGCAAGCCGAAACGAAAGCGCGACGACAAGGGCGGACAAGTGGCGAGGGCGAGGTCGAGGGGGGCACGGGCAACAAATCGGTAGTAAAGTCTGCCACTGCTCTCAGAACCTCTCAGAACACTACTGTCCTCTGCCATTAATGCATTACCGATAATGTCTCCGCTGAAATCCTCTCCTTCATCTAATGAAGCAGTACAATTTTGATTTGGGCATGTTGCATCAGATCTTGACCGGTTTCTCCATTGTCTCTTGATGTTTGGCAATTAACAGGGCTCGAGCTTCTAAGAGGATCGCATAAACATTAGTTTTTCTGGGTAGAACTCGATAGATTCGATGACGTCCGCTTCTCGCACTCACACCTAACTTTGAAGTGCTCAAGTTGAGTTTGCCGAACGGTTTCTAGTGGGAGACTATACCCTCGGTCTCATTCCAGTGTTAACCTGGACCCCCAAGCTTCGAGAGCTCGTGTTTCATCCCGACGGGCAATACATATATATCTGGATAAGACTCCAAATGGCCCGCTGCCCCGCCAAATATCATCGACGCCATCGGCGAAAAATTTGTTCAGCCTTGAGATCTTGGACCTTAGGGTATATTTGCACCAATTCGCCCCGCCGAATGCACTCGGTTACGACGCGAGCAACGACGCCTCCGTCAAGATTGAACGTAGCCAATTAATTATAATTTCCCCCCTTTTCAATTTACGACTTACTGGCATTACCAATGACCGAAGTCAATTTGGAAACTTTGCAGCTCCCAATGCGCGCTACAGGTGGAAACCTCGTCAACCACCTGCTTCGCTGGCGCAGGATAATTACATTAAGCATTGAAAAAGCCGAAAAGGATCTGATTTGTGATGCTTTCTTTCTTTTGTACGCTGACTCTCTCTGTCCGGAAATGACGCATGCATTGCGTACAACTTGGTAATAACCCCAGAATCCGGGATGAGCGCGGGCTCCCGGCATCTGAGTCCCCCGCTGCGATCCACGCATTGCCTGACGCACCTCCGTCGCGCTGAGCCGGGCGACAATTGCTGTGCGGTGGCGCATGAATCGGGTGGGGCAAATATTACTATCTTCGCAGGCAGCGCAATGTACGCTAGACCAAGGCTACTATACTGCGTGAGCATATGTCTCCTTAAACATTTTATCCTAATCACTTTCGATGTATATCGTCTACAATGGCACTTGTATGTGTTTCTTGGGATAATTTACACGCTAATTCTAGTTCGGGAAGAGTCTAGACTGCTCATCACGTTCCCCATTTAGGAATAGTAAGTATCATCGCGACGGTGGGTGGAACTCAGGTGTCTGCGGACGTCGGACCACGAGCAACAATCAACGGATCGGATCTTCCAAGTGTGTTAAACTTTGCCGGTTCTTCTGGCGTCCGCTGCGGCGGTTGCAGCCGGGACTGTGGCCTGATCTTACACTTAGAGGTGAGGCGTGAGGCAAGAGTTCAGTGTGCCTGCGAAGAGAATGTGTGAAGCCTGCGCAAGTTTGATGTTGATTTAATGCTGACTGTTTGTGCCCACTGCAACAAACATGCCGCAGGCTCTGAGTCTGAGGGTTGAAATCCACAAAGATCGCCCAGTCCCCCTTGGGTCCACCCACCTGCTCTTGTTCCACGCTCTTGTTCGCCTCGCCTCTGGAGCTTTGAAGCCGTTCCATCCGTGACACAGCTGCGTAACTTTGAACTATCTCAATTCTCATAGCATCGAGGCATGAGAAATATCCCCGACCGAGTGTACTGAATGGGGAGCGGATCCGACCGGATCGTTCCGATCGAATGAAGAGATAAGGCCCATTTTATCTCCTCACACCTCCCCATCACGCCACGTACACGGGACAACAGCACCGCTTACTGCTTACACGTTAACCCATGGACTTCATCAAGGGCGTCCCTAGTTCTCTATCGACGACTGCTCTCAAGGATACTGCTAAAGTGAGTGTGGCGTTCGTTGTAGTGAATCACACGACCCATTGGACTTCTAAGCTTGTCGTTATTGGCTCTACCGTAGAAGGTGCATGTCTTTTCTGGGCCTTGGTTGCTTGCCTGTTATTTGACTAACACGTTGGCATCGACTCCTCGCAGCTCGTCCTACCCGCCGGCATTCTTTCATTGATTGTGAGTTATTCTCATTTCTGCTTAACACTGGACTATTTAGCTAATAGGTTATACTAGCTTTCTTCCTGGTACGTGCAATTTTGACGCGTCAACATGCATTCTTCGCTCCCTACTAACACGAATCTCGGGCTCCGTTCTTTGTTGAAATTAATTCACTACTGACAGACGGCCCATTTCAGTCAAGAGGACTAGTAAGTGCATCGGCGGCCGCCCCGTGTAATACCGATAATTCAAAAGTCCTGATTCCCGTTTTCTGGACCTTGACACTGATTCTTCTGGCCATGGGTTTTCTCCACTGATGAAGCCCTTATGATTGGATAATGTAGGTTCCTTCATACCTTAGGGTAGCGGAGACGGGACCGTTGACCGCGTCTTGGCACTTTCATACATTGTTTACCAGGCATTGGCTTGGCAAACAACCATCCTATGCGGCATCCAGGGAATCCGACTCCGGGAGCACTCGCTTTGCAGGCATCACTGGTATAACACATGATATCGAAGATGATGCCGAAGACGAGAACGGCCCTCCTGGCGTTAAACGAACATTCCTGCCGTCCTTTGGTACGTAGGGCGCCATTTTCGCGGGGTTATGGTGCCTGACCTTTGCCTTTTTACCCTTCGCTTCCGGCCCGCCGTGTTTTAGGTATTAAACATTCGATATTTTACAGTACGCTATCGCTATCAGATTATTCGCAAGGAGGCCGTATTTCCCTGACTGACCGCACGTTTCATCTTCTAGGCGGTCATTGGCTCAATGTGGGAAGATTTGCATGTTGAAACACCGCTTCAACAAACGTGCTAACCGTAAAATTTTGCTCGCCCCATATCATCGTTTGCTACATTACGCGGACGCGCCGAGGGTCGAGTGGCTACGCCGAGCTAAAGATCAGTGTTATTGCCCGAAATAACAATATCCTCAAGCAGCTCGTTATTCAAGCCCGTCGAGAATATGAGTCCGATATGGAACATCGAGGTTAGCGCGCATGCCATCAATGTTGCATATAGCTGGCTTATGGGAAACCTTTACGAGTGTGCCACTTCATCATGCATTCAATGCTTCCAGGGGCACAGCCATCTCTGACACCTCAGCCCTCCCCTCCACCTTCGCGTCCCCCGAGCCCTTATCGACCAAACCATTGGCTGGATAATAGTTGTTCCTGCTGTTGTCAGTGTCGTCAGCGTTGGCTGGGCAGTTGTTGGACCGAGGAAACGTTCACCAACAGCGATGAAGCCGAGGCTGCTCTCTGCGAGGACCGTTCTGCTTTCGTGCGGTGCAATGATATCATGCCGCTCATCCCCGGCCATATTAAGAAGTGTATGATCCACTCGGACGCAATTGCGCAGATTCGTGGATTTCAGGACCTGTTCATTTATCTGAACAAAGATTCAAGTCCGATACAATTACGTCAGCTGGTCAAAGTGTACTTTATCGATCGTCCACCATTACGCGGGTATCTGAGTCAGTTAACGTTATCATTACTCTTGTCAGTCATAATACTTGTTGACATCAGATCATGCAGAACGTCCCATAGCTCAACCATCCCGCGATCTCGGTAAAGGTCCTGCCTCTGTACCAGCCCAATTCAGTGATAATCCCTCGTCGGCGGACAGCGCGGGAGTTTCCCATGGGGCGCCTGTCACGGAAGGTTTGCTCCGCTCTTGGCCGTGCTACGCTGCTCCGCTCGCTCTTCATTTGTCTGGGGAACGCTTCGTCTCTTCCTCAGGTGTCATGGCTGAAGGCAACGCCGAAATATCGAACAAGGGTCTCTTTAACGGGATCTTTGCTTGTTGCTTTCCCATTTCGAGGGAATGGCCCGTCGACTCGGCGCCGGCGGCACCTCAGCTTGAGCCCAACGAGATCCAGCGAGATCCCGATATCGCAGACGGCACAGGAAGCCAATCACCTAGCAAATCCTCGTCAGCTGTGATTGATGGCATGCACGCCTTATTGCCAACGGCGCAGCCACTTGCTCTGAACTACACTTCGTCCCCTCCGTCGTCCGACCCGCCCCGCGTGCAGCCTTCGCAACCTCAACAAGCCCATTAGGATTCCAAACGTGCCAAGTCGGCCGATCTTCTGAAAGGTGCCCTAGGTATTACTTATGATGTCGCCAAAGTCGTGGCAGGCAACTTCCCTCTTCCTGGTTTGCAATCCGTGATCGAACTGGTTGACTACGTTCGGACGCTATATGAGGTGAGATATGGCGGTACTTCATTCTGCCATGTGCCGTTCTTAACTGACGGTGTCCTAAGACAAGGAAAGTGAATGACGAAGCTTTGAAATATTGAGACACCATCATTGAGGAGATAAGGACTGTTCGGCGAGGCTTACTACTGGTTGTTGACGATCCAAACCCAACCAGACAAATTCAGGCGCCAATGTTCAACAACTTTACTCTCGTTGCCCACGGCACATAATGCCCTGATTATTTTTGCAGAAGATTGGTATTGATGTAGGCATGGTGCAAATTCACATTACCGGTGAGGTGAGTACCCTTGTGGCTGGGTCGTCGCTGCTGCTATTTTCACTGTTCCTAATGCTGATATTATGCTTATTTGCGCCATAGGTCATTCCTTGTATTACTAAAAGTCCCCCAATCAGGCTGATTGCCTTTCTTCGCATCCCTTGTCCTCGCGCGTGAACGCCTCTGCAGTCTCTACCAATCAGGCGCCACATTTCATGTAGATATCCATTGTAAGTGGCCAATACTATCTTATAGTGTATTCACGAAGTCCCCGATCATCCACAACTAGCAGTATGCACCATGTTTTGGAATCGGCACGATAATTCAATGATTGCAGTTCATAGGTTTTCCTGGGTTTTTTTTGGGAGCTATCAGAGCAGATGCACCACCTCAAACACATTTCAGAGGTACTACAGGGAGTGAGAATCTAATTGATAGTGTACAGGGTGTGCAACAGCTCACAAGCTACTTCGGCGCTTCTTTGACCAAATAAAGCCCAATCGTCAACTTTAATGCAACCAGTAGTAAATGTCCAGCTATTTTCAAGAACGAAGAAGCCGATCAACCCCTACCAACTTTTCTTACCTCTGTTGCACCATGCGCCCGCAAGATCCAACTACTATCATCGATTTGGTGGATCTCGTGTAGTACTAGGCGGATATGGAAATCCTACTGATCAGGGTGGATGCCTGGATGGGTCCCTGTTTGTGCTGGATTCCGAAGGATTACCAGATATGATGCTGCTTAAGGTAGCTGTAACACGCTTTCGTGTTTCCGAATTTGATTTGTGCCATAGGGGAGCATTAGTTTTGTTGCATGCACATGCACTGATATATTTAGGCTCGGTATAAATGCTAATGCTATCGTCGCGCTTCTTCAGACTAGAGTGGATGCCAACCATAGACATAGCTAGAGTTCCGTAACAGTAAAAAGGGCATCTGTTTTTGCTTTACAGCGGGCGAAGGTTTTTTTTTTTTTTTCACTAGCCTCAGTGGAGCGGAACTAACTAGATCAGGTTCAGTCAGCCATGCCAGCCATGTTTTTGGGTAACCGCTGCACCATTGTATAATTCCCGCCATTCAGCGGTACGCTAGTAGTGCTAAGTCAAGATCCCTCCATTTGTTACACAATCATCATCACAAGGAGAAAAAAAAAGCGAGAGGTCCGAGCGCCAAGCAGCGCAGCGACAGCAGCGGCGACCATAATTCATCACAACGGAAAAGCTTTTAAAAAATGTGAACACCTAATCATACACAGAGTTGGA
>Ga0307508_10004185_pt1 | contig 14191 bp, 8 predicted proteins | sample 9_EM_MG_FD_203089 | JGI IMG/M metagenome (GOLD analysis project Ga0307508, IMG submission 203089) | Populus trichocarpa ectomycorrhiza microbial communities from riparian zone in the Pacific Northwest, United States - 9_EM | ecosystem: Host-associated > Plants > Roots > Unclassified | place... | reverse complement strand
AGCGCGGTGAGCGGCGGACCCGACCAGCTGGTCGACGGCAGCACCCAGGGCGTGCGCTACCAGCTGACGCGCTTCGCCCGGCTGGTGCGGACCGAACCGGCCGAACCGCCCGGGCAGCGGCTGCTGACCCACCGGAGGATCACCCGGCTCGTGGCCCTGGCGAAGCGGACCGAGCGGGTCTTCGGCGGACCGCAGGACATGGAGTTCGGTTTCGACGCCGCCGGACAGCTGTGGCTGTTCCAGGCCCGGCCCATCACCGCGATGACCGTCCGGCCGTCCCCCGGGGCCCGGCTGCTGGGTCCGGGACCGGTCGCCGAGACCCTGCCCGGGGTGCTCCAGCCCCTGGAGGAGGACCTGTGGGTGACGCCCATGTCCCACGGCCTCACCCTCGCTCTGGACATCGCCGGTGCCGCCCCGCGCCGCACCCTGCGCAGGCTGCCCATGGTCACCACCGTGGGCGGCCGGGTCGCGGCCGATCTGCGGCTGCTGGGCGCCGTACCGTCCGCGCATCCGATCCTGGACTTCGTCAACCCCGCACCGGGCGCACGGCGGGCCGGGGCCGCCTGGCGGGTCGGTCGGCTGAAGTCGGCGCTGCCGCTGCTGGCCACCGACCTGATGGCGGACGTGGACCGGGCCCTCGCCGACATCCCCGAGCCCGGGCAGCTGCTCGGCGGACAGCTCCTCGACGCCGTCTCGTGGGGCCGGGAGACGCTGTCCTCGCTGCACGCCCAGGAGTCCCTGGCCGGTGCGCTGCTCGGTGCGGGGTCCGGGGCCACGGCGGCCGGTGAGGCGCTGGCCGCGCTCGCCGAGGGCCGTGCCCGCGGACTCGGCGAGGCGGAACTGCTCGCCCGGCACCCGGTGCTGATGTCCCTGATGTCGCCGACCCTCGGCACGCCCGCCGCGCTGCCGGGACACACCGGCTGGACCGCGCTGCCGCGGGGCGTGGGCGCGCTGCCGGTGCGCGAGGGACTCAGGCTGCGGATCCGCTGGGTGCAGGAGATGCAGGCCCGGATGGTCCGCGAACTGGCCGCACGACTCGGCGCCGGGGAGTGCGCGCCGGGACTGTCCCGGCTGGCGCTTCTGAGCTGGGAGGAGCTGGTCCTGGCGACCGAGGACGGAGGGCTGCCGGCCGATCTGGCCGAGCGGGAGCCCCGCTCTCGCGACGCCGGTCCACTGCCCGCCGCGTTCCGGCTGGCCGACGGTGTGCCCGTCGCCGAACTCCCGCCGGGCCGGCGTAACTCCGGCGACGGGCAGGGCGCGGGCGGCGGTTTCGGCACAGGTGTCGCCTGGGACGGGCGCGGCGAACGCCCCGAGCACGCCGTCCTGGTGGTGCGCTCCCTCGACCCGGCGCTGGCACCGGTACTGCCCGGCCTTGCCGGACTGGTCGCCGAGACCGGCAGCGCGCTGTCCCATCTCGCCGTGCTCGCCCGCGAGTTCCGGGTCCCGACGGCGGTCGGAGTGCCCGAGGCGGTGGACCGCTTCCCCAGCGGCACCCCGCTCGCCGTGGACGGCGGCACGGGCTCCGTGACGGCACGGGACGCCGATGACCACACCACGTCCGGACAGGAGACGGCGGCATGAAGAGTCTGAGGATCGTCGGGTACGCCTTCGGCGGGCTGTCCGCCGTGTACGCCGGCTACTACATGGTGCTGTACCTGACCCGCTGGGAATGGCAGCGGGCCATGATGTCCGGGGTCCTGCTGCTGGTGGTCGAGGTGTTCCTGGCCACCGTCGTTCTGCTGACGCGTTTCTCCCGGTTGGAGGAGCGGATGGAGCAGTCGGACGCCCGGGTGGAGGAGGTGCGGCAGCGGCTCCAGCAGTCGCGGGCACCGCATCCGAACCGGTTCCGCTGGATGGACTCGGCCCGGATGCAGGAACTGGACGGCACCCAACACACCTTCGTGTTCGTGCCGGTCCTGATGGCGGCCGGAGCCGCGCTGTCCGGCATCGCGATGGTCATCCAGAAGCTGGCCGGCGCCACCGCCCGGCCCGGTGCCGAACGCCGTCTCGCCGGACGCCTCGCGGCCCTCACCGCCCCGCCGCTCGGCCCGCGGGTCGACAGGGCCCCGTTGGAGAGCCGCCCCGCCGTGTCCCCCGCCCGTACCCGGCGCACGCTGGTCGGCGTGGCGGCGGCCGTCGGCGGTCTGGTGCTGGTGCCCGTGCTGTGGACGACGCTGGCCGACGCGACCCAGACCCGGGCCGAGGAGACACCGGACGCGGCGGGCACGACCATGGTCTTCCGCGTCGAGACCACGGCCCAAGGGGGCGACACCGCCGTACGGTTGGCCGCGCAGGACCTCTGGGAGACCTGCCGTCGCTCCACCGCCGCGCAGAACGACGACGCCACGCTGAGCGACCTGGACGACGGGGTCTACAGCGCCGTGATCAGGCCGGCCCTGCCGGAGCACGACGTGATGCGGCTGCGGGGCTGCATCGAGGACGCGAGCACGAATCGGACCAGTGCGGTGGTGCTCGGGGAGGGACAGGCTCAGTCGCGGCACTGAGGCGTGGGGTCGGGGCGCCGGACGGATCGCAGGAGCCCTGTGCACAGGCCGCCCCGCGTGTTTCAGAGACCGGTGAGCAGAGCGTCGAGCGGGGCGGGCACCCGGTCCGGTTCCAGGGCCTCGACGAGGACGCGGCCGTAGCGGATCTTGCGGCCCTTCTTCGTGCCGAGGAAGCGCCGCAGTTGCTGCTGGGAGGGGCGGCCCTGCTGGGCGGGCTGGCGCAGGAAGGTGCGCAGGGGGCGCAGGTCGCCCTCCGCCCGGACGAGCTCCTCCACCCGGGTCGGGCCCAGCGCCCGGATGAGCTCGTCCTCCAGGTCCGCCGCGCAGACGAAGAACCCTTCCGGTGCCGCGCCGGCCCGCTCCCAGCCGCGGGCGTAGTAGCTGCGCTCGCGCTCGTCGCACAGTCCCGTCAGGCGCAGGCCCAGGCCGGACGGCCCGAGGAGGTGGGCGAAGCGGCCGACGCTCATCGCGCCGCCCATCGGCAGGACGCAGACCCCTTCGGCCGCCAGGTCCCGGCCGCGGCTCTCGGCCAGCGCGTCGACCGCCGCGACGTCGCTCGGCCCTTCGAGCAGGACGACCGCCCGGACGGAGAGCCGTGCGGCCAGCTCGCGCGCGGGTTCGCCGGGGCCGCCGGCCGCCCACGCGATGACCGCGTCCCTGAACTCCCCCATGTCAGCCATGGGACGAGTCTCCATCCCCGGCGGCGACCGCGGTAGGGATTTTCCGTCAGTCCATGATCGCCGGGGGCCGGTGCGCCTCCCCGTGGGTGACCCGGATCTTGGACTGGCCGTGCGGGAGTTCCTCCCAGTCCTCCATGAAGCGGGCGCGCAGGCCGTGCTTCTCGGCCAGGGCGACGAGCGTGTCGACGCGGTAGTAGAAGTCCTCCCGGAGCACGTGGTGCTCCTCGCCCTCGGTGCGGTCGAACGTGAAGTCGAACCAGCCGTCGGGGGCGAGCACCCGGCCCACATGGGCGAAGCACTCCTCGATCACCGGCAGCGGCGAGTGCGAGAAGACGCTGTGGGCGTGGACGACGTCGAAGTGGGCGTCCGGCAGGAACCGCAGCGTCAGATCGCGGACCGGGGTCAGGGTCGGAAGCCGCTTCTCAAGACCCATGTCGACGACTGTGTCCTGCGCGGCGAAGAGGATGTCCGGCGAGATGTCGATGCCGTGGTAGTGCCCGGGTTCCAGGTGACGGATGAACCGCCAGCCGCCTCGCAGGTTGCCGCAGCCGATCTCCAGCATGCGGTGCTCGGGGCGCAGTCCGTGTCCGAGCAGGTAGTCGAACTGCATCGCCCCGAGCGCCAGCCACCGGTCCCGGTTGCGGCTGCCGACGGCCGCGTCCGGGTCGGCCCGGGTGTCGGAGCGCATCACGGCACGGTAGTAGGAGACATGGTCCGGGTGGCGGTGGCTGAGCCACAGGTCGCGGGCGGCGCGGGCCAGATGGCGGGGCACCCGGTCGGGATGGCGCAGGGCGTAGCCGACGCGGTGGCCGAGGGCGGCACGGTTGGCGGTGAGGTTCTTGGCGGGCACCTGGGGTCCTTGCCTTTCCTGAGGACTCTGCTGTGGTCCCAGCCTCGGTGCGGGGGCCGGGTCCCCGGCTCGGCCGACAGGCTCCTGCCCGGGAGAGGTTCGGACGACCGCCATGTCGACCGATCGGTTGATGCGATCCGGCGTGCGGCTTGTTAGACACGGACCATGAACACCACCGATCCGGACGAACGTTGGCTGGGCGCGATCGTGCACGGCGCCTTCTTCGTGCTGCTGGGCTCGTCGTTCGCCCGCTTCCTGACCCGCGACCGGGGCGGGGTGCACAGCGGCTGGGTGGTGGCGCTGTTCGCCTTCTTCTGTCTGCTCTACGTCCTCGGACACGTCCTGGCCCCACCGCCCCGCCCGGGCCTCGCGCCCACCCGGCGCCATCTGGTCTGGCTGGGCTCGGTGACCGCCGTCTGGGCCGTGCTGCTCGTGCTCGCGCCGAGCGCCACGTGGTGCGTGATGCCCCTGCTGTTCGCCGGTCTGCACGCGCTGCCGCCACGGATCGCGGTGCCGTCGGCGGCCGTGCTGACCGCGCTGGTCGTCGTCTCCGAGATCCGCGTGGCCGACGGACCGCTCAACCCGAACATGGTCGTGGCCCCACCGGCCGTCGCCGCGGTCGCCACCGCCGTACTGGTGCATCTGCAACGGCAGGGAGCGCGCCAACGCGTGCTGATCGAGGACCTGGTGCGCACCCGGCACGAGCTCGCCGCCACCGAGCGGCGGGCCGGTGTGCTGGCGGAGCGGCAGCGGTTGTCGTCGGAGATCCACGACACCCTGGCGCAGGGCCTGTCGAGTCAGCGGATGCTGCTCCAGGCCGCCGAGCGGGTGTGGGGCACGGATCCGGACGCGGCCCAGGGGCATGTCAGGGCGGCGGCGGAGATCACCTCGCACAGCCTCGCGGAGGCCCGTCGCTTCGTGCACGACCTGGCTCCGGCCGACCTCGCGGAGCACTCACTGCCCGAGGCGCTCGCCCTGCTGGCCCGGCGCGAGAGCGGTCCGGGTCTGACCGTGGAGTTCCGGCTCGACGGAGAACCCGGCCCGGTGCCGGAACGGGTCGCGGCGACGCTCCTGCGGATCGCGCAGGGCGCGCTGGCCAACGTACGGGAGCACGCGGCGGCGACCCGGGCCGCGCTCACGCTGACCTGGCTGGACGACCAGGTCTCGCTGGACGTCGGCGACAACGGGCGGGGGTTCGAGGCGGGTGGGCCGCGGTCGGAATCAGAGCGGGGGTTCGAGCCGGACGGGCCGCGGTCGGAACCGGAGCGGGGGTTCGAGCCGGACAGGCCGCGGTCGGAACCGGAGCGGGGGCACGGGCTCCCCGCCATGCGGATCCGGGCCCGCCAGGCCGGCGGCACCCTGACCGTGGAGTCCACGCCGGGAGAGGGCACCGTGGTGTCGGTCGCCGTACCGTTCGTCGTCAAGGAGCCCGCCCTGTGAGTACGTTGCCCTCCGCCTCCCCCGTCCGGCTCCTGCTCTGCGACGACCACGCCGTCGTACGCGCCGGTCTGCGCGCCCTGCTCTCCAGCGCCGACGGCATCGACGTGGTCGGGGAGGCGGCCACCGGCGAGGAGGCGCTGGCCATGGCGGCCCATCTGCGGCCCGACGTCGTCCTGATGGACCTTCAACTCGACGGCGGCATGGACGGGGTGACGGCCACCCGGCGGCTCACGGCGGGCGCCGAGGACGGGCCGCGCGTGCTGGTGCTCACCATGTTCGACACCGACGCCGACATCACCCGCGCCATCGAGGCGGGCGCCACCGGCTATCTCCTCAAGGCCGAGCAGCCCGAGGAGCTGTTCGCGGCGATCCTCGGCGCCGCGACCGGCCGTACGGCACTCTCCGCGCCCGTGGCCGACCGGCTGCTGACCCGGTTGCGCAGCCCGCGCCCCGCCCTGTCCGCGCGCGAGGGCGAGATCCTCGCGCAGCTCGCCCTGGGCCTCGGCAACCGGGAGATCGCCCGGGCCCTGTTCATCAGCGAGGCGACGGTCAAGACCCATCTGGGCCGGATCTACGGCAAGTTGGGCGTCGACACCCGGGCCGGTGCGGTGGCGGTCGCCAAGGAGCGACGGCTGCTGCCGTGAGTGACCTCGGGAACCATGGGTATCCGATCCGCGTTCTTCCGTTACGTCAGACACCCTTGACAGCGTGCGTACTGTTTCGCGACGTTTGATCCTTGCCGACAGTTCGCTCGGCAATGGGGGAATTGGGGGGGCGGTCGCCCATGCGATCCATGAGCAGCGACACGGACATCACGATCCACAGACCCGAGGAACTCGGCACCTCGCTCCGCAAGGCCTGGCACCGCGCGATGGAGGAGTCGCCCGAGTACGCCAACCCGTTCCTGGCACCGGAGTTCGCGGCCGGGATCGGCAGACATCGCGGCGGCGCCGCCCGGGTGGTGGTCCTGCACCAGGGCGGAGAGGCCGTGGGCTTCCTCCCCTATGAGAGCAACTCCCTGGGCGTCGGGCGGGCGATCGGGCTCGGGCTCTCCGACTGCCAGGGCCTCGTGCACCGGCCCGGGGTCACCTGGGACACCCGGGCGCTGCTGAAGGCCTGCCGGCTCTCGGTCTTCGAGTTCGACCACCTCGTCGAGGAACAGACGCCCTTCGCCCCGTACGTCACGGGCACGTTCGCCTCCCCGGTGATCGATCTGAAGGTCGGCAGCGACAGTTACCCGGAGTGGCTGCGCGGCGCCTACCCGGGGCTGGCCAAGACGACGCTCAAGAAGGAGCGCCGGCTGGCGCGCGACCTGGGCGAGATGCGGTTCGTGTTCGACGAGCGCGATCCGAGCGCGCTGCGCACCCTGATGCAGTGGAAGTCCGCCCAGTACCGCAGGACGGGCCGGATGGACCGGTTCGCGCGGCCGTGGATCGTGGACCTGGTGGAGGACCTGTTCCAGGTCCGCGAGGAGCACTTCACCGGGGTGCTGTCGGTGGTGTACGCCGGTGACCGGCCGGTGGCCGCCCACTTCGGACCGACCTCGCGCACGGTGTTCGCGCCCTGGTTCACGGCGTACGACCCCGATCTGCGCTACTACTCCCCCGGCCTGATCATGCACCTGCGGATGGCCGAGGCGGCGGGCCGGCGCGGTGCGCGACTCATGGACATGGGGCGCGGTGACAAGGAGTGGAAGGACTGGCTCAAGACGCGTGAGCTGCGCGTGGCGGAAGGTTTCGCCAGCCGCCCCCATCCGGTGGCGACGGCGCACCGCCTGTGGCGCCGGCCGGTGCGCGGCCTGCGCAACACCGTCAACGCCCACCCGGCCCTGCGCGAGCCCGCCGACCGCCTCCTGAAGACCGTCGGCACGCTGCGCACGTCCAGGCACCACTCGGACTCCGACAGAGCGGGACCGCCGGCGAGCTGAGCAGGTCCCGTACGACGTCCCCCAACTCGCCACATGGGGGGGGGACCCTGCCACGGCCCTTCCATGGCCCTTCCATGGCCCATCGACCCGAGGGGTGCCGATGCCGTACGGCTCGCGGCTGGCCGCGACGATGACCCGGCGACTGGGACGCGAATGCGTCTACACGCCCTCGGCCCGCCTCGCCCTGTACCTGGCGCTGCGGCGCTGGTGCCGGCCGGGCGCGCGGGTGCTCATGTCACCGGTGAACGACGACGTGATCCTGTTCGTGGTCCTCGCGGCCGGGCTGCGCCCCGTGCTGGCCCCCGTGTCCGTCTGGGACGGCAACATCGACCCGGCCGCCGTACCGGAGGCGACCTGGCGGCACGTGGACGCCGTCCTGACCACCAACCTGTACGGCGTGCCCGACCGGGTCCTCGAACTGCGGCGCCGGTGCGACCAGTTGGGGATCCCGCTGATCGAGGACGCGGCGCACGCGATCGGCAGCCATGTGGACGGGCGGCCGGTCGGGACCTTCGGGAAGGCGGCGGCGTTCAGTCTGTCCAAGCACGTGGCGGGGATGGCGGGCGGTTTCCTCGCGGTCGAGGACGCGCGCACCCGCCGGGAGCTGGAACTGCTGCGCGACGACCTCCTGACCCCGGGCCGCCTGCGGGACGACCTGGCCACGACCCTGCGCCCGCTGGCGCGGTCCACCGTCCGCACGCTCCACCTGGTGCGCCCGGCGTGGCGGACCATGGAGCGCCTGGGGCTGCTGGAGCGCGAGACGTTCCGGATGACCCTGCACGCCCAGCGGCTCACCGCCTCCGCGCGGGAGGCGCCGAGTCTGACGGCGTACGAGCCGTGGATCCGCGTCGACCTGCACGGCTTCCGCTCCCGGCACGGGCCACTGGTCCGGGGACAGCTGAAACTGCGGATGGCCCGGCTCGACGAGGACCTCGCCCGGCGCAGGGCCGGGGTCGCCCTGCTGTCGGGAACCCCCTGGGCCTCGCCCGCGCTGCGCGACCGTACGTCGCACGACGGCCCTCTCGCGCTGTTCCGGGTGCCGCTCCTGGTCGACGACCGCGACGCCCTCGTTCAGCGTCTTGTGCGGCACGACGTGGTCTGCGGCTATGTCTACGACCCGCCGCTGGACGACTACGCGGGCGCGGAGTTCGTCGAGCCCTCCCCCGATCCGTCGGCGGCCCGCTGGTTCGCCGCGCACGCGCTGCCGGCCGATCCGCTGCTGGCCCGCAGGATCGTCGGCGCGTTCACGAAGGAGCGTGTGATCGACGCGCACCCCGCACTGCTGCGGCCGGTCCCCGACGCCACACCGCCCCGGATGCTGGGGCAGTGAGCTCCGCCACCCCGACGATCGATCAAAACACCAGGGGGTTAGCATATGAGCGCCGCCTAGCTCGAAAGAGAATTCTGTGACTGTCAAGGACGACTCGTTCACCGACTGGAAGAACCGCGAGGAGATCGCGGAATCGATGATCCCGATGATCGGGAGGCTGCACCGGGAGCGGGACGTCACCGTTCTGCTGCACAGCCGTTCCCTGGTGAACAAGTCGGTGGTCAGCATCCTCAAGACCCACCGGTTCGCCCGGCAGATCGCCGGCGCGGAGCTCTCCGTCACCGACACGCTGCCGTTCGTCGAGGCGCTCACCGAGCTGGACCTCGGCCCCTCGCAGATCGACATCGGCAGGCTCGCCGAGATCTACCAGACCGACGACCGGGGCCTGACGGTGGCCGAGTTCACCGCGGAGGCCGTGGCGGGCGCCACGGGCGGCAACAAGATCGACCGTCGTGAGCCGCGGGACGTCGTCCTCTACGGCTTCGGCCGCATCGGCCGCCTGGTGGCCCGGCTGCTGATCGAGAAGTCGGGCTCCGGCAACGGCCTCAGGCTGCGCGCGATCGTGGTCCGCGGGGGCGGCGACCAGGACATCGTCAAGCGGGCCTCGCTGCTGCGCCGGGACTCCATCCACGGCCAGTTCCAGGGCACGATCACCGTCGACGAGGCCGAGAGCACGATCATCGCCAACGGCAACACCGTCAAGGTGATCTACGCGAACGACCCCTCCGAGATCGACTACACGGCGTACGGCATCAAGAACGCCATCCTCATCGACAACACCGGCAAGTGGCGCGACCGCGAGGGCCTCTCCGAGCACCTGCGTCCCGGCATCGACAAGGTCGTGCTGACCGCGCCGGGCAAGGGCGACGTCCCCAACATCGTGCACGGCGTCAACCACGACACGATCAAGCCGGACGAGCGGATCCTGTCCTGCGCGTCCTGCACCACCAACGCGATCGTGCCGCCGCTGAAGGCGATGGCCGACGAGTACGGCGTGCTGCGCGGCCACGTCGAGACGGTCCACTCGTTCACCAACGACCAGAACCTGCTGGACAACTACCACAAGGCCGACCGCCGGGGCCGTTCGGCGCCGCTGAACATGGTGATCACCGAGACCGGCGCCGCCTCCGCCGTCGCCAAGGCGCTGCCCGACCTCAAGGCGCCGATCACCGGCAGCTCGATCCGGGTGCCGGTGCCGGACGTCTCCATCGCGATCCTGAGCCTGCGCCTGGGCCGCGAGACCACCCGCGAGGAGGTCCTCGACCACCTCCGCGACGTCTCGCTGACCTCCCCGCTCAAGCGCCAGATCGACTTCACCACGGCCCCCGACGCGGTCTCCAGCGACTTCATCGGCTCCCGCCACGCCTCGATCGTGGACGCCGGCGCGACCAAGGTGGACGGCGACAACGCGATCCTCTACCTCTGGTACGACAACGAGTTCGGCTACTCCTGCCAGGTGATCCGGGTCGTCCAGCACGTGTCCGGGGTGGAGTACCCGACGTACCCGGCGGCGGTCTGATCCCGTCGCGCTCTACGGCTCCGGCAGCCAGCCCGTCTGGACGAGGAGCGGAGTGCCGCGCCTGCGGGAGACGAACTGGCCCCGGCCCGGGGGCATGGGCCGGGGGCGGACCCCGCCGAGGAGATCGCCCTCGGCGGGGTCACCCGCCAGGACCACACCCTGGGCGGCCAGCTCCTTCATGCGCTGGGTGAACGGCTCGTACCCCGCGCGGCCGGCCCCCGCGGTGCTGCGGGCGACGACGAACCGCACGCCGGTGTCCCGGGCGTAGGGCAGGTACTCGGTGAGACCGGCCAGCGGGTTGCGACTCGCGGTCGAGACCAGGTCGTAGTCGTCGATGATCACGAAGGTGTCGGGCCCGGACCACCAACTGCGGGCCCGCAGTTGCTCCGCCGTGACGTCGGCCGTCGGCATGCGCCTGCGGAACAGGTCCTGGATCACGTCCATCTGGGGCTCGATGTCGTGCGACGAGGCCAGGTACCGGGCGAGGTGCGCCTCCGGGACGGCGCCCAGCAGGGACCGCCGGGGGTCGACGAGGAGGATGCGCGCCTCGTCGGGCGTGTAGCGCTCGCAGAGCTGCTTCACCAGCAGCCGCAGCAGCGCGCTCTTGCCCGACTCGCTCTCGCCGAAGACCAGGAAGAAGGGGTCCTCCTCGAAGTCGACGAAGACCGGGCGCAGTTCGCCCTCGTCGATGCCGAAGGCGATGCCTCGCTGCGGGTGGTCGTCGCCCTTCGGCAGCCGCCCGGCGGGCAGTTCACGCGGCAGCACACGCACCGCCGGTGCCGTGGGCCCGCGCCAGGCCTGTGCCACGGTACGGACCAGGGCGGCCGTCGCGTCCGGCAGCCCGTCGTCGGAGGCGACGCCGTCGATCCGCGGTACCGCCGCCATGAAGTGCAGCTTCTCCGGCGTCAGACCCCGGCCGGGGACGCCCGCCGGGACGTTCGCGGCGACGGCGGCGGAGAACTCGGAGTCGCCCGGGTCGGCGATCCGCAGCTCAAGGCGGAACCCGATCTGATCTCTGAGGGCCGGGCGCACACTCATGGCACGGTCCGTGGCCAGGACGACGTGGACGCCGTAGCCGAGACCGCGTGAGGCGATGTCGGTGACGGTCGCCTCCAGCGCCTCGTAGTCCTGGCGGAAGCTCCTCCAGTCGTCGACGACCAGGAAGACGTCTCCCCACGGCTGGTCGGCGATCTCTCCGAGCGCGCGGCGGTGGCGGTAGACGGCGATCGACTCGATGCCGTCGGCCCGGAAGTACTCCTCACGCTGGGCGAGGATCCCGGCGACCTCCGCCACCGTGCGCCGGACGTGCTCCGGGTCGAGACGGGAGGCGACCCCGCCCACGTGCGGGAGGTCCGCCACGGCGGACATGCCGCCACCGCCGAAGTCCAGGCAGTAGAACTGGACTTCCCAGGGGGTGTGGGTGAGCGCGAAGGACGACACCAGGGTGCGCAGCAGGGTCGACTTGCCGGACCCCGGAACACCGCTGACCAGCATGTTGCCCGCGCCGCCGGAGAAGTCGCCCCACAGGACGTCACGCCGCTGTTCGTACGGCTTGTCCACGAGGCCCAGAGGGACCACCAGTTGGGGCTCGCTGGAGTACCTGGGCTGGGTCAGGCCACGCCCCTCCACGGCCGTCAGGCCCGGCAGCAGGGCGTCCAGCGGCGGGGCCTCGGCCAGCGGCGGCAGCCAGATCCGGTGGGCCGGGGAGCCCTGGTTCTCCAGCCGCTTCAGGATGAGTTCCATGGGCGAGTCCCCGTCGGTGTCCCGCTCGTCCCGTCCGATCCAGCCGGAGGCGTAGGCCGCGCGGAAGCCGACCATGTGCTCCATGTCGAACTTCAGATAGCCGCTGCCCGGCACCGACGGCAGCCGGTAGGCGTCCGGCACGCCGAGCACCGCCCGTGACTCCTCGGCCGAGAAGGTGCGCAGCCCGATGCGGTACGACAGATAGGTGTCCAGGCCGCGCAGCCGCCCCGTCTCCAGGCGCTGCGAGGACAGCAGCAGATGGATGCCGAGCGAGCGGCCGATGCGGCCGAGGGTGATGAGCACGTCGAGGAAGTCGGGTTCGGCGCTCAGCAGTTCGGCGAACTCGTCGATGACCAGGACCACCGTCGGCAGGGGTTCGAGCAGGACGCCCGCCGCCCGTGCCCGTTCGTAGTCGTGGAGGTTGGCGTAGTTGCCCGCGGAGCGCAGCAGGTCCTGACGGCGCGTGAGTTCGCCGCTGATGGCGTCGCCGAGGCGGCCGACCTGGGAGAGGTCGTCGGCGAGGTTGGTGATGACCGCCGCCGTGTGGGGCAGCCGGGACATCTCGGAGAAGGTGGCGCCGCCCTTGAAGTCCACCAGGACGAAGTTCAGGGCCTCCGGGGAGTGGGTGACCGCGAGGCCGAGGACCAGGGTCCGCAGCAGCTCCGACTTGCCGGAGCCGGTGGCGCCGACGCACAGGCCGTGCGGACCCCAGCCGCCCTGAGCGGCCTCTCTCATGTTCAGCACGACGGGAGCGCCGCCGGCGTCCACGCCCACCGGTGTGGTGAGCCGCTGGTCCGGCCGCGAGGTCCAGGCGGACGTGGGGTCGGTGTCCCAGCCCTCGGGGAGCGGCAACAGGTCCAGCAGACGCGGTACGGCGTCCTCGCCGTCCCCGGTCGTGCTGAGCGGCTGGGCTCCCGGCAGGCTCCAGGCCGCGGTCACCTTGTGCAGGAGCGCGTCGAGTTCCTCGCCCTCGTCTCCGTGGGAGGGCTCCGCCTGTGGGCCCGCGGAACGGGCGAGCGCGGGCACCGCGAGCCGTACGTAGCGCCGTCCCCGGGTCAGGCCGAACCCCGGCTGCCCCGGCGGGATCCCTCCGGCCAGGTCGGTGTCGATCCTGGACTCCCGCGGGTCGGCGAGGGCGAGTTCGACCCAGGTGCCGAGGTGCAGGAGGAGGTCCTCGGGCAGGTCCCGCCAGCGGTCGGCGGAGACCGCGAGGTGGACGCCGTAGTAGACGCCCTGCTGTGCGACGCGCAGCAGCAGCCGGGACTCGTCGGGGTAGCGGGCGGCGAAGTCCGGCCAGGAGTCGACGAGGAGGAACACCTCTCCGTTGGACTCGCCCTCCAGCGCCTTCTGCACGCGCATCTGCCGGAAGGCCTTCGGGGACCGGATGCGCAGGGCGTCGCAGAGCCGCTCGCGCCTCTTCAGGGTGGCCATGACGCCGTCGACGAGGTCGCGTACGGCGTCGCCGGTCGCGTAGTCGGCCACCATGCCGACGTGCGGGAGGGCGGCCAGGCGGGTCATGCCGTCCGGCTCGCCGTGGAGGCCGTAGATCTGGACCTCGTCCGGGGTGTGGGTGAGCGCCAGGGAGCAGGCGAGGGTGCGCAGGACGGAGGTCTTGCCGCTCCATCGGCTGCCCACGACGCCGATGTGCGGGGCGCCGCCGGAGAGGTCGAGGGTGAGGGTCTCCTGGAGGCCCTGGGCCGGATCGTACATCCGGCCCAGCGGCACGGTGAGTTGGCCGTTCGGCGGCCAGTCCGGGGCGCACAGGCCGCGCTCGGGGTCGGCCACGAGGGCCGGGAGCAGGTCGCCGAGGGGGAGGCTGTCGCCGGCGAAGGGGTCGGTCTCGTCGCCGCGCCCGCGGTGCCACAACGCGGCTTTGGCGAGGGGGATGTTGCCCTGCACGCCGGAGCGGAACTCGGTCGGCGTCTGCGGGGCCCCGCTCTCCCGGACGTGCCGCTCGATGTGCTGGAACAGTTCGTGTGCCGTGATCACGCCGTCGTTGTCGACGTCGGCCCGCCCGCTGCTCAGGCCGTCGATGATGGCCTCGGTGAACACGGAGTGGAACATCCCCGAGCGGCTCTTGACCGTCTCGCCCTCGAAGGCGAACTCCAGGACGTCCGACGCGGTCATGACGTACGTGCCCTTGCCGGCGGCCTGCCCGGACAGTTCGCCGTCGTCGGGCGCGAACGGTGCCATGCCCT
>Ga0307508_10004184_pt1 | contig 14195 bp, 15 predicted proteins | sample 9_EM_MG_FD_203089 | JGI IMG/M metagenome (GOLD analysis project Ga0307508, IMG submission 203089) | Populus trichocarpa ectomycorrhiza microbial communities from riparian zone in the Pacific Northwest, United States - 9_EM | ecosystem: Host-associated > Plants > Roots > Unclassified | place... | reverse complement strand
TTTTCGCTCACGGCATCGGTTCCTCGCGCTCACCCTGTTAAGCGGTTCCTACATTTGCGCGGTTCCGATATACACGCCGAGACAAAAGTTTGAGTTTCTTTATTGGATTTATGTCTTTATCTTTATCATTCTCCCGTTGTACGGCACTCTTTTTCCTACTGCGGGTTTCTCCCACAGGGTTTACCGCAGAGGTTTTAATGAGGCCATTGGGACTTTATGTTTTCCATTTTTTCATCCTTTATGGCGCTTCTTTGTCGTTCGGTCTTGCTTGCATACTTGCTGCCACGGAGCGCAGCAAGAGGGGAAGTGTTGCAATATCTCACTCGTTCAGCTTTGTCACGTGTAGAATCACGTCATATACGTGTATTCTGACTTTTCACTTTTCCTGCCTTTCTCTCTAAGACAAGACAATACACACAAGACTTCATCGTTCCATCAAACTTCCATCATAATCTTGACACCTCGCTCGCTTCTCCCATCGAGTGATTGTCCGTGACTGTCTCTGGCGCCTCCATCTTTTCTTCTCCAAATGCCGCCCTCGCCAGTTCCGCCATGTCCATACTTCCTTGGACTTCTTCCTCCATATCCATCCAGTCCTCCTCTTGCTTCCCCGCTTCTTTCCTCTTCCTCCCGCCCCCTCTCTTGCTGTGTCTGAAGAAGTCCGTCACACTTTCCTTTTACTTTGCCACCCTATTTCCCGCTCCCACTTGTGGGAAGTCTGGCTTTCCCGTCCCTCTTCCTCCGCCCTTCTTCCTACCCGCGGCCTTCTTCTTTGCTGCCGCCTTTACTGCAGTTTCCAACAGCTCCTCCACCTGATAGCCTCCCCATGAGCGCCTCCAGCATCTCCATCCTCTCCTACTCCTCCCTCCGCTTCATCTCCTCTCTCTGGGCCACCACCACCTCATGGCTCTCCCTGTTGTCCTCCCTTAACGCTCTCTGATTCTCCTCAGATCCCCCCACGGGGCCTGGGCTCTCGTCCTCAACATCCGAGCCGGATACCACTGGAGCCGGTTGGTGTTTACGAATTTTAGTTGGCGGAACTGGTGATGAAGCCGAACACGTTACTCGAATAGGCAACAGATCGTAGGCTTGGCGATTTCAGTAAGATGAGTGGTGGTGGTGTCCATATATCCGTACCGTAGCCTTTTGATAAGAGTGTTCCTACAAATCCAGAGACAAGCGATGACTGCTTCTGGTAGTAAAAAGGCAAAACCATCACCACCGCCGTACAGGGGTGGCTTGGAAACCCCAGAATTGAAAGCACCAACTAGGAATTGAACTCCTAGCCTGCAGTGAATTCCCCCATTCCAGGTTGTGACGGTGTCTGTTGGGTAATTTTATACCACTAAGCCACGTAGGGTTTTTTGCGAAAGTTAAAGTCACACGCCCACTATGACCCCAACAGCGATTTATTCCACCAGCCAGTACATACACCGTCAGCAGCAATGAGGAGGATAGCGAGGAGCTTTCAGCAATCGTATACAAAGAGGGAGGTCTTGCGCCAAGAGATTCTGAATTAAATTCTTTTCTGCCGACCCCCCCCCCCCCCCCCCCCACTTCACCACACAGGGTGCATCGCTCTGCAATCATAGAAGCGGTCTTCAGCAAGCGCGCATACCTCCTCCACCACTCCCCTCATCGACATCATCCCGTCTTATTCGCTATCGTAGCTGCCGCCGGCTCATGCTCGAACCACGGCCTCCGCATAGATGTGGGTGCGCTACTCTCCTGCAGCAAGGAAGGAGCAGATCCGTGCGCATGCTCAGGTATGGTAGCTGCTGGTGCTCGAACTGTTGTCCGTCGCAGTCACGTCTTCCTAAAAGTAGTCACAAGGTATCACTCATCTCGCGGAAACCCTCGTGGAAATATCGCTGCCGCAGCATACTCCGGTTGTGGGTGGTGCCGGTACAAGACACAGACAAGGGAACACCTGTTCAAGAACTGTGACAGGTGGAGGCCGCAACAGAAGATAATGTGGGCGGAGATACGGAAAAAGACAGGAAGAGGAAAGAACCGGTTCACGATCAGGGAAATGTTCGCGGACGAGCGGTGCACTGGAGCAGTTCTAGACTTCTTGAAAACGACGAGGGTGGGGGCGAGGGCGGGGCCACGGAAGCAGCCACCAGACCCGGGGGGGGAGAGGGGGGAGGAGGGAGATACACGGTCTCCTTAGTTACGCTCTTTTGTTCCTTTTTCTTTAGCTGGCTGTCTTTCTTCTCTTTGAGTCTCTCTCTTTCTGTCTTTCTCTCTTTCTTTCCCTTCTCTTTCTTCGGGACAGGCCGGGCGGGGGCAGGGGGAGTCGCCGCGAGCCGCTGGCGGACTGCTCGAGGGCGCAGCGGACGGCGAACGGGAAAGGACTGTATATAATATCGTCATGATCCAATAGGGTCGCACACGATCAATGAAGCATCATCATCATCTTGTCCGGTTTTCCTGTCCGCAGTCCGCGCGGTTTTTTTTTGTTTAATCATACTCGCATTCGACCTATGTAGATCATGGCGGCGTACGTCTTGTCCGGTTTTCCTGTCCGCAGTCCGCGCGGTGGCGGCTCGTTGCAAGCTCCCCTTTGCCCTCCGCCCGGCCTGTCCCCAGAGAAAGTAGACGCGTCCAAGGAAATTGACAAAGGAGAGAACAAAAGAAACGCGGGATCCGTCCCCTACTCCTCGCCTGCCGATGCCATGAATGGAGGGGTGGGAAGGAACAGCGGAAGTTCCTCCCCATCGCCCATATCGTCCCCGGAGCCCAGCGCCTCCGCATCTCCCTCCCATTCCTCTTGCCGCTCCCAGAGCTCCCAGAGCTCCCACTCAGACACCTCGCTTCCGGCGTCGTCTTCCTTTTTTAGCGGCGGCACCAGCCTTCCCACGTCAGTAGAGGAGAGAAAGTCCAGCACTGCCAGCCCACATCTCTCATCGGCCATCAGGTCCCGGAGCGTCCACCCGCTCTTCCGCCTCTTGGTCTCCTTCAGCACCTCCGCCCACAGAGTCTCCTGCTGCGTCTTCCATTCCGGACACCCCTTGAAGAGGTGGTCTCTCGTTTGCGAGGGGGCACTTGCACCACCAGCACTGGGCATCGGGGCGGACCTTAGCCCAGTACAGGTATTGTCCTGTGCGGGCGTGTCCCGTCTTCAGCTGGTAGTACCTCGAGGCTCGCCTCGAGGTGCTGTCGGCGACTGCGCTATCGGGTTTCTGGCTCTTCGGCATGCGGTACTTCGTCTTCGAGGTCCAGCCTCCAGCCCACTGACGTGCCTCCGCCCACTTCTTCTCCGAGATTTCCCGCTCGAGGCTGGCGAGGGATCGTGGGAGAGGTGCCGCCCGCACTTCCGTTCGGCCTGAGGAGCTTAGCCATTCCACCCTGCAGGTGTTCGGCTCCCCTGCTGCAATCTTTGCCCACTCATTACACAATGCCCGTCGTTTTGCCAAATGGTACGCAATACCCGCTGGGGTGCAGTGTTGCCCACACCACGATTAGATAAAAAAAAAAAAGAAAAAAAGAGTCTTGCCAAGAGAGAAAAAAGAGAAGGGGTAGCTGTGGCGCCGGCAGCAGAGTCAGGTGCAGGTACAGCAGTGAGTAGTACCGCCGTATAGGTGTAATGAATTTTCTGCAAAATCAACCTGTTTAACCAGACGTATCCCGACGGCTGCCGACAGACCCAACCTACGGTTGGTCGGTCTGGATATATCCCGACCAGTCCCGACCTTGCCAAAAACTATTCCGGACTGGTCTATGTAGAACACTGGGCCCCGTCGGCGATGCCGACCTGAGCCGGAAGGCAAAAGCGTTCGGACGAAGGTGCCTTCAAAACACTATTGGATTCAGCCCCATACGTGCCCATAGTTTGAGTAAGTCCGCTCATCATCTTGTAAGTTGTCGCTAGTTGATCCTGATATAGTAGCTAGAACACCATGAATTTCTAATGGATGGCCTTTGTGCTTACGCTGAGTTCACCAGGAGGGAGAGGTATCGGGTAATCTCTACTCCCTATTCACGGAGGTAGTGTCGGCTCAACGTTTGAGGAAATAAAGGGCTGGGTGCGGACATCTGCGAGCCTGATCGAGACGGGACGGGCTTCAGGTCGTCCCATCCCGTCCGGAACCTCCCTAGCCCCACGCTACGGCACGCGAACAGAATCTTACCCTCCGCCCAACAGATATCGCATACAGTACCTGCAGTGGGCGAAGGTTCTCCCTGATGCCCAGTGCTGGTGGTGCAAGTGCCCCTCGCAAACGAGAGACCACCTCTTCAAGGTGTGTCCGGAATGGAAGATGCAGCAGAAGTTTCCGTGAGCGGAGGTGCTGAAGGAGACCAAGAGGTGGAAGAGCAGGTGGACGGTCCGGGACCTGCTGGCCGATGAGAGATGTGGGCAGGCAGTGCTGGACTTTCTCTCCTCTACGGACGTGGGGAGGCTGGTGTCGCCGCTGAAAAAGGATGACGACGCCGGAAGTGAGGTGACTGAGTGGGAGCTCAGGGAGCGTCGGGAGCGGCAAGAGGAGCGGGAGGGAGAGGCGGAGGCGCTGGGTGCTGTGGACGATATGGGCGACGGGGAGGAACGTCCGCTGTTCCTTCCCACCCCCTCATTCATGGCATCGGCAGGCGAGGAGTAGGGGACGGGTCACGCTTTTATTCCGTTCTTTCCATTATTAGTTTCCTTGGGCACATCTACACTTTCTTGGGACAGGCCTGGGCGGAGGGCAAATGGGAGCTTGCAACGAGCCGCCACCGCGCGGACTGCGGACAGGAAAACCAGGCAATAATGTAAGCCGCCATGATCTACATAGGTCGAATGCGAGTATGATTAAACAAAAAAAAACAAAAAAAAACAGATATCGCACAGGGGATGCTATCAATACATTGTACCGCCGAGACCACCACCATCCCCGCCATCCTCTCTAGAATAAGGAGATATCCTGGTGGAAGTAAAAGTATCGTGTACTACCGCAGTGTCACCTCGGTGCCAATTTTACCGCATTGTTTGGAGTGTAGTTAACGAGAATATATTCAATTCCCAACAGTACCTGGTAACGCCTTGCCACACCCTCACATAAAAACGGAATATTGAGCCTCGCGAAGGCACAACTTCAATAGCTCGCGCTAGCCAGCAGACATTTGACCCCGCAAGCCGCCAGACATTTGACCAACAAGCCGCCAGACATTTGACCCAACAAGCCGCCAGACATTTGGCCCCAGTAGCCGCCAGACATTTGACCCCACTAGCGGGTAGACATTTCAGGCTCATCCAACTATATAAACACATCGGAGAACGACTTCATGCCATCTCCGTTTTTTTCCCTCCACCGTTCACAAACATCGTTGTTGCACCTTTGCTCCCAGCCTCACGATTTTCGACCCTCACAACGACCGACAACAACGAAACGATGCCGAATTTCAGCATCAAAGCGGAGCAGCAGCTCCGGTTTACGAACGAGCATCTGCGATACACGCTCAAGTTGAAGTCTTGGGCCATCCCCCCACCGCCTCCAGTACCCGCAACCAGTGCTTCTGGGCTGCTCCCAAAGGACCGGAGGCCGTACACTCCGATTCCTGCGGCGACAGACCCGCGATGGAACATCTGGACGATCGGGAACTTGCAGGAAGTGGAAAGGGGGCTCACGACAGCACTTTTGCGTGAAGTGCTCGCACGAGCTGACGTCGTGCGCAGCGAGCCCGTCAGGAAGCGGGGAAAGGCCTCGCGTGCCAAACTCGTTGATGACGTGCTCGTTGCCAGGCGGACCATCGAGCAGATGGGGCTTATGCCAGCCGCCTGGGACAGGTCGCTCAAGTGGTGGTGCTGGGTCTGGAAGGAGGGTGGTGGACTGTGTTTCGACACGGCTGTCGCTCCCGACCAGCCCGCACAGCCGGAGGAGCAGGAGGAACAGGGGGAGCTCGATCTGGCCTTAGAGCTAGATGCCGAGTTGGCTCTGCTGGGTGCGTCCGATACGTCGGCTCCAGCTAGCCCAAGTACGGCCGACCAGTGCGGTAAGAAGAGGACTCGCGGCAGCGATGCCGACGGCTCCCTCCTGCCGGCACCGCGTCGCCAGAAGAAGGGGGTGCCCGCTGAAGCCGCGAGGCAAGATGCGGAGGTGAAGGAGAGTACGGCGGTCCGGAGCGGAAAGAAGCGGACTCGGGGCAGCGATGCCGGCGATTCCCTTCTCCCGGCACCGAGACGCCAGAAGAAGGAGGTGCCCGCTGAAGCCGCGAGGCCAGATGCGGAGGTGGAGGCGGAGCCGGCTGTCCGGAAGGTAGCGAAACCTTCTCGCGGCAGCGATGCCAAGAGACAGGTTGCACCTGTATGGGCACGCCGGAGAGGGGAGGTACCGGCTGAGGCGGATGTGGTCTCCAGGGACCCATCTTGCCTTTCCCAGGAGGACCGCGATCTGGCAGATGAGTTAGACGCGGAGCTGGAGAAGCTGGATAAGCCCGATTTATCGGCACCGGTTAGCCAGAGTACGGCTGTCCGCAAGGGCATCAAGCGGATTCGCAGCAGCGATGCTGACGATTCCCTGTTGCACGAAGCGAGACGCCTGAAGATGGCGGTGTCCGTTCCAGCTGCGAGGCGGGATTCGGATGCGGGTGAGGGGACGGCTGTCCGGAAGGGACTGGAGGGATCTCTTGGCAGCGATGCCAAGAGAAAGATCCGGCCCTCATGGACACGCCGAAGAGAGGGGGTGACGGCAAAGACGGGTGAGGGCCGCGAGGCCCCATCTATTCCTGCCGGAGAAGTGCGCGCTCTAGCGACGGAGCAAGACGCGTCGCATGGGAGACTGGACGGGCCGGATACGTTGGCACCAGGGTAAGTATTCCCGATTCTCCAGCGCCAATGAGGATGCACGCTAATATGAATACAGCAGCCTCAGTGAGCAGAAAGCGGCTGGTAGGGAGTCGATGCTCGTTGCCGGCGACGGCGGCGATGCTAAGACTACCTCCGGAGTGCGGAAGGTGATCTCGGCGGGCATGGATGGTGCCGACCACGCGGTCGCATGCATTCCTCCGCTCGAGCAGCCGGAAGTCTCAGGCCAGCTGGATGCAGAACTGCCCCTGGTGGCAGCGGGGAAGGAGCGAGCAGAGGAACATGCCGCTCAGGAGGCGGCGGAGGCGGGTGAGGGGGAGAGCGCAGAGGATTTTGCGTCTCTCGACGAGGAGTTGTTCGGGCCTGACTAAGTCAGTTGTTGCGACGCCCTCGCGTGGGATGACCACATTCCTGTCGACGTACGGGTCGCGGGTTTGTAGGTAGAGAAGAGAGGGTCATTTCCATCATACGACGACATTTTAAGTTGGCATCCCTACATCAGCCTCATTGATTGACTGCTGACTGGACATGCAGGCACTGACGCTAAGCCAGATACGGGGCGATGATGGTGAATGTGCAGGATCTGTTGTAACGGCGGCCTGGCGGGTGGGGCTCCAAGTAGCAACGTGGCGAATGCGCCACAGGGGAGAGGACGTGGAGCAGGAGCGACGAACGGATGAGCGCTGGGACAAACGCCCGCAGACGGAGGCGGGCGGACACTGGACGAGCGAACGCTGGACCGAGCCGGACGAGGGAACGAGCCGATCGCTGAACGAGCGAACGCCGTGGACGAGAAAACGGACCAAACACTGGACGAGCGGACGCCGGACAGAGGGACGGACAAATGCCGGACTCAGGCGGTGGCGGGCATTGGAGAAATGCCAGACAGGGACAGCCAGACGCTGGAAAGCCAAATGCCGAACTTTTGACAACGTTGCAGAGACAACAGAGACGATGGAGGCTACCAAAGCAACCGAGCCAATCGAGACGAAATCGCAGTACCAGCACTTCATCCCATGATTTGTTCTACATGAGGTCGCGGAGACACCCACTACTACCGCTGCTACTGCTGGCGCTGCTGGAGAAGGTACTGCGGGAACGGGTCGGGTGGCCAAGAGGAGGAATAGGAGGTGGAAAAATAAGAAGAAGGGAGGGGGGAAGAAGAGGGCCAATGGAGAAGGGGGAGTGATGATCGGTCATCGGGGGCGGATATGATTGCCAAAACAATGGATGCAATGGGTTTGGACGAGGGCAATGGAGGTGAGGGTGGGCGAGGCGTCGCGAAAAAAGGAGAGGGTGAGCGTGAGTTGCAACCTCGCAAGGGAATCAGTGCGGGCAATGCGAGTACTGGGCGGTAAGTACTACACCACTGGCAAGCAGGTTTCGGTGTTGACTGGTTTCTAGACCCCCTGGGACCCGTATTTGGGAAGAAGACCCCGAAATCCGCTCATCGTATACCTCAACCTGGCCGGTACCATCGAGTTGCCCGCGTATACGGGAACCAAGATATGTACTGTGACGCCACCTCCAGTGACGCCAATCACATCCAGAAGCAGCTATCTGTTCTTGAGCAGGTCGCATTGCGCGTCTTCAACCGAGCTGAAGACGCGCAGAAACTCGGAGCTACATTTGTAGATCTCACGCGGACAGAACTCAACACAATCTGAAAATTCCTGCTCGCCATGAAGTACTGCAAGCAAGGGATCTGGCGAAAATACAACCGCCCCTCCATTGCAGTGTATGTCAGTGTTGATAAGCCGGACGTGGCCAACTTTATGCCCCAACGCGGCTTCAAGAAGCCCGCGGAGATGTGGCTTCGTACCATGAAGGCCATCCTAGACGCACCCATCGATCCGCAAGCCGGAAACCCTCGACGCGGAGCAGTTACAGGAAGAAGAGGCCGAGGCAGAGGCCGAGGCAGAGGGGGCTCGCGCTGGACTCACCATGTTCACGGACGGGTCGTGACGGGCCGGGTACGCGGCGGTTTGGAAGAAGGGCCGGACTTGGGTGGGCATCAAAACTCACATGGGCTACAACCAGGAGGCCTACGGTGCAGAGTGCGCCGCTCTTGCAAGTTGCTCCGTCGCTAGACCGCGCGCTTCTCCGGCAGGAATAGATGGGGCCTCGCGGCACTCACCCACCTTTACCGTCACCGCTCTCTTCGGCGTGTCCCTTAGGGCTGGATCTTTCTCTTCGCATTGCTGCCGCGAGAATGTTTCGCTACCTTCCTGACAGCCGGCTCCGACTCCACCTCCGCATCTGGCCTCGTCGCTTCAGGGCACCCCCTCTCATGTCTATGCACCAAACATTCTACGCACAATAGCGATACCGCGACACACAGCCCGGCCCCCGCATATCCTCTACATAGATAGCGTGTATAACGACTGTCTTCTTGTACACACAGAATTCATGAATCTATTGGACCGCCCCGCCGATCATCAGCTGTTACAAGAGAAGGTAGCCGAGACCAAGGCCGAGGCAGAGAAGGAGAGACCAGGATTCACCATGTTTACCGACGGGCCACGGCTCGACAGTGGTGCGGCGGGGTATTCGGTGGTATGGCGGAGGGGCCAAGCCTGGGTGGGCATCAAAACTCACATGGGCTACAGACAGGAGGCCTATGACGCAGAGTGCGCGGCGCCGGCAAGGGCACTGGAATCGGCCTCGAGAAGACAGACTACTCCAGAGCGAGTCACAATCTTCACCGACACCCAAGCCGCCGTACATACGCCGCCATGATCTATATAGGCTGCATGCGAGTATGAATAAACAAAAAAAAAATATGACACCCAAGCCGCCATCAAACGGATGGCTTCGGAGGAGCCCGGCCCCGGCCAGCAGTACGCTCCCCAGGCAAGGAAGCACACTGCAGAGCCACTGGGGGCCCGACCCAGTATCGCCATCGAGATCCGGTGGTGCTCGGCCCACAAAGGAATCCCCGGCAATAAGAAGGCCGATGAGTGGGAGAAGATTGCGGCGGAGGAGCCCAACACCCGCGGGGTGGGATGGCTGAGCTACTTGGACCGGGTTGAGGCGTGCATGGTGCCCCTCCCAAGGTCCCTAGCAAACCTCAAGCGGGAGATCTTTGATAAGAAGTGGGCAGAGGCGCGCCAATGGGCTGACGGCCGGACCTCCAAGACGAAATACCGAATGCCAAAAAGCCAAAAGCCGGATGGCGTGGTGGCCGGGAGCACCAAGAGACTTGCCTCGCGGTTCTACCAACTCAAGACGGGGCGCTGCCCGTCCGGGCAGTATCTTCACTGGACGAAGATAAGAACCGACCCGCCCCAGAGTGCGGGTGGTGTCGGTCGGTACCGGACCCAGACTCGGGAGCACCTCTTCAAGCTGTGCCCGGAGTGGAAGGCTCAGCAGAAGATCCTGTGCGCAGAGGTGGGGAAGGGGACAGGGAGGTGGAAGAGCCGGTGGAAGATCCAGTATCTACTTGCTGATGGGAGGTGTAGTCAGGCGGTGCTGGATTTGCTTTCTTCTACGAATATGGGAAGGCTAGTGCTGGATTTGCTTTCTTCTACGAATATGGGAAGGCTAGTGCTGGTTGAGGATGAGGGTGACGCAGGGAGTGAGGCATCAGGGTGGGAGCTCCGGACGGCTGGGAGCGGGAAGAGGAGTGGAGGGGGGCCACCGCTGCGCCTTCCCACCCCTTCTTCTGTGGTATTGGTGGGCGGAGTTTAGGGGGCGGGTCACGATTTCTGTTTGTTACTTCCTTTGTGTTTTTTCTTGGTGTGCGTCTACTCTTTCTTGGAACAGGCCTGGACGGAGGGCGAAGGAGAGCTTGCAACAAGATTACCAAATTCTCGTCCGCACCGGACTACCGTATTATCTCACTTATTACGGTACACCCTATAAATGCCAACACTATAGGTCGTGTCGCGCTAGACCGCTTGGGTTAGCGCGCCGAGTGTTTTTGCAACGTCAGGTGATCAGCCCAGCGAACTGAATAGCGGATGCACCTGGCAGTATCCCCAACTACGCGGTACTAGAAAGAAAAATGCGGCTATCAATCACCGACGACCAAGCATCAAGCTCTACGCAGCTGGTAGAACTCCTCACAGATATCTTCTCGCAAGCTTCCTTACAGCCGAGTGCCGACACGCCTCGAACCCGGCTCCTGACAAGCGTTCTCCGGTTAAGTTCAAACAACGGCCAGGACCTCGCAAACCCAATTGCTGTGGGCCCTCGCAGAGTTCCTCTGCCAGCAGCCACTCCCTCCAGGGCCAGGATATGCAGAACAGTTGAGTTTACGCGCAGAGTGTTGTCCTGGGCAGAACACGGGCGGGTGGACGACGGAAATGGTGGGCAACGGAAACCTGCATGTCAGGAGGTATCTACGCGCACTGGTGCGCTTACGCAGTGCCAAGACAGTGCTTACCGCTAAAAAAGACCGTGCATCCTACCTGAGTTAATAGGTAAACAATGCATCTACTCCACCCTCAATTTGGCACACCGATGTACTCACCCGATAAGCTTCGCAAGAAGTCCCTGATAATGGTCCATTCCTCCGAGCTCTGATTGGAATCTGCCCGTTTGGCGATTGATTCCACCGAAACGGCTATGCCGAAACCGCAACGCCGAAACCAGTCTGGCCCAGGCTGGGACGCTTCTAGGTGCCATCGGGTAATTCGACCACTTACGGCTTTGCTTGGAGGTCTCAAGTGCCCGTTCGCCACTACTCCTGTCATTTCGCGAAAGCAAGCAAAGAGAAAATCCGACGATACCCAACATCACCCCTCGCAGTCCGATAGCAACACAAGAAGAAGCCGATAAGCAGAGAATCCATTACTATTTAGCGAAAGTCGGCCCAGCCCTCGCAGAGTTCCGTACACGTATTTGGAGAACACACGATGGTCGGCTCTAGATGGTGAGTTTACTTGTAAGGTGCCCATCGAAATCCACGACATAGCCTTTGGTTCTCCAACGATAGGCTTCGACAATCCAACAGCCACAAGGCCGCATACGTTCAGAGCACGGTTTTTGGAAACCTACCTCAATCCGGTGCGCCCAGAAATCCTGTTGCGATCCCTCGAAAACGATGTCCCAGCAGATTTGTTCCGGATGTACTCCAATATTTACGCCACGTTTGAGCGCATTCTTAAAATGACAACTCCTCCACCACGTGGATACGAGTCCCCGCTGTTATGGGTTCTTGCGGCACGGAAAATCGCAGTGCATATCATTACCACGGAGGACAAGATGGAGCCCGGCGACGACTTATATGGTCTCGCTGGAGACACTGGGATAGCAAACGAGTGTAGGAGGGAGATTTTACGGTGGCATGCAGTGGAGCTCGTGAAGGGTGCGATATGCGCGGGGTTGTTTCCCCTCTGCGAGGAAGATTGGTTGGGGCTACCTGGGGTACTAGTGGGGCTCTGTCGACAATTGAAGGCAAATACTGAGGCGGAAAGTCTGCTCAAGGCGCTGGCGGAGCGCTGTCCATTGTCTGAAAGCATCATTAATCCGTGGCTGCTCACTCTAACTTCGTTTTGGCGGTGAGAATAGTGATCTGTGTCGACTCCTTGAGAACGCCTTCGTGGATGAGGGGAACCCGGTCGTTCTGGCGAATATCACCATCAACTACATGCTTAAGCAGTCAGTGGAAAGCATAGAATACACCAAAGTATCAAGGAAATTTGTTACGAGAGCTCTGGAAGTAGCATTTGGGATCTGGGGCAAGGGCCATGGCCTTTCTGCAGCGAAGAGAAGCGAGGAACGTGCCGAGCGGAAGGGCGAGCGTCGGACTAGCCGCGTCACCACCTGCAAGCACGATCGACGCTGTGACGAAGCACGCAAGAAACCCGTAAACGACCGGATAGCTAAAAGAGCGCAGGATATGGCATTTTACCTTACCGAGAAGGTATTTATCGCTGTCCACGGCCCGATAAACGGCCACCCCATCGAAATGGTGGAAAGTCTGACGCGAGGGTTTCTTCTGCAAGATGAGACCATGCGGATTTCTGCCGAGGACGGGTGGTCGTGGCGGTACCCTACTGCTGCGAAAGTGGCCATTCTCCTCCTGAGCTTGGGGAGAGATCTGGAGTATGAGGCCCCCATTGTCGGAGAAATTGTTCGGTGTCTTGACAAACTTAATGAGGACGACCTGCAGTCTCTGGGAGCTTTCGTCGCTTGGTGCTACGGAAACCTCTACACGGCCGCTGGAGATACCATGACTAGTTACAACGAGGTGTATTCTCTCGTTCAAGGGCTGATATCCTATGCCGAAACCGGGACATTCTCGCCAAACACCGCGAGTGCGGAGAATTCTATTACGTCATCCGAGCCGACGGCGCCCCTCAATCACCGGGACAATCCGATCTTCACCCCAGGCAAAACGCCAATCGATTCTCGGGTGGAAAAGGAGCGCTATTACATCTCGAGGTTGGCGGTCAGCGTGGCAACCGGATTCTCGTCGCTTGATGGTACCAAGCACGTTGCGAAGTGGAACACGTGGCATAAAGAGGTCGTGGGTAAGGTTATCGCACTGAAGCTCCGCACCCCGGCTGTCCCCGCCGAAGTGCGGAAGGAAAGGCGGTACGAAGAGGAGGCATCTGAATGGGCAGCGGTTGGAGGGACTCCGAGTAATACCCTCTTGGAGACGGAGAGGAAGAAGGTCGAAGAGGGCTGGAAAATCGTGAACGTCGAGATCCAGTCATGTTCCGATGGTCATCCAGATTGGAGGGACGAATACGAGATTTTCTCCGACATCGGCAGCGAAGAGGAGGGCACGCGTTATGACCTCCGTTCGGTCAAACGTATGCGTGTGGATACCAGCACCTCCGACGACGAGGAGGAAGACGAACCGAGTAAGTCTTATCACTGCAATCCGGGCAAGGGAGGAGGAAGCAGAGGTTCTAACTTGGTACTAAGCCGTCAGAGCAGACGGAAACAGGGGAGAAGGCTCTGGCCGCGTGAGAAGGGGAGTGATGGTGGGGTAGCTAGGTGAGGCCGGCTACTACTCTGCCGGCTAGAAGAAGGAAACCGGCTGTTTTAGTTTCTTCCTTTGGTCCGATTTCTGTATGCACCTCCGGCTATTGGGTTTTTCCATGCCTGTAGCTGTAGTGTTGCCACCATGACTGCGGGCGCTTTAGCTGGTAGAAAGATCTGTTTACTTTTTGCATCACTAGGGCTTTTTTCAGGTGCCATTAGTTTTCTCTAACTGTTTCCCGCTGGGGGCATATCGCTATCGTATCAGGAGATGAAGAACACGTGTTTTGGCCGAGTTGATACTTCATCACTACCACAGTTTCCACTCCCCGTCGCCTGTACAGCATTAGCACACAGAGGCGCTCCGATCGAACCTTTAAACGACGGCGATTCGAGGCTCCAGGGTGGCGGTCGGGGGGGGGGGGGGGGGGGGGTTCTAGTGTTGGGGGGGGGTAACAGACAAGACGAAGCGGGG
>Ga0307508_10004183_pt1 | contig 14195 bp, 9 predicted proteins | sample 9_EM_MG_FD_203089 | JGI IMG/M metagenome (GOLD analysis project Ga0307508, IMG submission 203089) | Populus trichocarpa ectomycorrhiza microbial communities from riparian zone in the Pacific Northwest, United States - 9_EM | ecosystem: Host-associated > Plants > Roots > Unclassified | place... | reverse complement strand
GACTAGGACCACGACGAAGGTGTGGGTGGAACAACAACCGGGGAACCACGCAAAGAATCATCGACTCGAAGGCAAAAGATCAAGGCTGACGGGCAGCCAAATGCGTCGAGTCGGGGACGGGCGCTCGCCGCCGCTACCTGACGTTGAGTGACGTTGAGTGACCTGCTGGGAGGGACTAGGATAACAAGGACTCACGTTCGAGTCCTGTAGATGGGGAAACATCCACGTTGGCTGCGGTTGCTGCGGATGGGGTGCTTGGGCCTGGGGTCCCAACTGCGACATCACCTAGTTAGTCGATCGACTATTCAGAATAGGCAGACGGTGGAGACGTACCAGAAAGCAACGATGACTGAGCTGTTCTTGCATTTTCTCTCTTCTTTTGCTTACGGATCCGTTCAGCCTCTTTAGCTATCGAGTAAAAGATGAGCGAAATACGCGTTGTGAGTTATCAGACAAAATCAGACCTTCGGGAGTCGCAGTAGCACGGTACTTCCGGTCCTTTTCAGCACATCGCTGACGACGCTCGTCCTTGGATAGAGTGGCAGCTCTAGGCATGATTACTGAGAGTGGTGAGAAGCAAAGATGAGAACCCGCAGGCGCCGATGTGACTCTGCTGATGACTCATGCAGTTCTGACCGCTTCCAGAGTATTCCAGTGGATCAGATGGAAGAAAAGACAGGATCAGCGCTCAAATGCCCTAAATCAAAAATTGTGTGACCCCCTTGTACAACTGGCAAACAGTATATAAAGGAATGACCGACTCCGGCGACTCGTGCAGTCATGAGTACTAAATTATAGAAAATATAACTCAGGAAAGAGATGCATGGTTCAGAAGCATGTATTTAATGATTTAGGGTAAGATTATAAATAGGGCAAACCTTGCGATAGTGTGTGCAGATATAAGCGCCGTTAGAGGCTCGGACACACTGCCTCCTACTTCGTTAGTCGGGGACGGACGTGTGCAACGCGTTTGCCCTACCTCAGGGCCTCTAAGAATAAGAGAAAATGACCATTGGAATGAAGATTCAATTTCTCGAGAAACTGACAACCAGTCTCTCTTCATTTGCTCCAGACAGGCCTGTACGATGTCAGGGTCCTATTTCAATTAACTCTGAGATACGAATGGAACCATTATGGCACTAATATGGAGGATTAAGAGAAACTGGTTGTCAGTTTTTTTTTTATCATTCTGATCCCGTCGGTGTAACAAGCTTATTCACAGGTGCATGTTAAGTGCTCAAGCGTGACTCTGGACAGATTTGACCCCTACTGAATACATCACGGAACCGAGCGGATCGTTCCGTTTGAATGGGGTTGCGCCTCCCCAATGTCACCTTGGATGTACCTCACGGGGGATCAATGAATCTCTATTGTGCCCTCCCAAAAAAGTCCCAAATGAACATAAAATGAAGGGAGATACGAGGAAGTCAACGGAAACGAATGGGTAGCCAGCTGTGCGATAGCGGAAGACCATAAAGCAGACGTGCAACACAAAAGAACAGGCAAGTTGAGAGGAGGGCTCTAGAAAGACCCGGATTTATACGGGACACTGTTGCCATCGGCAGCTGCAGGCGGCGGTAAATATCAACTCCAGAATTTCAAAGAGGGTGTTTAGTACGTACTTTGCATGTACACAGAATTCCCCCACCAATTGATCGCTATTGTCCCGCCTTTCGGTAGTTGTAGAGTAAGGAATATAAGGATGAGTGCTATTGTCGTGCCTGAGGTTGAAATCATATTAAGACAACATCGAAACAGAGCGATGAGGCGGGGCTTGCCAGAGTCAAGTGCTGAGCTTAGAATGTAATTGAACTTGGACCACCAGCGGAAGTTCCGCCTTCGGATGACGTATTCTGCGCCGCGAACGAGATCAATTACGCCGATGGCGGGAGGACCAGAATATGGGATGCTCACGGAAGATGAATGCCACGACGAACCAGGAAGAATAGTTAATGCCGAGGGCTGGTGGAATACTGCCTGGCCCGTTTAGGAGCACGGGCATGCTGAAGTACTTGAGCCAAGACTGTGGATAGCGTCTCTGCCAAAGCCAGAACGGGATCGGCAGGAAGGCGCCGACAACCAGAGCATACAGCTCAGGTTTATACAAGGCGTGTGGACCAAATTGCCGAGTCGGTCCGATGACACCCCTAGAAACACCAGTGCGTTACACGTCAGGAATGCGTTCTCAAGAGAATCTGAAGAACCTGTTGCGTACCAGATAGCCGACGAACTGAAGAACACTTGCGTGTGAGGACATGTAAGGTGTGCGGATTGGTTGGGTGAACAAATATCTTTAACGCTTTTGAACAAGGATTGTTGAATTCCAACTTGGACAACAGCAGTGACGAATGTAGCAACCAGTTGTGCTGTAAAGACACGATGATCAGATCAGCGCATTAGTAGCGTCGAATGTGACCACAGACCCATGAAAGTGGCTCTGGGTGGTACTTTGACGTAATGGCCTAACTTGAGGTCTTGGACAAAGTTGATTGCCACAGACATGGTTTGGGTCGAATATGCTTTGAAAATCATGTTCGTCAACGGGCGTCCCGGGAACATCACACCGGCGACGCTCTCCGATATAAAATTGATTGATACCTGGACAGTGGTATCAATCACAAGTTGAGTGGAACGGATAAGGCCATCTGCTTACCGATTGTGCTGTGTACGCATAAACAAACCCGGCAGGAAGAACGTACACAAATGGAAATACAATGGCAACGAACAGTGACCAAAACGGTATACCCGTAGGGTAGAGCTAAGCGGGGAGTTCGTTGGATAGCAATCGGATCAGAAACTGATTCGGTGCGGTCATCAAGAAACTTACAGCAATGGGAAACAAGCCCATGAGGAAAAATGCGACAAAGACACAGCCATACCACCAATCGGGCACTTCAGGATAGTAACGCATCAATTTGGCGTGGATATCATCGTCCTCCGTCTTCATGCGCTTGAAACCCCTGAGGAGAGCAGGCCCATGGTAAAGCGCAGTGTGCACGATGATACATGTCGTGAGTGCAAAGGCAAGGAGGTACGTCATCGCATAGTTGATGGTCAAGTACATTGGGGAGTATTCGTCGTACGCCGTGACGTTGAACGAGTTATCGTTGGAATTCACTACCCGAGTAACGTTATACACGTTCCCAAAACGATCGTATGGAGAACTGCCCATGATCGGAAAGTGTGCAAAATGCCACACCTATGAAAGGGGAGAATTAGCGGCGTGTTTAAAGATACACATAACCCACCCTTACGTTCGAGTAGTAGAGGAGGGGAACGACGAGCCAATACAACAAAACGAAGCCAATCATAATGTGGACCTCAGCCCACCAGGGTATAATAAGTGGACTGCCGATGAAGGCAATTTGGTTCCAGTCAAAGGTGAGAATCCCCATCCCAAGTCCGGATACAACACCGAAGAGCTGGTTGACAACGACGTCGTCTGAGGGATGGGTAATTTGTGAGCGACTGTTCATATGTGGAGGATAATAAAAGGATACGTACTGGGCCTGAACCAACATATCCAAGAAAAAGCGGAAAGCGCCTGGAATATGAAGGCTGGTGCGACGTAAATTGCGACAGAACAACAGAATAAACCGTGTAAGGGACGTACATGGGAAGAAGCACCAAACAAAGGCACAACATGTGCCGATCACATAGAACCTGTAACGGGTCATCCCACCAGAACCCTCGTCGTCCTCAGCATGCAGTGTGTTGAGTAGAGTACAGGCAACCAAGTTCTGTGGCCAAATAAGGGAAGCTGGCCATACGAGGAAACGACGGCACATCCCCGCGATCCCGAAACCAGCGAGCTGCGTGGCGATCACAACCAGGAAGTTGAACCTAGTCCAAGTAAAGGTATAAGCCAGCGGTGAGCACTGCAGGGTCCAAGGGGCCTCACCCTGAACCGAGACGGATGTGGTAATTGACGTGCGCTACGATAGTGGCGTTTAGAGCATAAGCAGGATAAACAGCAACGTTGGTCATGATGTAGATGAGAACGTGTTCCTTCAAACGGTTAATCGTTGAAATTGCGAGTCATGGGTTGTTAAATTGGTGTCGTCGTGCTACATGGTGACCAGAACGGCGCACCTTGATATTGAAAGGACCAGGGTTTAGATGTATTTCCCATTCCCAAGGAGCGATGTCATCTTCCTCCTTTTTTGACACAGCTAACGCTGTTGCAGGGCCTTCGCGTCGCCTCCGTCTCCATTCTCGAAGGGTGACGACACCTTCGATTTTCCACCAAGCAACCACCATCCAGCGAGGCACGCGAATCACAAAGCTCTCAATTGGCATGGTGTACGCAAGGAACTTGCCGCAGGGATGCGCAATAAGTAGCAACACTAGCGGTGCGATGGTTGGTGCAGGATACCGGAAGTTGAAAAACGTGTTGGCACTCGCGCCAGCAATACAAAGGGAGAGGCCGAGTATCCACATGCGCAAAGTGAGCACAGGCATCTCAGGGTCATCAATGTTCGAGACGGATGCGCGGACCTCGGGGTACGGCGAGTCCTCATCATCGTCCTCAAGTCCACCGGTACCTAACACATAAGATCCATTGACCACTTGTCCCTCGCCAAGTCCGCCGTTTGAGTTTGCGGTCCCTACACGGTGATCATGTCCGGTGCCCGTGGCGCCGCGTCCGTGGTGGCGGTGATGCGGGGTGCCAGCCTCGAGCGCAGCCATACTATTAGCGCTGTAGCTCGATGATGCCGCACCCTTATCATCCTTGACACTTATGCTAGGATGAGGGTGTGCCCATTCGTCGTCGTAGGTATCGCCGTAAATGTAATCGTCGTACACATCATCTACCGAAACGGCACCCACACTGCTCGCAGTTTTTTGCCTTCGGCGTTTACGGGGTTGCACACTGGAATCACCTGTAGTCTGCCGACTGTAATCTTTTTGCGAATCATCGTAATACAGCCGGTCGGCATCAGAGAGGGGGATCGAGGTTGGTAACGTGGTAGCACGAGCGGATGCGTGAGCGTCATGAAGTGCACCGGGCGCAATGTTTACGACAGGGGAAGACAACGCACTAATATCGACGTCGGAAGGCGGGGGTGTGCGTGTAGTGGGGAGCGTAACATGTACTTCACGAGAACGTGAGCTTACGCCAGAATGCGTTGTGATGCTCACTCGGCCGGCGGCGCCGGTACCACCAGAAGAGGGGTGGGCCGAGGGGGATTGGTCTGCGCCATGTGATGTGGCGTACTCCGCGGTCGATGGTAGTATTGCGCCCGCTGGGGGCTGGATCTCGCGCAGGCGGTAAACATCACCAGATACAAACGGGTGGTGCGGAAGTGCAGGTTGACTGGGACTAAATGGGGAAGCCGGTGAAGCAGTTGCAAACGGAATATGGGAGAATGCTTGTGGGGTTCGGGAATGGACAGAAGCAAACGGATGCGATGTGTTTTGTTGTAAGGTGGTTGACGAAACATCTTCATAGTCAGTAGACTGGGTGTGCGCGGTGCTTAATTGTGGGTAGGATGATGAAGGATTCGCCCCAGGGAATTGTGGCGGAGAAGAGGTTGGGTCACCTTCAGGAACAGGGCGTCCAAAAGTGTCAGCGTCGCGCGTTGAGTACTGAAACGGCGTGCTAGCGGAAGATGGAGGCGGGTGGGCTGGTTGTCGTTGCTCTTGCTCTAGCTGCTCTTCTGCAGTAGTGGGAGGGAGGTAAGCGAAAACGTCGCCGCCATCGGACGATTCGTCTTCCTCATCTTCCTCGTAGAGAGCGTCTGGTGGATAATGGTTGAAAACAGCATCATCTCCGTACTCGCTAGGGCCATAGCCGGTGGAGGGTGGACCGTAGGGGTCTGTGAGATGAGGGTTGTCGTATGCAGAAGTGGGAGGGCGGCCGTAGTGGCGCCTTACGGGGCCAGAAGATGTAGACGGCCTACTCGCTGAAGTGACTGGCCTGCCAGAAGAAGTGCCAGGACGATGGTCCATGGCTCAGAGAGACGGAAGGAAGGGTCGGAGTGCAGAAATGAGTGATAGGTGGATTGCGAACGATAAAGGTCAAATCGCCTAGTCGAATTTTTCAAGCGAAGACTAAGCAGAACAGCATCCAGAGGCAAAACAAGGCTACCAGCGTGGCTTTGACCGGCAGAGGGGCGATATGACGGGGCGCGGGAGAGAGAGGTAAACAGAGGACAACAAAAGAAAGTGGAACCAACAAAGCAATTGACTCATGAATGTTTTTTTACGAATATCTGCTGATGGAAGATAGCGAAGGTATATGACCAAGCTAGCTGTTCGTTCTTCCCCCTTCCCCATACCACCCATCCCCACGCGCGCGATCATGACGTCGATCTCGCGAGTGTTTATGCTCAGCATCAAAATCGTTTTCTGACCCTGAACTTGCTGCCAAATTATAATTGGGTCAAACATGAACCTGTGCTTACGCCGCAGCTTGCACGGGCCGGTCTCTTCCTCCTTCCAGTTTTTGCCGTTGAAATCATTCGTTATTGCTTCAGCGAGCCGTTTAAGGGATGGATACCAAAAGCAGTAATGAGTGTATTATGAGCGCCGAGAAGCCGAACTTGTAAGCGCCTCTTAGAATTTTCAGGCACAGAGGGAAAAGCTGGTTGTCACCAGTATATTTATGGCGAAAAGGGGTTTTTAGATCTCGTTTGGCATCCTCTGTTTCTCTTCTGCACGGCCTGGCGCGTACACTTGTCGATCGCCTGATACTAATACTTGTTGAGTGTTGACGCAGTCGCCGCCACCTCCGCCGCCGCCGGCAATCTTGCGAGCTGCGAGTTGAGTGTTGCGCAATTTTTTTTGGTGGATGTCCTTTTGCCGATCACTGCTGCTGGCTGGCTCCAATAACGCAAGGCCTCGAGCGGCAATTAGCCGTCGACGCGCCGACGTGTCATGAAAGATTTACAGACGTCGGGGCTTGTGATCCGATTCGATTCGAGGCTGATCTGAATAGCTGTCAAACTGAAGGCGCAAGCGTGCCTGGTCAGGCACCACCATCTTTGTTTCACCGCTATTTGTTCGCCGAGTCGGCCCGACACTTGTCCTTACGCAACGTGGACAACAACCGCTCCCGTACGACAATCCATGAAGGGGTTATTGTTCCATTGTTTGACTACGTGTCGTCGCGCCTAGTGAGCCCCATCCCACTATTTTTGTTGCAGTAGACACCTCACTTGGGATTTCGGGGGTGATTTCATTTGACCACGTGAATTTGTCGCGGCAAATCACGATCGAGTGATTTCCCCATCGAACACCGAGCCCGCGCGCCAGAACGCCGCTGCCTGGCGATGAGATTGACAACACTGGTACTGTAACCTCCAGCTTGACGTGGCAATACCGTGGAAAACGCGTCTTGATTCCCTATCAATCATTCTCATCAAAGATATTTTCGGACGTCACATTCCAGATCCTTTCCTGGAGTTCCACATGCCCTGCAGTGTTCGATTGTGCATTCCCACCCGCGTGCATTTTGAGCTACTCTCTATGGATTCAATGGTCTCGACCAGTCAGAGATGTTTGACAGTCACCACTATCACAAAACACGGAGGTAGCGTCAGGCCTACAGCAGAGTTGGAACACTCAGATGATTTGCTGCGGTCCGCCGTTTGGACTCATCGCTACGGACGGCGGTTTTTTTCGTTCGAGACCAGCTATTCGCCAAAATCACGCATTTACAGACAAAGCAGCAGAGTTCAGATAAGCGATAAGCGTAGCAAGATGCGCAGCTATGAAAAAGCAGCGCATCCTGCCAACCCTTTGCCAGTGGTACAGCAAATAAGGTGCGATCACGTTGACACGTCACAAGCCCAGTTTATGGCGTCTATCGGAACGTTGCTATCAGTCCAGAGTTTTATAATGAAAAGATAATATCGGGAAAAAGTACCTCGCCCTCGACAACACACCGCCTGCAATGCTCACAGGACCCAGGCCATACACGATAAACCTCGTGGCTGTCCAAGCGTGATTGACCACAAATTTGGAGAAAAGCCCACCAAGCAAAAGCGTAACCGAAAGCAGAACAACAAGGATGTACCCGGACAACCTGTGTAATCGAAGAGTGTCGGTTGCATCACCCGATGACGACGGCTGAGTGACATACCGGTGATACTTGTTGAATTTTTTTGGTAGATAGCCACCTGCTAGCACGAATCCTGCCAGACCTTGGAACAGCTAGCATTTCTGCCTTAAATAAAAATCATCTCTCGAGTCAATGAAGTAACACACCAAGGCCGTTGCCCCTAGCGCACCGAACGTCTAAAAAAATCAATTTCAAGATTAAAAAAATGCCGGGCTCAACACCGTATGATAACCTACTCCATGCCAAGTTACGAAATGGTCCTTGCCATGGTTCTCTTTTTGCTGCCACATAAGGCTCGCGCCGATTACAAACAATGGGAGCGAGATGAGCCCCACGAATAAGCCGTGCACGTCAAGCGCAGCGGCGGCTGTGTCAGGATGGGCGGCAGGCTGCAGAGGCGATATTCCTGATTATTCTTTTCAGATAAGAGTACGTCCCGGCGAATCGTCATAACGAACCATACGCCAAAGCGCTGAGAGCCAACGCAAGCATTGGGGGATGGTATGCAAACAATCCAAGACTAGAGGGATCATTCCGCAATATCATGAAGAAGCTGTAGGGCACGATAAGCTAGATGATCAGAGTCCAAATGGCCAAATCAGCATTCAAGCAAGCGCCAATCAGCAATGAGGGTTTCATGTTTAATGCCAGTGACGACGAACAGCTATCCCAAACTGAGGTTACACAGCGCCGTCAGCTGTTGGGACCATCCGACACGTAACAGAGGCAGATGTGGGCAGCTCACAAAGATGTAGAACTGAGCGATGTTGTCGCCTGGTATGAACTCCTCGCTGTGACGCTGCTGGTGCTGTTGCAGGGAATCCGACACAACGGCACCGTTTGTCGCCGACATAGTCATATTGTCTCAAGATGTCTTTGAATCAAGAACAATGGTATGCTGTCCTTTGCAGATGTTGTACGTCGGGAGTGTCTCGTGAGAATATATTCCTAACAATACAAACTGCTTCGACTGGACAGTCAAGCGGCTCGAGCAATACGGTAAACAGGGTACGAATGTGAACTAATGTCAACTTCGAGATACAGCGAAATCTAACGTGGGGACAATAAAACCCGGCACGCAAGCAATGCAGTCAACGAGTTCAGCGTCCAGATGGAGCTGTCGTGCCAGCTCCGGGTTGGTTCCATGAAAGGAGGCTCATGTCGCCAAGTTTCCTTGTTACAGCCGTTAAGCACCAATGGAGGACATGCAAAAACTGGAAGGTACGGCGTACCGAGGGGACATCAGATGGCGTATGGTGCCCGCCAATCCAAGCGCGACAAATAAACATGCTGTTGCAACATAAGCCCAGCCCATAAAGGGATTCTTTCCACCTATCCAGGATATCGTACTAATCACGATGGATTTGGTACCTCCGTACTTGGTCACCGGGAAATCTGCCGCATTACAAATCATATTCATGTCAGCCTCTCTTGCCGCCGCCCGCTGCGCTTTGAACATACTCATGTAGATCGTGATTTCATAGTCCCCCTTCGTCAGTGTCTCGTTATTATTTCGATAGTACAACTTGGTGAACGTGGGTAAACCGGCGGTCCTCATCCAATTTTGGAAATGCTCATCGTCTTTCAGCGCTGGGATATTTGAACTGTTCCACGTTGGGCCATAACGCAGTACCCAGTTGGGTGGTGGGACAATTTCGCTAAGGTTCGAATATCCCGGCTTGTTTGTATATTTCTTCGCTTCGCCTGGCCATGCGATGCCCTTATCGGTGAAGTTATACGTCGTATTGCTTGAATCTCCAATCAACGTAGGTAATGTGAATGTATCTGGGAAGGAAGGGGTATGAGCGCATTTTTTTTGGTTACTGCCATGCCGTTGTGACAGCTGACCATTGAAAATGGAATTTGCGATCAGTCCACATGGATAGATTGCTTGGCCATTGATCTCCGCTAATGGTTTGCAATCACCCTTATTAAGTGAGCTCGCCGACTTGTATTCTCCCCGTAGTTGAGTAGGATCATAACTCTTGACATAACGGCGATGGTTCTGATAGAAGTTGGTGAGCTTGTAGTAGAGGAACACGGGTGGTTGGAGGTCCGCCGGGACGTTAAATCGGATAGTACATTGTGCTTGTGTGGCAGGAGGGTTCGAGGTATTGTTCGTGAATGACCATTGTGGGGGTGTGTGTGAGAAACCGCTGTCACTCGAGCGAAGGTCGTAGGTAGAATGAGGAAGATTGGAGAATGACGAAGAGGCTTTGGTGTCGCAGTCCGTGTAATCAAGCGTTATCATAGACACCTTGTTGCTGCCCCACACCAGCAAACCACCAATGGGGGCGAAGATGATGCCTACGAGAAATAATGTAGGCAGTACAGTCTTCGGCGTGAGAATGGGTTGCCAGGCTTTCAATCTTTGTTGCCGAAATGCAGTGTCTAAAGCACAAGACGATGAGAAGGATCCGTGAGCTGCTCGGGCGCATAGCGCGGTGACACCAACTGGCAGGCTTCTTCCAAGAGCCTTTGGCCTTGGCACCCTCCGTACCCTCTCCTTCTCCGTTTTTATTCTTCCTCCGGAACATCGGACACCAGAGTTGACTAACAAGATAGGCGCGGATGGGCACAAAGGAGCTTGACGGGAGATGGCTGATACTGCCCGGGGTCACGTGTCACGTGGGTAAATACAACCTCTCAATCCCTGGCCCGAGTTCCCTACTGTCACGCACCATGGCGTCGGCGTCGGCATGGGCGACTTTCACGCCAACTCAACAAGAGCTTGTCTATACGCAGCTCCTCTTCAACGCTACTGACCCTCAGAAACTCGGCATCATCACTGGCGACGCCGCAGTTCCCGTCCTTGCTGGGTCCAGTTTACCTCCAGAGAAGCTCGGGGAGATATGGGCTATTGCGGACCATGAAAACAATGGTTTCCTTACAAAAAAAGGTGTTGCTGCCGTTGTACGCTTGATTGCGTGGGCCCAGGTTGGAGAACCGGTCACTGAGGCACTATTGTCCAAGTGTGCGTACTTTCGTACCCCGAATTGTTTGTTATGTCTATAACTTGACAGGAGAACCGTCCCATTCAGCCGGCCCACTTCCGACAATAAAAGGAATCCAAGATCTCGATCAAGCTTCCGGTCCCATCTCTCGAAGTGCCACAGGAACTTCGACCTTGCCCCCATTCACGCCCGGAGATCGCTCCAAGTTTCTTCGTCTCTTTGCTAATGGAGGTCCTGTGGGTGGCATACTCTCTGGTTCGCATTAATCTTTCGTAGCACAATTTATGTTGCGCTGACGAGCGCTCGAATTACAGGCGACAAAGCTAGAGATATATTCCTCAAGTCGCGACTCCCAGTTGAAAAACTGGGTCGAATATGGTTTGTGACAACATCTTTATTGTAGCGAAGCAAGTGTTCCAAACTCTTGTTCTTAGGAATCTGGCAGACACCAGAAACCGCGGTGCACTAGATGCCAACGATTTTGCTATCGGAATGCACTTGATTCAAGCCAGCATGGCCAACCCTTCATTTGTTCTGCCAATGTCGCTTCCTCCAGGATTATATGAACAAGTCAGCGGAGGAACCCCAAAACCGATCGAATCGCAGTCTACGGGTGGCTCAATACCCATTTCGCCGGCTCGGGGTGGTTTTCATGGTGGTGCAACGCCTTTAAAACCTCAATATACAGGCGAAAGAGCCCCTAACCTGCGAACCCAGCCTGCGGGTGCCAGTGTGAGCCCACTGCATCCACAGACTACGGGAGGTGGCTACATTGGCTTGCCGTCTCCCGCCCCCAGTGCGATTCGGTCCAGCCCATTTTCACAATCGGCAGTTCAACCTCCATGGGATATCACTCCCGAAGAGAAGGCGAAAGCGGATGGATTTTTTGACTCTCTTGATACCCAGCGCCGTGGATACATCGAAGGAGATGTCGCTGTGCCTTTCATGCTCGAGTCCAAACTACCCGAAGACTTGTTGGCCCAAATATGGTAGGCATTCTCGCAGCGCTGCCGGAAGCTTGTACTGTGATGTGACCATTAGATGTGATTGTAGGGACCTCGTGGATATGAACGGTGATGGAAAACTGGCCCGTGATGGATTTGCCGTTGCGCTCCGCTTGATCAATGGGAAATTGGGCGGTAAAGAAATCCCCCAATCACTTCCGCTAAGCCTCGTCCCCCCTAGTATGAGGAAGGGGGGCACTACGACATCCGGCGTGGCTGCCCAATGTGGGCTTTTCCTTACGTTCACCCATTTTTCATGCCGCTAACGTCAATCCATAGCACAATTTCAGAAAGATCTGTGGGACCTCGACGATGATGTGCCTCTCGCAGCCATCACATCAGGCGTACCGTCCGGGACCCAAAATGCCGTGCCGTCTTCGCCCACCAACACTGGCGTGGCGTCGGTTCAGTCCTTTGCGAAGACTGCGACTCCAGCTACCTCATCTCCCCCAGGTAAGATGAATGCTATTGACATTGCTTGTCTCAGTAAACTTTATCTGACAGCCGCATCGTCAGCAGCAAGCATTCGCAGGCAACCCACCAGGGATCTGTTCGACGACGACGATACGGAGACCGCAGCCGCTGCGGCTGCGGCGAGCTCTATCGCTACGGCAAATGCAAAAAATCAGCTTGAGAGTACCCAGCGTTCTCTTGCAACTGTCCAGGCCAACCGAGCCAAGATGGATACTTCCGTCACGGAGTCTGCCGGGCAGCTAGCTGCGCTCGAGTCGCAGCTCGCAAGTGCCAAGGCACAGCACCAGACCGAGACAAAGCTAGTGACTGATCTCCAAGCGCGCCAACGCGAACAACTAGCGAATATCACAAAGACGCGTGGAGAGCTCGTGACCGCTGAGAGCGACCTTAGTGCGTTAAGAGCGGATAAGGCCGAGATTGAGGGTTCCGTGTTGCGGGATAAAGAAGAGATCCGCGATCTTCAGCGCAAACTGAAAGTGGTTGGAGAGCAAACGACACTCACCAAAGCCGAGGTTGAAAAGCTCAAAAGAGACGCTCGACAACAGAAGGGTTTGCTTGCTATTGCAAGAAAGCAACTTACAACTGCCGAGGAGAACGCTGAGAAGGCCAGAAAAGAAGCCCTCGCACAACAGGAAGAGCTTGCGCGCATTCAAGAAGAGCTTGACAGCACCAATGCCGCAACGGAAGCGCTGTACTCTGCGAAGGGGACTTCAATGACCGGCACCGATGGTATCGCTTCCGATGCGCCAACTCCGGATCCAGTCGCGTTCCCCGCGAGCGTGCCGCTGCCCGAAACTCCAGAGGTACAGAGTCCCTCTATTGCAGCGAAGAGTAACAACCCATTCGGCCGCTTGACCCGGCAGAATTCAACTGCATCCAATACTGCATCTCCAGTCGCTTTCAAAGCTTTTGCGCTTTCGACTCCTGTCGAGGTTGGAACTGAAATAACCACCACTGACGCCGCCGTGGCACCCTTACCGCCATCAACGGATGATGCAGGGAAGAGTGATGACCCTTTCAATGCCGCCTTCGGTATTGAGGAAGCTACCGAGGAGCACGAAGCTCTAAAGACACTGCTGGAAGCTACCCTTCCTCCAGACCATAGCGTGTCAGCCGCTCTGCCGGCTGCCGAGAATGCGGAATCGTTTGCTCCTCCGGAATTGCACGCAGCCGCCACAGGCGTTAGCGAGTCCGTTCTCGAGGTACCACAACCTCTAGAGGACCATGACAGTAATCCTGACCCACCCCAAGTCCACACTCAATCCGAACCGAAGCCAGTCGAAGCCACGGGCCGCCAGCAAGACGAAGACAGCTCGGACGATGACACGGCCGAGCCTGAGGATGCCTTCGGACCCAAGTCGCACCGGCTCAATCAGGCAATTATGCCTGAGGCGTTTGAGAATGACGTATCTCATGAGCCGTCGTTCCCGTCGACCTCGGTTGCAACGACGTCCACGGATCAGGGGACCAGCACTCAGACGTCCGAGTATCCCGCCGCCCCTGTTTCCAATGCAGCGTTTGACAATACTTTCGGGTTGAGTGAGCCAACAGCACCTGCAGTGCCCGCAGGAATACCCTCGACTGCCCCAGCTGCATCGCCATTCTCAGCCTTACCTCCGCCACCATCGGCAAAGAATGGTCGCGGTTCTCCGGCTTCCAAGCCCTCCACTACCTTCAGCGATCCGCCGCTCCCCGCTG
>Ga0307508_10004182_pt1 | contig 14196 bp, 11 predicted proteins | sample 9_EM_MG_FD_203089 | JGI IMG/M metagenome (GOLD analysis project Ga0307508, IMG submission 203089) | Populus trichocarpa ectomycorrhiza microbial communities from riparian zone in the Pacific Northwest, United States - 9_EM | ecosystem: Host-associated > Plants > Roots > Unclassified | place... | reverse complement strand
CCTCGCCTGGGCCAACGAGTCCGCGATCGGGCTGATCTGCTGGGACTGCGGCTATGTGCACCTGTTCGCGAACGAGGACATCGAGCTGTACAAGGTGAAGAAGGGCGAGGCGTGACGCCTCAGACGGGGTGAATGGCGAGCTTGAACTCGGCGAGGACCAGCCTCGTCGAGGCGCTGTTGTTGTGAGAGACCATCAGCGCCAGTGGCGTCCCCGGATGGACGAAGATCTCGTGGTGCTTGGTGAAGCACTGCACGCCGGGGCTCCGGGGCCGGTGGTCGGTGGCGGTCGAGTCCGCGCCCGTCGACAGCCCGAGCGGATCGCGTACGAACCGGTCCCGTAATTCGCTGTAGCCCCCGGCCTCCCACTGGATCATCGCGGTCAGCGAACCCCATCCATCGGCCGAGGGCCAGATCAGTCCCGCGCGGTTGTCGGTACGCCAGTCGCGGATCGTATAGCCGTCGGGCTGGACCACTTGATGCATGCCCAGCGCGTCGTAGGACTCGGCGGTGCCGAAGGGGAACCGCACCACGCGATATCCGCCGGGCGGGATCACCTGCGGTTCAGTGACGATCAACGAACAGATCCGCACGGCCACGACGCCTCCAGCGGTCGGCCGGGGCGCACCCCGGGGAGTGTGCGGGGCGGGTCCTGGAGCCCGGGGCCAGTCTGCGTCGGCATGCGCCGCGTGTCCATGAAACCCCGTTCATGCACAGAAACCCGCCGTGCACCAGCTCTTTACAACGATGTAAGCGGGTGATGGCATACCCCTGCCCGCCGAACCGCTCTTCCGCGCCACGGAGTTGACCATGCCTGCCTCCGACACATCGCCGCCCGATATCCCGAACGACGTTCCACGGCCCGAATACCCGCGTCCCGGTTTCGTCCGCGAGGACTGGCTGAACCTCAACGGCACCTGGCAGTTCGCGTTCGACCCCGGTGACAGCGGCCTGGAACGCGGGCTGCCACACCAGGAGTGGGGCGGGCGCATCCTCGTACCGTTCTGTCCGGAGTCCGAGCTGTCGGGGATCGGGGACACCGACTTCCACCCCGCCGTCTGGTACCGGCGTACCGTCCGGGTGCCGGGGTCCTGGGCCGGGCGGCGGGTGCTGCTGCACTTCGGGGCGGTCGACCACGACGCCACGGTGTGGGCCGACGGGCGCGAAGTGGCCCGGCACAGCGGCGGGTTCACCTCCTTCACCGCCGACCTCGGCGATGTGGCGGGCGCGGCCGGGGGCGAGGCCGAGGTGGTGATCGTCGTACGGGCGCGGGACGCCCGGCACGGGCCGCAGGCGCGCGGCAAGCAGGCCACCGCGTACGCCAACAGCGACTGCCACTACACCCGCACCACCGGCATCTGGCAGACGGTGTGGCTGGAGCCGGTGCCCGAGGTCCATCTGCGCAGGCCCCGGATCACCCCCGACCTCGCCTCGGGGGCGTTCCATCTCGAACTGCCGCTCAGCGCCAACCGTCCCGGCCACCGGATCACGGCCGTGGCGCGCGACGCGGACGGCGCCACGGTGGCCGAGGCCACGGTGCGCGCCGACCTCGACCTGGCGCCCCGGCTGGTGCTCGCGCTGCCCGAGGACGAAGCCAGGCCGTGGACACCCGAGGACCCGCATCTGTACCGGGTGCGGATCGAGCTGTGGGACGCCGACGGCCATACCGTCGACCGCGCCGAGTGCACCGCCGGGCTGCGGTCGGTGGCCATCGACGGCAAGCGGCTGCTGCTCAACGGCCGCCCCGTCTTCCAGCGGCTCATCCTCGACCAGGGCTGGTACCCGGACGGGCTGATGACCGCGCCGGACGACGCCGCCCTGGTCCGCGACATCGAACTGGCGCTGGCCGCGGGGTTCAACGGGGCCCGGCTGCACCAGAAGGTCTTCGAGGAGCGGTTCCTGCACCACGCGGACCGGCTCGGCTATCTGGTGTGGGGCGAGTTCGGCGACTGGGGGGCGAGCCAGGGGCGTACCACCGGGGACAACCAGCGGCCGACCGCCGGTTTCGTCGCGCAGTGGCTGGAGGCCGTGGAGCGGGACTACTCCCATCCGTCGATCGTCGGCTGGTGCCCGCTCAACGAGACCCACCAGGAGCTCCACGACCGGCAGACCGTGCTGGACGACGTCACCCGGGCGATGTTCCTGGCCACCAAGGCCGCCGACACCTCCCGCCCGGTGCTGGACGCCTCCGGCTACTCCCACCGGGTGGCCGAGACCGACGTCTACGACTCGCACAGCTACGAGCAGGACCCGGAGGCGTTCCGCCACCAGATGGCGGGGCTGGCCAAGGACGACCCGTATCTCAACCCCGACCGCGCGGGCAATCCCGGGAAGCGGGACACCGACGCGGTGTGGTCGCTGCCGTACCGCGGTCAGCCGTACTTCTGCAGCGAGTTCGGCGGCATCTGGTGGAATCCGGAGGAGGCCGCGGCCGCCGCCGGGGACGACCGCGACGTGTCCTGGGGCTACGGGCGGGCGCCGAGGAGCGAGGAGGAGTTCCACGAGCGCTTCGCCGGGCTGACGGCGGCGCTGCTGGACGACCCCCACATGTTCGGCTACTGCTACACCCAGCTCACCGATGTCTTCCAGGAACAGAACGGCGTCTACCGCTTCGACCGCGGCCCCAAGCTGGACGTGGCGCGGGTGCGCGCGGCCCAGCTGCGCCCCGCCGCGTTCGAGCGCCCGTCCGGTGAGGAGGGAAGATGACCGGCCTCACGCGGCGCGGTCTGCTGAGAGGGACGGTGTACGGCGCGGGAGCGGCCGCCACCGCGTCCGCGCTCGGCGGCTGCGGTTCGCTCGCCGGAAGCGTGGCGAGCGGGGACGAGATCCGTTACTGGAACCTGTTCACCGGCCCGGACGGCGCGCTGATGAAGACCCTGACGCGGAACGTCGAGAAGCGCGTACCGGGTCTCAAGGTCAGGACGACAGTGCTGGAGTGGGGACCGCCGTACTACACCAAGCTCGCGATGGCCTCGGCCGGTGGCCGCTCGCCGGATGTGGCCATCATGCACCTCACCCGGCTGGCGGGCTACGCCCCCGGCGGTCTGCTCGACCCCTGGGACATGGATCTGCTGGCGGAGTTCGGCCTGCAGCGGGAGGACCTCAACCAGGCGCTCGTCAAGCGGAGCCTGTACCAGGGGACTCCGTACGCCATCCCGCTGGACACCCACCCGTTCGTCGTCTTCTTCGACCGGGACGTCCTGGACAAGGCGGGCCTGCTGACCGGCGAAGGGCGGCTGGTGCCCTTCGAATCGCCGCGGCACGCCCTGGAGCTGATGGACAAGCTCCGCAAGGACGGCGGCAAGCTCGGGCCCGTCTTCGGCCACTCCAACGACCCGGCGATGAGCTGGCGGATGTTCTGGACACTGTTCAGCCAGACCGGCGCCACCTTCGACCTCACGGGCGAGCGGGCCGAGATCGACGAGGACACCGCCGTCGAGGTGGTGCGTTTCATGGCCGACCTGGCACGCGACAGCCGCACCATGGACGTCCCGACGGCGATCGCCACGTTCGCGGGCGGGCGGTCACCGATGATCTTCTCGGGCGAGTGGGACATGGCCACCTACCAGTCGACCCTGAAGGACAGGCTGGGCGGCTCCCCCATCCCCACCTTCTACGAGCGTCCGGCGGGCGCCGCCGACAGCCACGCGCTGGTGCTGCCGCACCAGGACAACCCCGATCCGGAGCGCCGTCGCCGCACCCACCAGTTCGTCGCGGGGCTGGTCAAGTCGGGGCTGCGATGGGCGACGGCCGGTCATATCCCGGCGTACACCCCGGCGGTCTCGTCCGCCGCGTACGCCACGATGCGCCCGCAGATCGAGTACGCCGACGCGGCCAAGCAGCTGGCGCTCGACCCGCCGGTGTGGTTCGCGGGCTCCGGCTCGGACTTCCAGACCCGGATGTCCCAGGCGCTCGACCCCGCGATCGGCGGCGCGTCCCCGGCGAAGGCGGTGCGCACGATGGTGTCCCAGATCAACACCCTGCTGGCCCAGCCGAATCCGGCCTGATGGCGACGGAAACGCAACGGAAAGGAGCATCGTCATGACGTCCGTCTCCACCCCCGCCCGGCAGGCCGCGGCCGACCCCCGGCGGGCCAAGGCGAAACCGGGCTCCACCGGGTGGTTCTTCGCCACCCCGTTCCTGGTGTTCTTCGGGCTCTTCCTCGTCGTGCCGCTCGGCATCGGCCTGTGGATGAGCTTCACCGACACGAGCCTGACCGGGGCCGGTGGCAGCAGCTTCGTCGGCCTGGACAACTACACCGAGGCGATCGGCGACGGCCAGGTGTGGCGGACCCTGGGCAACACGGTCTGGTTCACCGTCCTGTCCTCCGTGCCCCTCGTGCTCGTCGCCCTCGTGATGGCCCTGCTGGTGTACACGGGGATGCCGGGACAGTGGCTGTGGCGGCTGTCCTTCTTCGCCTCGCATCTGCTGCCGGTCGCGGTGGTCTACCAGGTCTGGAACATGCTCTTCCAGCCGGACCGGGGCATGCTCAACGGCCTGCTGGACCTCGTCGGGATCGACGGGATCGGCTGGCTGACGGACGAGTCGTACGCGATGTGGTCCCTCGCGCTGGTGACCCTGTGGTGGACGGTGGGCTTCAACTTCCTGCTCTACCTGGCCGCGCTCCAGGCCATCCCCGACCACCTCTACGAGGCGGCCGCGCTCGACGGCGCCGGGGCGTGGCGCCGGCTGTGGTCCGTCACACTGCCGCAGCTGCGCCGGACCACCGTGATGATCGCGGTGCTGCAGATGATGGCGTCGCTGAAGGTGTTCGACCAGATCTACCTGCTGACCAGGGGCGGGCCCGACGGGGCCACCCGGCCGATCCTGGAGTACATCTACGACACCGGCTTCACCAACTACCGGCTCGGCTACGCCTCGGCCATCTCGTACGTGTTCTTCGGAGTCATCATCATCCTCTCGCTCGCCCAGTTGAAGATCTTCTCGCGCAGGGAGGACTGATCACACCATGGCCCCCGGAACACTTTCCCCCGCCGCGCGGAGAAATCCGCGCTCGACCATGCCCCGGGAGGTGGCCCGGCGCCGCCGCCACGGCGGTGACCGCGCCTGGCACCCCACGCTCGGGACCGGCCCCCTCCCCCGCGTCCTGACGCTGCTGGCGCTGGCGCTGATGGCGGTGGTGTGGCTGGTGCCGTTCGGCTGGGGCGTGGACACCTCGTTCAAGTCAGAGGTCGACGCGAGCGCGTCGGGCGTCGACTGGCTCCCCGACGCGGGTTTCACCCTGAACGCCTACCGGACCATCTTCGACCAGGGCAATCTCCCGGTGTGGGCGGTGAACAGCGTGGTGATCGCCGTGTGCGTCACGGCGCTCACCGTGGCGGTGTCGGCGATGGCCGCGTACGCCTTCTCGCGCACCCTCTTCCGCGGCCGCCGGGTGGTCTTCGCCGTCATCGTCGCCTCGATCCTGGTGCCGCCGCAGATCCTGATCGTGCCGCTGTTCCGGCAGATGCTCGCGATGAACCTCGTCGACACCTACGCGGCGGTGATCCTGCCGCAGGTGGTGGCGCCCGCGATGGTGTTCATCCTGAAGAAGTTCTTCGACGGCATACCGCGCGAGCTGGAGGAGGCGGCCCGGATCGACGGTGCGGGCAACTTCCGGGTGTTCTGGAGCGTGGTGCTGCCGCTGTCCCGGCCCATCCTGGCGGCGGTGGCCATCTTCGTCTTCATCAACACCTGGAACAACTTCCTCTGGCCGTTCATCAGCACCAGCGATCCGCAGCTGATGACGCTGCCGGTGGGGCTGTCGACCGTGAAGGACTCCACCGGGCTCCGGAACGCCCAGGAGTCGGCCGCCTCGGTCCTCGGCTCCCTCCCGCTGCTGATCGTCTTCATGCTCTTCCAGCGCCGCATCGTGAAGTCGGTGGCCACCACCGGTCTGGGAGGTCAGTGACCGTCCCCGTCCCTCCCGCCGCCCTCGGTGGACTCGCGGGTGCGCAGCGTGTGCCCGACGACCACCTCCCGGGGCGGTCGGCCCGGCGCGTCGATCCGCTCCAGCAGCAGGCTGACGGCGTGCCGGGCGATGGCGCCCTTGTCCGGGGCGACGGTACTCAGGCTGGGTGTGCTGTAGCGGGTGGCCTCGATGTCGTCGAAGCCCATCACGGCCACGTCCTGCGGGACCCGTAGCCCGCGCTCGTACAGGGTGCGCAGCGCGCCGAGGGCCAGCGCGTCGTTGAAGCAGAACACGGCGTCCGGCGGTTCGGCCTCCGCCAGCAGCGCGTCCATCGCCCGCGCGCCCTCCCGCAGGTGGTAGCGGGGGGTCTCGCGCTCCAGCCGGGGGTCCAGCGGCAGCCCGGCCGCCTCCAGCGCCTGGCGGTAGCCGGTCCTGCGCAGCAGCGGCGTGCCGATGTACGGCTCGGGCTGCGGGCCGACGGCGGCGATCCGGCGGCGGCCGCCACGGATCAGATGGGTCACCGCCTCCCGGGCGGCGGCCACGTTGTCGATGACCACATGGTCGGTGAGGCCGCCGCTGGGCCGTTCACCGATGAGCACGAGCGGCACCGCGCCGAGGTGGCCCGCGAGCGCGTGGCCGTGCAGGGCGAGCGGGCTGACCACCAGGCCGTCCACGATGCTGTCACCGAGGCCGTGGATGACGGACGCCTCCCGGTCCCGGTCGCCGAGGGTCTGCTCGATGAGCAGGGTGCGGCCGTGCGCCTCGGCCGTGGTGAGGAAGTGCCGTCCCAGTTCGGCGAAGTACGGGACATCCAGCTCGGGCAGGACCAGCGCGATCATGCCGGTGCTGCCGCGGCGCAGATTGCGGGCGGCCCGGTTGGGCCGGTATCCGAGCTTCCCGATGGCCCGCTCGACCCGCTCCCGGGTCGCGGGCGAGACATGCACGAAGCCGTTGATGACGTTCGACACGGTCTTCGGGGAGACCCCGGCGAGCGCCGCCACGTCCTTGACGGTGGCGCTCCGGGCCGCGCCCGCACGCGTCTCGCCCGGTGACGCCTCACTCTTCCCGGTCTGCTGGTTCGCGGCGGTCACCGGGCGATACTAGGCGCTGCTGGTGGCGGACGGTACCGACGGCCCCCGTGGGCGGCCGGGTGCTCTACTTCAGGGCTCCCAGGGTGACGCCGGTCCGCCAGTAACGGCGCATCGCGGTCATCATGACGGCCAGCGGCACGATCGACAACAGGGCGCCGGTCAGGACGAGGCTGGTCAGGTCGATGCCCGACTCCAGCCGTTTGCCGGTCCAGTTGTACAGGCCCAGGTTGAGGGTCCAGTTCTCCTCGCCGCGCAACACGGTCAGCGGCAGGAAGAAGGCGTTCCAGGTGTTGACGAAGGCGAGCAGGAACACGGTGGCGCCGCCGGTGGTCATCATCCGCAGCACGATGCCGAAGAAGATCCGCAGTTCCCCGGCGCCGTCCAGGCGGGCCGCCTCCAGGAGTTCGAACGGGACCGTGGCCTCGGTGTAGACCTTGGCCAGGTACACGCTGAACGGGTTGATCAGGCACGGGATGAGCATGGCCCAGGGGGTGTCGACCAGCCCGATGGACGAGAACAGCAGATACAGCGGCAGGGTGAGCAGGGCGATCGGGATCAGGAAGGAGCCCACGACACACGCGAACACCGCCCCGCGCCCGGGGAAGTCGAAGCGGGCGAGACCGTATCCGGTGGCGAGGGCGATGAGGGTGCCGCCGAGCGATCCCACTCCGGCGTACAGAAACGAATTGGCGGTCCAGCGCAGAAAGATGCCGTGGTCGTAGGTGACCAGCTGGCGCAGGTTGTCCCACAGGTGCATACCGGAGAACCACAGGCCGCCCGACTGGTACAGCCCGGTGCGGTCCTTGGTGGCGGCGACGATCAGCCACCACACCGGGAAGAGGCTGTATGCCCCGCCCAGGATCAGGCCGAGCAGCAGGAAGCGCTGGCCGCCGCGCCCGTGCGCGGCGCGGTCGGGGCGGGCGAGCCGTCGTACGGGGTGCGCCTCGGGCCGTTCGGTGGCGGATTCCGTCATCACCATCAGTCGGTCTCCTTCGAGGTCAGCCGGTAGAAGAGGAAGGAGGCCACTCCGAGGACGAGGGCGAGCAGCACCGACAGGGCGGCGGCGTAGTGGTAGTCGCCCGCGTTGAACGCCTGGTTGTAGACGATCATGATGGGCGTGAAGCTGTCGCTGACCGTCTGCGGCGTGACGTTCCGGAACAGCGCGGGCTCGTTGAAGATCTGCAGCATCTGGATGATGGAGAGCATGCCGGTCAGCACCAGCGCTCCGCGCACCTGCGGGACCTTGACACTCAGTGCGATGCGCGCCTCGGAGGCGCCGTCCAGCCGCGCGGCCTCGAACAGCTCACGGGGCACCGCCTGGAGCGCCGCGTAGATGATCACCATGTTGTAGCCGATGCCGTGCCACGTCAGCAGGTTGCCGATGGAGGGCCAAACCATCGAGGGCGCGAAGAAGTTCCAGGAGAGCCCGAAGAGCTTGCCGAGTGAGGTCAGCGGGCCGACATCGGGGCTGTAGAGGTTGATCCAGACGATGGCGGCCACCACCCCGGGAATCATGTACGGGATCAGCAGCAGCATCCGGAACCGGCCTGCCGCGCGCGAGGTGAGCGCGTCCAGGCACAGGGCGAGCAGCAGGCTGATGGCGAGCATCACCGGGATCTGGACGCAGGCGAAGAGGACCACCCGCAGGACGGAGGCCAGGAACGCCGGGTCGGTCAGCCCGTGGCGGTAGTTGTCCAGTCCGGCGAACGTCACCGTGGCGCCGCCGAGTCCGAGTCCGGACCGCTGCTCCCGGTACAGGGACTGGTGGACCGCGTAACCGATCGGGATGAGGTAGAGGAAGACGAAGCCGAGCTGGAAGGGCAGCGTGAAGGCGGCCCCCTGCCAGCGCTGGGAGCGGATCATGCGGGCCCTCAGTTCCTGACGCTGATGCCACGGGACTTCAGGTCTGCCACCGTCCACCGCTGCATATGGGCCAGCAGGTCGGTGACCTTCTGCCGCTTGTTCAGGACCTTGGCCCAGCCGGTCTGCAGTTCGGTGAACATCGCGGTCCAGTCGGGACCGAAGACCCAGTCGGTGGTGACGGTGCTCAGGCTGTCGGTGACCACCTTCTTGCCCGGCTCGTAGTTGTCCCCGAGCAGCTTGGCGGAGAGCGACTTCTCGGCGTACGACGCACCGTCGGCCAGCGCGGGCATGACGCCGTTGCCGGTCTCCGGGCTCGCCATGGTGGACACGGCGCCGGTGTCGGTGGACATCCACAGCGCCGCGGCGGCGGCCTGCTCCTGGTGTTCACAACTCTCGGTCACCAGGGTGAGCCCGCCGCTCTGGTTGGTCCCGGCCGGAGTCTTGGCGGGCTCGCCCGGGAAGGCGGGCCACGGGGAGAGCGCCCACTTGCCGCTCGACTTGGTGAAGTTCTGGACCATACCGGCCATCTGCCAGGTGGAGATGTGCCGGGTCGCGGTGCGGCCGTTGTCGTAGTTGCGCTGCACTGCCGCGTAGTCGGCGAAGGAGAGCGAGGAGTTGAGATCGTTGTCGATGATCTGCTGGATGACCTTCGCCGCCTTGAGGGTGCCGGAGTCCTGGAAGTTCACCTTCCAGGCGTTGCCGTCGATGGCGTACCAGTGCGCCCCGGCCTGCATCGCGAGGACTTCCAGGGTGCTCGGGTCCTCGCCCGCGTAGTTGGTGACGCGGATACCGTGCTTCTTCAGCACCTTCCCGGCGGCGATGAAGTCGTCCCAGGTCGCGGGCGGCTTCAGGCCGTACTTGCCGAAGATGTCGGTGCGCAGGATGGTGAAGGCGGGCGCGGAGGCGGTGGGGACGCCGTAGATTTTGCCCTGCACCCCGGCCCCCGCCCACGCACCGGCGTTGAACTTCTTCTTCGCGGACCCGACGTACCGGGTGATGTCGGCGAGCACGCCCTGCGAGACCAGGGTGGTCACGTATTCGGCGGTGTTCTGCACCAGACAGGGGGCCTTGCCCGCCTTGACGGCGTTGGTCAGCTGCTTCTGCATCGTCAGCTGGTCCGTGACCTTGGTGTAGTCGAGCTTGATGTCCTGGTGGCTCGCGTTGAACGCCTTGACGACGGCGTCCTGGCCATTGGCCCAGCCCCAGTAGGGGAGGGTGACCGGGCCGGAGTCCCCGGAGGACCCGGGGCCGGAGCCACCGCAAGCGGAGAGCAGACCTGTCAGCGCGAGACCCGCGACGGCGGCGCGGGCGAACCTTCTCCGGGGCAGGGTGACATTCATCTGACCGTGATCCTTTGAATGTGGGCGTTCTCGGAACGCGAGGACGGCGGCTCGGTGATGGCCGGCAACGGCGGACGGAGGCCGGGCGTGAGAAAACGGTAGTAACCGGTTGCTGTGGACGGTAGGCCGGTTGGTCTGCACTCGACAAGAGGCCGGACGCGATGAGTTGCCGGAACCGGTTACGACAGTGGTGCGCCGGGCGGCGGTCAGGAACGGCGGGCGGGCGGCTGGACGGATTTCCGTACGACGACATGGGTGCCCAGCACCAGATGGTCACCGTCACCGCCCGCGCGGCGGCCCGCGCCACCCTCGCGCCGGTCGGCCACCGCGCGCAGCGCGACCCGCCCCATCTCCTCGTACGGCACATGAACGGTCGTCAGCTGCGGGGTGAGCTGCGAGGCCAGCGGAATGTCGTCATAGCCGACGATCGAGACGTCCTCGGGGACCCTCAGCCCGGCGGCGCGCAGCGCCTGCATGGCGCCCGCGGCGACCACATCGGTTCCCGCCAGCACCGCCGTGAAGGCCTGCTCGCGGCGCAGGCCCTCCTCGACTGCCTCGTATCCGTGTCCGTAGTCGTAGGGGCCGTGGAGCACCATGCCGGGGTCGAACGGGACGCCGTACGCCTCGAAGGCCCGCCGGGCGCCCCTCAACCGGCCCTGGGCGGTGGTGAGTTCGGAGTGGCCCGGCAGCACGAGGACCCGGCGGTGTCCGGCGGACAGCAGATGGCTGGCCATGGCGTAGGCGCCGCCCTCGTTGTCGTAGTCGACCGTGGTGGCCGCCACGTCGCCCTCCAGTGGCGGCCTGCCGACCAGGACGAGGCGCGATCCGGCCGCGTCGAGGGAGCGGGCGAACCGGGCCATCCTCAGCTGGTACTCGTCGACGTCGTACGCGCCGCCGAGCAGGACCACCGCGGCGACGCCCTGCTGGCGCATGAGGTTCACCAGCGCGAGTTCCCGCTCCGGGTCGTCCCCGGTGGTGCCGACCAGCGAGAGCCAGCCGCGCAGCGTGGCCGCGCCCTCGACTCCCTTGGCCACGTGGGCGAAGGCGGCACCGGTGATGTTGTTGATGAGGATGGCCACGGTGGGCGTACCGCCCCCGGCCAGCGAGCGGGCGTGGGCGTTGGTGACGTAGTCCAGGTCCCGGACGACCTTCATCACCCGGCGGCGCAGCTCCTCCGACACCGGATAGTTGCCGGACAGGACGCGCGAGACGCTGGCGACGGAGACGCCCGCGCGCTCCGCCACGTCGCGGATGGTGGCCCGTCCGGCGCCGCCCGACGCCTTGCGCTCGCTCACCGTAGCGGCTCCTTCACCGTAGCGACTTCCCCACCGGCCGCGCCGGGTCCCGCCCTGCACCGGTGCGGAAACCGTATCCCATCGTTACTCCCCGGTGGCGGGCCGCCGGGGCGGCCGTCAGGCGACGCGGGCCAGATCCGCGTGCCGCACCTCGTGGGCCAACGGCAGCCCCGCCGCCAGGCGTTCCAGCTCATCGGTGACGACGCGGCCGAGGCGGGCCAGTTCGTTGCCGAGCGAGCCGGCGATGTGCGGGGTGAGGAAGACGTTGGGGAGCGTGTACAGCGGGGAGGCGGCGGGCAGCGGCTCGGGGTCGGTGACGTCCAGCACCGCGCTCAGGCGGCCCGCGACCAGCTCGTCGGTGAGGGCGCGGGTGTCGACCAGCGCGCCCCGTGAGGTGTTGACCAGCACGCCGCCGTCCCGGATGAGGGCGAGCCGTTCGCGGTCCAGCATCCGGTGGGTCTCGGGGATGTCGGGGGCGTGCAGGCTCACGATGTCGCTGCGGCGCAGCAGGTCCTCCAGCGGGAGTGGTTCGGCGCCGAGCGCGGCGGCCTCGGCGGGGTCCACGTAGGGGTCGTACAGCGAGACGGCGAAGTCGAACGGCCGCAGCAGCTCCAGCAGTCGGCGGCCCACGCGTGAGGCGCCGATGACGCCGACCCGGCGGCCGAGGTTGCCGGTGGCCGCGGTCTCGGCGGGGGACGGATGGGTGTGGGTGGCGCGGAAGCGTTCACAGTGGGCGAAGGCGTCCTTGCCCGCGAGCAGGATCATGGCGAGGGTGTATTCCGCGACCGGCAGCGCGTTGCCGGTCACCGCGCTGGACACGGTGACGCCGCCGCCCCACAGGGCGTCGCCGATCAGCGAGCGGACGGAGCCCGCGGCGTGCAGGACGGCGCGCAGTTTCGGCGCCGCGACCAGGGCGTCCGCGTCGAGGCGGGGGCAGCCCCAGCCGGTGATCAGTACCTCGGCCCGGGCCAGCGCGGAGGCGGCGGCGGGGTCGGTGAGGTCCCGTACGACGAGCGCGGTGTCGATGTCGGCCACCTGCCGGAGCCGCTCCATGAGCGGCGGCGGGAAGAGCAGGGGCAGATGCACCGGGTCCATGACGAACACAGCTCTCGGCGGCTGGGCACTGGGCATGACTCTCCTGAGGCGCCGGGGAAACGGTTTCAGAAAGCGTCTTCTAACGTAGATCTGACGGGAAGGCGGGTCAATCGGCAGGCCGTACCCCGCCGAGGAGAACCGATCCTTTCGAAAGTGCACCCAGACCCTTGACTCCGTTTCCGGACTGGGCGGAAGCTCTGGCCACTTGGCCGCAGTAACCGGTTTCCGATTTCCACTGCGCAGGGAGTCAGCCATGAACCCACCCTTGTCCCGTCGCGCCACCCTTCAGGCAGCAGGCGCCACCGTGCTCGCCACAGGCCTGACCGGCGCCACCGGCACCACGGCCGCCGGGGCCGGTGGCGCGGCGCGGCTCGTCACCTATCCGGTGCCTGCCGGAGCCCCCGTGAAGACCGACAGCTTCACCGTCAAGGTCCGCACCCCCGGCGGCAGATGGCGCAGGCTCGACACCTATCTGGCCACGCTGAACCTGGTCGACACCACCACCGGCAGCGGGCGGCAGCAGAACGCGACGCTCGCGCACTTCGACTTCTCCGGAAGCATCGATGTCGAGGTGACCCGCCTCAAGGGCGGCGTCGGCACGGTGCGGATACGGCCCGACTCGTACGGCATCACTCCCGAGGTGCGCGGAAACACGGCCCGGTTCCGGCTCACCGAGCCGCGCAACCTGATCGTCCAGGTCGACGACCAGATCTTCGACTGTCTGCATCTGCTCGCCCGTCCCCTGGAGACGGACCGCCCCGCCGCCGGCGATCCGGACGTCATCCACTTCGGCCCCGGGGTGCACACCACCCCCGGGGGCACGCTGACCGTGCCGTCCGGCAAGACCGTCCATCTGGACGGCGGTGCGGTCCTGACGTCCCGGGTGATCTTCAAGGACGTCGAGAACGCGCGGCTCACCGGACGGGGTGTCATCCACGCGGCGCCCGGCGGCGGCGTCACCGTCGAGGGGTCGAAGCACATCGCCATCGGCGCCGTGACGATGCTCAACCCGGGCGGATACGCCGTCACCATCGGCGAGTCGGAGCACATCACCCTCAGCGGCATGGCCGCCTTCAGCTCCAAGGGCAACGGCGACGGCATCGACGTCTTCTCCAGCTCCGATGTCACGATCGACGGTGTCTTCATGCGCAACGCCGACGACTGCGTGGCCATCTACGCCCACCGCTGGGACTACTACGGCGACACCCGCGACATCACCGTCAAGAACTCCACCCTCTGGGCCGACGTGGCGCATCCCATCAACGTGGGCACGCACGGCAACACCGACGCGCCCGAAGTCCTGGAGAACCTGACCTTCAGCAACCTCGACATCTGCGACCACCGCGAACCCCAGACGGGCTACCAGGGCTGTATCGCGCTCAACCCGGGCGACAGCAACCTCATCAAAAACGTGCGCGTCGACGGTGTCCGCGTCGAGGACTTCCGGCAGGGCCAGCTCATCCATATGCGGGTCATGTACAACGCCAAGTACAACACCTCGGTCGGACGCGGCATCGAGGACGTGTACGTCAAGGACCTCAGCTACACCGGCACCCACGGCAGCCCGTGTCTGCTGCTCGGCTACGACGCCGAGCACGCCATCA
>Ga0307508_10004181_pt1 | contig 14199 bp, 11 predicted proteins | sample 9_EM_MG_FD_203089 | JGI IMG/M metagenome (GOLD analysis project Ga0307508, IMG submission 203089) | Populus trichocarpa ectomycorrhiza microbial communities from riparian zone in the Pacific Northwest, United States - 9_EM | ecosystem: Host-associated > Plants > Roots > Unclassified | place... | reverse complement strand
CGTGGACCAGGGCGGACGCCATCTTCACGCGCTGGCGCATGCCCTTGGAGTACGTGGAGATCTTGCGGTCCTGCGCGTACTCCATCTCGACCGTGGCCAGGGCCTTCTGGGCGGCCTTGGCGCCGAGGCCGTGCAACTCGGCGTTGGCGAGGACGAATTCGCGGCCGGTGAGGAAGTCGTACATCGCCTCGCGCTCGGGGACGATGCCGATGTGCTTGTAGATGGCCTCGTTGCGCCACACCTGCTGTCCGTCGAGGGTGACGGTGCCGGTGGAGGGGGCCAGGAAGCCGCCCATCATGTTGATCAGGGTGGACTTCCCGGCTCCGTTGGGGCCGAGCAGGCCGGTGACGCCGGGGCCGATCGTCATGGTGATGTCGTTGACGGCGACCACGTTGCCGAACCAGCGCGAGACGTGGTCGATGTTGAGCGTGGTCACAGTCCGACCTTTCGGTAGCGGCGCAGCAGGAGGCCGTAGCAGGCGGCGATCAGGCCCAGGACGGCCAGGACGTAGACGACGCCTTCGCCGTTGCTCGGGCCCACCGCGCCGGGGAACGCCGAGCTCGCGCCGAGGAACGCGGACTGGAGTCCGTCGATGAGGGTGACCGGCGAGAACAGGCCGATCCACGGGATGGCGCCCGTGGTGCCCTGGGCGTCGGCGATGGCCTGGAGGGTGGAGACCGCGCCGTAGGAGATGGTCATGACGGCGATCACGGCCGCGATGCCGAAGCCGCGGCGCGGGGTGACCGACGCGATGACCAGGCCGATGCCGGCGAAGAGCAGCGAGAGCAGTGCCACGGAGACGAGTCCCTGCCCGAACCCCTTGGTCTGGTCGGCGAAGTCCAGCTTGGCCAGCAGCGCGCCCACGTAGAGCACGATCAGCGGGGCCGCGGTGAGGACGAACATCGCCGAGGCCAGGGCCGCGTACTTGGCGCGGACGTAGTCGGCGGTCTCGATGGGCCGCGAGAAGTACAGCGGCACGGTCTTGAAGCGCAGGTCGCGCGAGACGGACTGGGGTGCCTGCGAGGCGACGTACAGGCTGATGACGGCCTGCATGATGATCGCGTAGCGCGTGTAGTCGACGGGCAGGTCGTTCGCCTTCGTGGCCACCGCGACGGCCACCATGATGGCCGCGGGCACGCACATCACGACGAACAGCAGCATCGGCAGCACCTTGGACTTGACCGAGCGGCCGAGGCCGTAGGCGCCGCGCAGGGACTGCGAGTAGAGCGAGCGGGTGGCGTAGGAACGGCCGAGGCGGGGGCCGTCGTAGGTGCGGTAGCCGATGTTGTGGATGCGGCTCTGGTCACCCGACGGTGGTGCTGCGGAGTGCTCAATTGCCATGGCCGACCGCCTCCTTGCGCTGCTCTGCTTCGCTCGTGTCCGCGCTCGTGTCCTCGCTGGTGAAGACCTCCGAGATGTGGTGCCTGCGCTGCTCCATGCGCACCAGGCCGAGGCCGAGGTCGGCGACGACGTCCCGGACGACGTCGTAGGTCTCCTCGCCCTGCGCGGTCAGCAGCAGGATGTGGCCGGCGCCCGGCAGACCGCTCGGGGCGTCGAGGATCTCGATACCGCGCGCGTGGAGCGTCTCGCGCACCGCGCGGGTGCCGTCCGGGTGCTCGTCGGTGTCGGTGACCTCGACCGCGAGGGTCGTCGTGGTCTGGGTGAAGTCGGTGGTGGAGCTGGAGCGCAGGAGCTTGCCGCCGTCGATGACGACGACGTGGTCGCAGGTGCGCTCCAGCTCGCCGAGCAGGTGCGAGGTGACCAGGACCGAGATGCCGAAGTCGGTGTAGATGCGGCGGATGAGGCCGAGCATGTCGTCGCGGCCGACCGGGTCGAGGCCGTTGGTCGGCTCGTCGAGGAAGACCAGCTGCGGGTCGTGCACCAGGGCCTGCGCCAGCTTCACGCGCTGTTTCATGCCGGTCGAGTAGCCGCCGATGGGGCGGTAGCGCTCCTCGTACAGACCGACGTGGCGCAGGGTGTCCGCGGTGCGCTCGCGCGCGGCGGTGGGCGGCAGGCCCGACATGCGGGCCATGTGTACGACGAACTCGGTGGCCGAGACGTCCGGCGGCAGGCAGTCGTGCTCCGGCATGTAGCCGACCCGCTCGCGGATGTCGGCGCCCTTGGTCGCGACGTCGAGCCCGAGCACTTCGGCACGGCCCTCGGAGGCGGGGGACAGACCCAGCAGGATCTTGATCATGGTGGACTTGCCGGCTCCGTTGGCTCCGACGAGTCCGGTCACACCGGGTCCGACGTCCAAGGAGAGCCGGTCAAGCGCGGTCACCCGGGGGAACCGCTTGCTCAGGCTTTCGGTCGCGATCACAGTCACGTCATAGAAGGTAGTGACGCGGACCACTCAGGTCGTCACCCCTCAGAGCTGCATCGACATCAGACCACAGATGTACGGGCACCTAGGGGTCACCCTGAGGTCTCACACACCCTATTGACGCAGCCTCTAACAACTGTCACATTCGCCAGTGTCAAGTTACGGACACGTACCGCAGTCAACGGGGACGAGGCGGCATGACGACGGCAGTGAACAGCGAACTCTCCGCCCGGCTGCGGGGGTTCCGGCGGGTCCAGCGCCTCGCGTACGAGTGCGCGGAGGCGGTCGCGGCCCGTCTGGAGCCCGGCGTGACCGAGCGGCAGGCCGCCCGGATGCAGCGCGAGTGGCTGCGCGAGCGGGGCGTGCGGGACTGGTTCCATCTGCCCTTCGCCTGGTTCGGCGACCGTACGGCCTTCACGGGCTTCCGGATTCCGCTCCAGTTCTTCCCCACCGACCGCCGCCTCGAGCCCGGGATGCCGTTCATCCTGGACATGGCCCCGGTGTACGAGGGCCACACCGCCGACATCGGCTACTCCGGCTCGCTGGGTGCCAACCCCGTGCAGGACCGGCTGATGGCCGACCTGGAGGCACACCGCGAGCTGATCCTGCGCGAGGTCCGCGAGCGGCGGTCACTGCGCGAGATCTACCAGGACGTGGACCGCCTCATGGTCCGTCAGGGCTACGCCAACCGGCATCGCGCCTACCCCTTCGGCGTGATCGCGCACAAGGTCGACCGGGTCGAGCAGCGCCGCTGGTCACCGCGGGTCTTCGGATTCGGCACCCAGTCCCTCAAGGGCCTGGCCGCCGACGCCCTGCACGGCCACCGCGAGGGCTGGTCGCCCCTGTGGTCGCCGTACCGCTTCTCCGACCACCCGCCGCAGCCGGGCCTGTGGGCGGTCGAACCCCACCTCGGATTCCGGGGCACGGGCGCGAAGTTCGAGGAGATCCTGGTCGTCACCGACTCCGCGGACCCCGAGCAGAGCGCCTTCTGGCTGGACGACGATCTGCCGCACGTGCGGCGCTGGGCGGAGGAGAGGTGACTCTGTTGAAGGGCACGCGCGAGCGCCGGGTGCGGACCGGTGGCGTGGAGCTGTGCGTGGCCGAGCTGGGGGACCCCTCGCAGCCGACGGTCGTCCTGGTGCACGGCTATCCGGACAGCAAAGAGGTGTGGACCGAGGTCGCGTCCCGGCTGGCCGACCGCTTCCACGTCGTCCTCTACGACGTCCGGGGCCACGGCCGCTCGACGGCACCGCGGCCCCTGCGCGGCGGGTTCACCCTGGAGAAGCTGACGGACGACTTCCTGGCCGTCGTCGACGCGGTCAGCCCGGACCGACCGGTGCACCTGGTGGGGCACGACTGGGGCTCGGTGCAGTCCTGGGAGTTCGTCACCGTGGCGCGCACCGAGGGCCGTATCGCCTCCTTCACCTCGATGTCGGGACCGTCCCTCGACCACTTCGGCCACTGGATCGCGGGCCGCCTCAAGCGCCCCACTCCCCGCCGGGCGGGCCAACTCCTCGGCCAGGGCGCGAAGTCCTGGTACGTGTACGCGCTGCACACGCCCGTGCTGCCCGAACTCGCCTGGCGCGGCCCGCTCGGCAAGCTCTGGCCCCGCTTCCTGGAGCGCGCCGAGAAGGTCCCCTCCGACGGCTACCCGACCTCCTCGCTGCCGACCGACGCGGCGCACGGCACCTGGCTGTACCGGGACAACGTCCGGGCGAGACTGCGCCGCCCACGCGCCGACGCGTACGCACACGCGCCCGTGCAGCTCATCACGCCCCTGGGCGACGCATTCCTGTCGGAGAGGCTCTACGACGACCTGGAACGGTGGGTTCCGCGACTGACCCGGCGCACCCTCCCGGCCAAGCACTGGATCCCGCGCTCCCGGCCCGACCAACTGTCGGCCTGGATCACCGAGTTCGTGACCTCCGTGGAAGGCGGCCGCACGGTCGTGAAAGCACCGGGCAAGCACGCCGACCGCTTCGGCGGACAGCTCGTCCTGGTCACCGGCGCCGGCAGCGGCATCGGCCGGGCCACGGCGTTCGCGTTCGCCGAGGCCGGCGCGCGCGTGGTGGCCGTCGACCGGGACGCCGAGGCCGCGGCCCGCACCGCCGAACTGTCCCGCCTGGTCGGCGCCCCCGAGGCCTGGGCGGAGACCGTCGACGTCTCCGACGAGCAGGCCATGGAGAAACTCGCCGACAAGGTCGCCGCCGAGTACGGCGTGGTGGACGTCCTGGTCAACAACGCCGGGATCGGCCTGGGCGGCTCCTTCTTCGACACCACCCCCGAGGACTGGCGCAAGGTCCTCGACGTCAACCTGTGGGGCGTCATCCACGGCTGCCGGCTCTTCGGGAAGCAGATGGCCGAGCGCGGACAGGGCGGCCACATCGTCAACACCGCCTCCGCGGCCGCCTACCAGCCCTCCAAAGCCCTCTCCGCCTACGGCACCTCCAAGGCGGCCGTCCTGATGCTCAGCGAGTGCCTGCGCGCCGAACTGGCGGGCCAGGGCATCGGCGTGAGCGCCATCTGCCCCGGCTTCGTCAACACCAACATCACCTCCACCGCGCGCTTCGCCGGCGTCGGCGCCGACGAGGAGAAACGCCGCCAGAAGCGCACCGCCCGCCTCTACGGACTGCGCAACTACCCACCCGAGAAGGTCGCCGACGCGATCCTGCGCGCGGTCGTCCGCAACCAGGCCGTCGTCCCGGTCACCCCCGAGGCCCGCGGCGCCCACCTCATGTCCCGCCTCACGCCCCGCGCGCTGCGGGCGATCGCCCGGCTGGAGCCGCCGCTGTGAGGTAGGTGCGGCGACGGCTGGAACGTCCGCTGCCGACGGGGCTCCTGCGCCGCTCGTTGCGCAACCGACGGCAGAACCCATGGCACGACCACCGCCACCGCCGCGCCGAGCACCGTGGAACAGGCCGTACGACAGCGAACGGAGGCAACCGGCCGTGGACGACACCTACCACATCGACGACCTCGCCCACCTCAGCGGCGCCACCGTCCGCACCATCCGCGCCTACCAGGACCGCGGTCTGCTCCCCCGCCCCGAGCGCCGCGGCCGGGCCAACATCTACACGGACACGCACCTGGCCCGGCTGCGTCAGATCGCCGACCTCCTCGACCGCGGCTACACCCTGGCCGCCGTCAAGGAGGTCCTGGAGGCCTACGACTCCGGCCGCGGCCTCGGCGGCATCCTCGGGCTCGTCGCCGAGGTCGACGGCCCGTGGACCGACGAGGAGGCCGTCCGGATCTCCCGCGCCGAACTCGCCGAGCGCTTCGGCGGCACACCCGACGACGCGGCGGTCGCCGACGCCGTGGAGCTCGGCGTACTGGAGCCCGCCCCCGGAGACGACGACACCTTCCTCGTGCCGAGCCCCCAAGAGCTCGCCGTGGCCGTCGAGTTGCACGCCGCCGGGGTACCGCTCTCCGCGATCTCCGGCCATCTGCGGGAGTTGAGGGGACAGGTCGAGCACATCGCCGCCCGTTTCCTGGAGTTCACCACCGAGCACGTCTTCGCCCGCTACCTGGACGGCCCGCACCACCCGACCGACGCGGACGCCACCGAAGCGGCCTCACTCGTACGACGGCTGCGACCGCTCGCGCAGCAGACGGTGGACGCGGAACTCGCGCGCGCGATGCGGCTGTTGGCGGTACGGCAGCTGCGGCGCCACCTGGGTACGGAAGCGCCGCCGCGCAGCAGCCCCGCGTCACGTTCCGTGTCCGTGCCCGAGGAGACGATGCGGGCGGTGGAGGGGCTGGTTGGGGAGGAGAGGGCGGCGGAGTTCTTCGTGCTGGCGGCTGAACGTGAGGTGCGGGCAAGGGCGTTGGATGCGCTCACGTCAAATGAAGGGCCCCCAGTCGATCTTGACGAAAGGGGCTGACATGACGGGGAGTTGTCCACAGAACTGCCAAGTAGCCTGTGGATAACTACAGTTGGTTGTGGATCAAACATCCGGGTCAAAATCATTCGCGTGATTCACATCTCTCCCGGCACCCTTGCGGGATGAACGAGAACACCACGCGCGAGGAGGACGAGAGACGCACCGTGAAGGTGTCGAAGTACCTCTCGAAGCATCTGCGCCACCAACCCGAACGCATCGGGCTCACGCTCGACGAGGCTGGCTGGGTCGAGATCGACGAACTGCTCGCCGCGACCGCCGCACACCGCTTCCGCATCACCCGGGAAGAACTGGAGCGCGTCGTCGCCGCGAACGACAAGCAGCGCTTCGCGATCGACGGCACCCGGATCCGCGCCAGCCAGGGCCACAGCATCGACGTCGACCTCGGACTGCCACCGGCGACCCCACCGCCGCACCTCTACCACGGCACCGTGGCCCGCAACCTGGACGCGATCCGCGCCGAGGGCCTCAGGCCCATGAACCGGCACGACGTCCATCTGTCGCCCGACCGCGAGACCGCGACCCGGGTCGGCGCCCGCCGCGGCCGCCCCGTCGTGCTCTCCGTGGACGCGGGCGCCATGCACCGCGACGGCCATGTCTTCCACGTCAGCGCGAACGGTGTCTGGCTGACCCGGACCGTGCCGCCCCGCTACGTGCGGTTTCCCGAGCCGCACTGAGCCCGGCGGGAGATGATCGACGCCATGGACCAAGGCAGGGACCACCTCCCCACCACCGAGGCCGCCGTCACCGCCCTCCGCGCCCTCGCCGCCGAGTACGCGCTCGCGATCGAGGTGACCCACGACATCGGTGCCGACCAGACCTCGCGCCGCAGCGCGGCGGGCGTCGGCGTCACCACCGACCCGGACGGCACCCTGCCCCACGAGGCCTACGTCGAGCTCGGCGGCCGGCCCCGGGTGGACGTGCGGCTGTTCCCGGACGACGACGCCCTGATCACCGTCGACGGCGTCGAATGCCCCGACATCGCCCGCGACGACGTCCCCGCCTTCCTGCGCGCCCTCTACGAGGGCCACGCCTGGGTGAAGGTGCGCCGCTTCCCGCCCAGCCACTTCCTGATGGTGCCGCTGCCGGGCGACCGCGTGCACAAGGAGTTCATCGCGCTCGGGCTCAGCCCCTGGCTCAGCGAACGGACGCGATGACCGCCGGTGACTGTTTCACGTGAAACATGGACGGCACATACGCTCGGACCCATGAGTCTGCGTCTGAGCACCGTGATCCTCCCGTACCGCCGCTGGAACGAGGGGGCCCGCGAGGCGTGGCAGCGCGCGGAGCAGCTCGGCTTCCACACCGGGTACACCTACGACCACCTGTCCTGGCGCACCTTCCGCGACGGCCCCTGGTTCGGCGCCGTACCCACGCTGACCGGCGCCGCGGGCGTCACGGACCGGCTGCGCCTGGGCACCCTGGTGACCTCGCCGAACTTCCGGCACCCGGTGACCCTCGCCAAGGAACTGATCACCCTCGACGACATCTCCGGCGGCCGGGTCACCCTCGGCATCGGCGCGGGCGGCACCGGCTTCGACGCCACCGCGCTCGGCCAGGACCCGTGGACCCCGCGCGAGCGCGCCGACCGGCTCGCCGAGTTCGTCCCGCTGCTCGACCGCCTGCTCTCCGAGGACTCGGTCTCCTACGAGGGCGACTTCTACTCGGCGCACGAGGCCCGCAACATCCCCGGCTGCCTCCAGCGGCCCCGGCTCCCCTTCGCAGTGGCCGCCACCGGGCCGCGCGGACTCAGGCTCGCCGCACGGTACGGGCAGGCGTGGGTGACCACCGGCGACCCCAAGCTGTACGAGAACGGCACCCCCGAGCAGTCGGTCCAGGCCCTGCGCGGCCAGGTCGAGAAGCTCACGGACGCCTGCGTGACGCTCGGCCGGGACGTGAGCGGGCTGGACAAGATCCTGCTCACCGGATTCACCCCGGACCGCGGCCGCCCGCTGGAGTCCCTCGACGCCTTCGTCGACTTCGCCGGCCGCCACCGGGAGCTCGGCTTCACCGAGCTCGTGATCCACTGGCCGATCCCCGACTCGGACTTCGCCGCGGACGAGAAGATCTTCGAGCAGATCGCCATGGAGGCACCGGCACAGCTGGGCTGAGACGTATGCGGGAGAATGAGCGGGTGACCTCAGCGACTCGACAGCCCGAGACCCCGGCCGCCGCCATACCGCCGCGTCTGATCGCCACCGATCTCGACGGCACCCTGCTGCGCGACGACAAGTCGGTGTCCCCGCGGACGGTCGCGGCCCTCGCCGCCGCCGAGGAGGCGGGCATCGAGGTCTTCTTCGTCACCGGCCGCCCGGCCCGCTGGATGGACGTCGTCAGTGACCACGTCCACGGCCACGGCCTCGCGATCTGCGGCAACGGCGCCGCGGTGGTCGACCTGCACGGCGGCCCCGGCACCCACAAGTTCGTGAAGGTGCGCGAGCTGGCCCGGGAGAACGCGCTGGACGCCGTACGGCTGCTGCGCGAGGCGGCGCCCGGCACGGTGTACGCGGTCGAGCAGACGTACGGCTTCTACCAGGAGCCGGACTATCCCAAGCTGCACATGGAGATCCCCGACAACCTGGCACCGGCCGAGGACCTGCTGGCGGCGGACGGTCCCGGTGCCCACGAACCGGTGCTGAAGATCCTCGCCTACCACCCCTCGATCGACCCGGACGCCTTCCTCACCCTCTCCCGCCTGGCCATCGGCGAGCGCGCCAACGTCACCCGCTCCAGCCCCAGCGCCCTGCTGGAGATCAGCGGCCCCGGCGTCTCCAAGGCCAGCACGCTCGCCCTGTGCTGTGCCGAGCGCGGCATCTCGCACGAAGAGGTCGTCGCCTTCGGGGACATGCCGAACGACGTCGAGATGCTCACCTGGGCGGGGCAGTCGTACGCGATGGGCAACGCCCACCCGGACGTGATCGCGGCGGCCTCGGGACGGACCGTCGCCAACAACGACGACGGCGTGGCGGTCGTGATCGAGCGGATGCTGGCCGCGCGCTAGGGCCTGATCCGCCGGACAGGCCCTAGCCGAGGGGCACCCCGCGCGCCGCGAGCCACGGCACCGGATCCACCGCGGAGCCCAGCTCCGGAGTGACCCGTACCTCGAAGTGCAGGTGCGGGCCGGTCGAGTTGCCGGTCGTGCCCGACTGCCCGACCCACTGACCGGGCGCGACGGCCTCCCCCTGGTCGACGGTGACGGCGGCGAGATGGGCGTATTGCGTGTAGTAGCCGCCGCCGTGCTCGATCACGATCTCGATGCCGAAGGCGCCCCCGCACGACACCCGCACCACCCGGCCCGCGCCCACCGCCCGCACCGGCGTGCCGATCGGCACCGCGAAGTCCTGCCCGGTGTGCCGGCTCGCCCACCGCGACCCGCCGCTGCCGAACCCCGCGGACAGCTCGTACGCCTCCACCGGCGTGGCCCATGCGCCCGCCGGGGCCTGCCGCGGCTGGTCCAGGCGTACGGCACCCCGGCACGCACCGGCCGCGACGGAGGTGTCGGCCTGCCCCTGCAACTGCCATCGGGCCGCTTCGAGCTTCTGCTCGATGTCCTTCTTCAGCACGGCGAGTTCGGCGCTCCGCTTCTCCAGCGACTGCCGGGCCGCCGTGGCCTTCGCCTCGTCGGCCGCGAGGCGGGCCTCGGCCCGACGGCTCTTGTCGACCGCGTTGTTGACGGCGAGCGTCGTCCGGGAGAAGACGTGCTGACCCCGCATCAGTTCGGCGGGGTCGTCCGCGAGGATGATCTGCGCGGTGAGCGGGAGACCGCCCCCGTCGCGGTACTGGGCCCGGGCGATCCGGCCGAGGTCCTGGTGCAGGACGGCGATCTCCCGCCGCTCCCGGTCGAGGAGTGCCTCGAACCGCCGCGCCCGCGCCCGCTGCACCTCCGCCTCCTGACGCCCCGCCTCGTACCGTTGTGTCGCGAGGGCGGCGTCCTGGTACAGCCGCACCACCTGCGCACTGAGCCCCGAGTCGCCGTCCTTGCGGCGGCCCGCGCCGTCGTCGGCGGCGTCCGTGGGGCGGGCCGCCAGCACCGCGAGCGCGCACAGCAGAGCCGGAACGAGCAGCGGGTGACGGCGAGGTGATCGCATGTCAGCGATCCTGTCCCGGTTCGGGGGACGGGGCCCTGTTCAAGTCGTACGGCCGGGGGACGCGTTGCTGCGGACGGGTCAGTGCGGGGCCTGCCACACGATCGTCGTGCCGCCGCCGTCCTCCCCGATTCCGGGGCCGTGCCGGCTGTCTCCTCCCAGGGACTCCGCGCGCCGTCTCAGATTGCGCAGGCCGCTGCGCCGGCCGCCCTCGGGGATGCCGACGCCGTCGTCCGCGACGGCCAGCCGTACGCCGGGCCGCCCGTCCGGCAGGGTCACCGTCGCGTCGACGACGACCTCGATCCGGGAGGCCCCGGCATGCCGGAAGGCGTTGGAGAGGGCCTCGCGCAGGGCCGCGACCAGGTTCTTTCCGGTGAGATCACCGACCACGGTGTCGAGCGGGCCCCTGAAACGGTACGAGGGCTTGAAGCCGAGCGGCACGGCGGCCATGTGGATCTCGCGCAGCACCCGGGTGCGCAGTCCCGCCGGCGCCTCGGCCGGGCCCTGCTGGAGCGCGAAGATCGCGGTGCGGATCTCCTGGATGGTGGTGTCGAGTTCGTCGACCGCCCTGCCGACCCCGTTCCGCACCTCCGGCACCACCGACCGGCGCTGCGCGCTCTCCAACGTCATCCCGGTCGCGAACAGCCGCTGGATGACGAGGTCGTGCAGGTCACGGGCGATACGGTCGCGGTCCTCGTACACCGCGAGCCGTTCCCGGTCGCGCTGCGCCTCGGCCATCATCAGCGCGAGCGCGGCCTGCGAGGCGAACTGGACGGCGAGCGTGCGCTCGGCCTGCGTGAACGGCCGCTCCCCGCGGGCGCGCGGGTTGACGAGGCCGCCCAGAATCCGGCCGTCGCACTGGAGCGGCAGGATCATGATCGGCCCGAAGCCGTGGGCGAAGGCGCGGGCCGTCCGTGGGTCCATGGCCGCGTCCTCCACGAACACGGCCTGTCCGTCGAGGAGTTCGGCGACGATCTCGTTGTCCGGCGGAATCACCGTGCCCAGCCCCTCCGACGGCCCGTCCACGGCCACCGCGGCGATCTCCAGACCGCCCTCGTCGGCGGGCAGCAGAACGATCCCGGCCGCCGACCGGGACAGCCTGCGGGCCCGTTCGGCGACGACCTGGAGAGCGTCGTCGGTGTCCCCTCCGGACAGCAGGGCGGTGGTCACGGCGACCGAACCGTCGATCCAGCGCTCGCGCTGCTGCGCCGCCTCGTACAGCCGGGCGTTGCCGACGGCGATGCCCGCCTCCGTGGCCAGCACCCGGACCGTGTCGAGGTCGTGCTCGTCGAAGGGCCCGCCCCCGCGCTTCTCCGCGAGATACAGGTTGCCGAAGACCTCTCCCTGCACCCGGATGGGCAGGCCCAGGAAACTGCGCATCGGCGGATGGTGCTCGGGGGTGCCGCACGAGCGCGGATCCCGGGTCAGGTCGGTGAGCCGTACCGGCTCCGGGTCCCTGATGAGGGCGCCGAGCAGCCCCTTGCGCCCGTCGGGCAGCCGTCCGATGCGGCGGGCGGTCGCCTCGTCGGCCCCGTGGTGGACGAAGTCGGCAAGGCCGTCGCCGTCCTCGTCGACGACACCGATGGCCGCGTAGCGTGCGCCGGTCAGCTCGGCCGCCGTCGCGCAGATCCTCTCCAGCGTGGGGTGCAGCTCCAGACCGCTGCCGACGGACCGCATCGCCTCCAGCAGGTGCGGCACGCGCGCGGCCAGTTCGGCCGACAGGCCCTGGGAGAGGTCCGGTGTGGTGGGCATGAACCGAGCGTAATTAATCCCGGTTCGTCCAGAAAGCCGGACTGGGCCTCCAGAGCTGCCCCGGCCGGCCCTAGCCCGCTCCCACCAACAGCTGCTCCGACTCCGCCTCCCGCTCGGCCATCCCCCGCAACGGCCCCTCCACGGCCGCCAGTTCCGCATAGGAGCCCCGCTGCACGACCCGTCCCCCGTCGAGTACGACCACCTCGTCCACCGACTCCAGTCCCGCCAGCCGGTGGGTGATGAGGAGGGTCGTACGGCCCTCGGTGGCGGCCAGCAGATCGGCGGTGAGCGCGTCCGCCGTGGGCAGGTCGAGATGCTCGGCGGGCTCGTCCAGGACGAGGACAGGGAAGTCGGCGAGCAGCGCCCGGGCCAGCGCGAGCCGCTGCCGCTGGCCGCCGGACAGCCACGCCCCGTGCTCACCGACCAGCGTGTCGAGCCCGTCGGGCAGGCTCTCGGCCCAGTCCAGCAGCCGGGCCCGCCCGAGCGCGTCGCGCAGTTCGTCCTCGGTGGCGTCCTTCCTGGCGAGGAGCAGGTTCTCGCGCACCGAACTGTCGAAGAGGTGCGCGTCCTGCGCGCACAGCCCGACCAGCCGCCGTACGTCGTCGCTGTGCAGCCCGTGGGCGTCCACGCCGCCGAGGGTGTAGGTGCCCGTGTCCGTGCCCAGGAAGCGCAGCAGTACCTGCGCGAGCGTCGTCTTGCCGGAGCCGGACGCCCCGACCACGGCGATCCTCCGGCCCTCCTCCAACGTCAGGTCGAGGCCCGTGAGGGCGTCCCGGTCCTGGCCCTCGTGGCGTGCGGCCAGCCCCTTGAGGACGACCGGGAACGGCGAGGCGGGCGCCTGCCGGGGGTGCTCCGGTTCCCGTACGGGCTCGGGCGCGTCCAGCACCTCGTACACGCGCTCCGCGCTCCTGCGCACCCGCTGGCGGTACTGCACGGCGAGCGGCAGCCCCAGCACCGCCTCGAAGGCGGCCAGCGGAGTCAGGACCACGACGGCCATGGCGACCCCGCCCAGCCGGCCGGCGGCGACCGCCTGAGCGCCGACGAGGGCGGTGGCGGTGACGGTGAGGCCGCAGATCAGGGCGGTGAGTCCGTCACCGAGCGCGGTGGCGGTGGCGGTGCGCGAGGCGATCCGGGTGAGGACGCCGTCGGCCCGCCGCGCCTCGGCAGCGCGGGCGGGCAGGGCGCCGGCGACGGTCAGTTCGGCGGTCCCGGTGAGCAGATCGGTCACCCGGGTCGCCAGTACCCCGCGGGCGGGGGCGAGCCTGCGCTCGGCGCGGCGGGCCACGGCACCGGTGAGGAGCGGGACTCCGGCACCGGCCGCCAGCAGACCCACGGCGAGCGCGGCACCGGCCTCGGGCAGCAGCCAGGCCGTGAAGCCCACGGACGCCGCCGACACCACGACGGCGGCACCGGCGGGCAGCAGCCAGCGCAGCCAGTAGTCCTGGAGGGCGTCCACGTCGGAGACGAGCCGCGAGAGCAGATCACCCCGGCGGGCCGTCCGCAGCCCCGCGGGCGCCAGCCGCTCCAGCCTCCGGTAGACGGCGACCCGGGTGTCGGCGAGCATCCGCAGCACGGCGTCGTGCGACACCAGCCGCTCCGCGTACCGGAAGACGGCCCGCCCGATCCCGAAGGCCCTGGTCGCCGTCACGGCCACCATCAGGTACAGCACGGGCGGCTGCTGCGAGGCCCGCGAGATCAGCCACCCGGAGGTGGCCATCAGCCCCACGGCACTGCCGAGCGCGAGGCTGCCGAGCAGCAGGGCGAGGGCGAGCCGGCCGCGCCGGGGGCCTGACATGGCACGGACCCGGGCGAGAACCGTGCGCGCGGGTGTCGGCAGCTCGGTCGTCCCGGGCTCGTCCGACGCGGGTACGCCGTCGTCGACCGCAGGTGCCGCGGTCGGCTTGACCATGGCCTCCGCGGGAGCCGGTGCCGCGGGCTCCGCCAGCCGCACCACCCGGTCCGCCACCCGCAGCAACGCCGGCCGGTGCACCACCAGCAGCACCGTCCGCCCGGTCGCCAGCCGTCGTACCGCCGCCACGACCTCCGCCTCGGTCGCCCCGTCGAGCGCGGCCGTCGGCTCGTCGAGGAGCAGTACCGGCCGGTCCGCGAGGAACGCCCGCGCCAGCGCGAGCCGTTGCCG